>Ga0115570_10002462_pt1 | contig 14131 bp, 22 predicted proteins | sample COGITO_mtgs_1205_3_FD_87294 | JGI IMG/M metagenome (GOLD analysis project Ga0115570, IMG submission 87294) | Pelagic marine microbial communities from North Sea - COGITO_mtgs_120524 | ecosystem: Environmental > Aquatic > Marine > Epipelagic | place: Germany:Helgoland, sampling site Kabeltonne... | reverse complement strand
TGATTTAGCTGATGGCAAGAGAACTCTATGCCCTTATGCTAAGATTGCCCATTGTCATATACCTTGTTTGAATACAGCAGGTATGGGTAAGTTTTCTAATGTTCAGCAATCAAGAATCAAAAAGTCTCTATGGTTTCTAAACGACCAATCAGGCTTCATGACAGCCCTTGTGAAGGACGTTCATACTTTCTTAAGGGAATGCGATAGACTAGGAAAACTTCCTGCTCTAAGGCTCAATGGCACAAGTGATATTCAATGGGAAACTATTGAGATTGATGGTCATGAAAACATCTTTGCCATGTTTCCACAGATACAGTTTTATGACTATACAAAAATACCAACAAGGAAGGTAGAGCACATACCTAATTATCATTTGACTTGGAGTTACTCCGAAGCTAATGATAAGTATGCTGCTCTGTTCGACAAAGTATCGAACAACATAGCAGTAGTCTTTCGTGATGCTCTACCTAAAATGTTTAGAGGTTTGAAAGTAATTGATGGGGACAAGCACGACATGAGATTTCTTGATAAGTCTGGTGTTGTAGTTGGACTTATCGAAAAAGGGAAAGCTAAGAAGGATACTTCAGGCTTTGTAATTAATAATAATATATTAGCGAGGGCAATATGATAAAAGGATTTGAGACAATTAAAAAAGGTACTAAGCTATTGGTAAACAATGGTTTAGGTGAGTGTACTGCATACTCAATGGAGAGTATCAAGCAAGGCAGAGGATTCAAAAGCACATTACTTGTAGATTTAAAGGCTAGTGAGGTAGGATTCTTTGACGAGATGGGTAGTATTTATGTTAAACATATAATAGAAGTAGCAGTTGACACAGCTTAATTCATACGATACAATCTAATAAATTAAAAAGAGTAGTATAATGATTACACATAAAGATAATAAAGTAACAGCTAAGACCTTAGCAAAGCATAGTGTCTCCGAACACTTAAAGAAACTGTTTGATAAACCTACGGATTATATCCCCGGGTTCTTTGAAAACTTAACACACCGAGAACAAGACGAAGTTCTCAAGCATATAAGTTTGTATGAAGATAGAGTTCATAAAACTTTAGGAGTAAAAATATAATGGAAGTTTTCTTTTTCATAACAGGAATTGTTTCTTTGATTGCTATGTATTCTATATGGTTGTACTTAATTGAGAACGATAAGATTAAACTGCCACGGCATTTAGATATTTATAATAGACCAGGTTTTAAACAGGAGAAGAAAGATGACACAGTATCTTAATGAAATCCTAACCGCAAAGGCTAGGCTAAGTGAAGAAAAACTTGATAAGCTAGTAATATCTTTGTATCTACATAAGAACAAAGAGGATAATTACTTTCAAACTATTTATGCTAGTGGTCGAGTTGTTAAAGAATTTACAGACAAGCGTAAGAAAGATGAGGTAACTTATGGCGAAAACTAAAACAATAGACGGACATGTCTCAGCCACAAAGGGCAGAGGTAAGAAGACCAGTCAAGGTGGAGGTAACGTTAGCACCTCAACCATGAACAAGAATCAGAAAGCTAACTATAAAAAATATCGAGGGCAAGGTAAATGAAAGAGAAAAATATAACAATTAAAGTTCCTGAATACAGGGTCAGGTGGATTAAAGATGATTTTAAAAATGCCAAGCAAGGTGTTCAAAGTTTGTTTGAGTATGGTACTATTGATATCAAAGAAGCACATGCTCTTGCTGATATAATCCGTAATGTCGATATGATTTTTCAAATTGAGGAGGACTAATGAACTACATCTACGAACGAATGTTACAAGAGTCTGATGTAAACGACTTAAATAAAACTGACTCTTCAAACCAGGTAGAGTTTGATAAGGAACAGATGGCTAAGTTTGAGGAGTATGTTACTCAAAACTACGAAGATTTTTATGCTAACAAAGTATCTTACGAGGTACTACGGCAAGGTGAAAAGTTTTTAATAACTCTCTTTGAGAATTCTTTTATATCATTAGAAGATATCTTGAGAGATATTGAAGAATAGGGGTTGACTAATCGGTCAACAACATGTATAATTGTATCACAACAATGTCAATATAAGAGGTAATTAATATGGCAATACAAGAAGGAATAGCCTACTGGGCTAATGTAACAACACCTAATACTAAGTTCGAGCCTGTGTATACAGTCGACCTAGTAGTAAGTGATGAGGTGGCGAATGACTTTGAGAGTCGTGGATTTAGAGTGAAAACTTTAACAGTCCAAGATGAAGTCGTTGGTCGTTCTATTAATATCAAGCGTAAAGTAAATGGACCAGGCGGTATGGTTCGCAAAGCACCTTTACTACTTGATGCAAACAAAGTTCCATTAAACGAACAAGTTGGCAATGGTTCACGAGTTAAGATTCAATATAACGAGTGGGAAGTTAGCAATAAGTTTGGGGATTTTAAAGGTATGGACTTTCAAGCAATGCAAGTTCTTGAATTGATTCAATACAAAGCTGGAGATGGTGAAGAGTTTGAAGCCATCGAAGGTGGGGAGGAGTTCTAATGATTATTACTATTAATAATGCTGAAGGTAACTTAGTCTATGATGTATCTAAGATTGAAGATACTGAAAGAAAAAATAATGCAAGTGTTACTATCAGTAAGATAGGAACAATCAATGTATTAGTTGAAGCTTTAAACTATGCTTCACAAGCACATCAGTCTGGACTTGAGGTCATTCTAAATGAAAGCCCTGAAGCTCAGGTTGATACTCCACCGGAAGAGACTGAAGTAGTAGAAACTACTGACGAATCTTAATTCTAACCACGCTAGGACATAGATTAAATTCTATGCCTAGCTTTTTTTCGGGTCAAACATGGAAAACAATTTAAAATTTATTAAGCATCACTTGCCTTGCCCTTCGTGTGAGAGTAGCGATGCACTCTCAGTGAACACTGATGGTTCTGCTAAATGTTTTAGTTGTAATACTTTCTTTCCTAGGTTTGATAACCAACCAAACTTTAAATCAAATCAAGGAGAAAAGATTATGCAAGAAGCAGTCAGAGAATTAAACGCACATGGTGGGGCGTATGCAAAACTTACCGATAGAGGTATATCGAAAGAAACAGCAGAGAAATATGGGGTAAAGGTTGTATATGATTCAGCTGGGCAGTTGGCTCAACATATTTATCCTCTGTACATTAACAACGAGCTTACAGCTAACAAGATTAGATACATCAAGGACAAGAGATTTTCTTTTGATGTCTCACCTAATGGCGTTGGTTTGTTTGGACAACAACTCTTTAAGGGTGGTGGTAAGTATCTTACTATTGTTGAGGGTGAGTGTGATGCAATGGCGGCTTACGAACTACTCGGTAGTAAGTGGGCAGTCGTATCAATTATAAGAGGTGCAGCTTCAGCAGTTAAAGACATCAAGGAAAACCTTGAGTATGTAGAAAGCTTTGATAATGTTGTCTTATGTTTTGATACAGACAAGGCGGGTATAGAAGCGGCAATGAAAGTTGCAATGATTCTAAAACCTGGTAAAGCAAAGGTCGTTACTCTTCCTAATGGATACAAGGATGCTAACGAGATGTTAATTAAAGGTAGCTATAAAGAGTTTACCGCATCATGGTGGGATGCTAAAGTTTATACACCTAGTGGAATCATTCGTGTATCAGAGAAACAAGAAGACTTTTTAAATCGTAAAAGAAAACCAAGCATTCCTTATCCTTGGAAAGGTTTAAATGATAAGCTGTATGGTATGAGACAAGGTGAGCTTGTAACTTTAACAGGTGGTACAGGGCTAGGTAAGTCTAGTGTGACAAGAGAGATAGAGCATTGGCTAATAAAGAACACCGAAGATAATGTAGGTATCATAGCTCTTGAAGAAGATTGGCGTAGAACTGTAGATGGTATACTATCTATTGAAGCTAATGCTAGGTTGTATGTAGACCAAGAGAGAGATAAGTTTGCTGAAGATACTTTGATTGATATGTACAAAATAATGTTTGATAAAGATAAAGTTTTTATCCATGCTCACTTTGGAACGAACGAGATTGATGACATCTTTGCAAAGCTTAGATATCTTATCGTTGGTTGTGATTGCAAGTGGGTAATCGTAGACCATCTCCATATGCTTGTCAGTCAGATAGCAGAAGGTGATGAGCGTAGAGCCATTGATAATATCATGACTAGACTTCGTAGCTTAGTAGAAGAAACAGGGGCTGGGTTAATCCTTGTCTCTCATCTAAGACGAGTGGATGGTAACAAGGGACACGAGAATGGAGTAGAGGTTAGCCTCTCACATCTTCGAGGGTCTAATAGTATCGGTCAGTTATCTGATTGTGTTATAGCTTTAGAAAGAAACCAACAAGCTGATGATGAGTTAGAAGCTAGGACTACTAAACTTCGTGTACTTAAATCAAGGTACACCGGTGATGTTGGGTTGGCTACTTCTTTAGTGTATGATTCAGAGACTGGTCGGTTATCAGAGTATACTGATGATGAGCTAATGGGTGAGAACACTGAAACTTTAGTACCTTTTTAGGAGATAGTATGGAATTAATATTTGACATAGAAACAAATGGACTTCTGTTTGACTCTAAACAAAAGGTTTATGATGCAGACCTTAAGAAAAATATAGAGATTACTATACCTGCTGCGACAGAAATTTGGTGCATCGTTGCGATTGACCAGGATGATAATGTTTATTCCTTTGACCCCAAAGAAATAGACAAAGGCATTGAGTTTCTATCCAAGGCAGATAAGCTTATAGGACATAACATTATAGGCTTTGATATACCTATCATTAAAAAACTTTTTGGGGTGGATTTATCTGCATGTGCAGAAGTCATTGATACCTTGACCCTGTCAAGACTATTTCACCCCACTCGTGATGGGGGACACAGCTTAGAGAAGTGGGGTTGGAGACTTAATTGTCCCAAAGGAGAACAACCAAACTTCTCTGGTTTCAGTGAGGATATGCTAACCTACTGTATACAAGATGTTAGATTAAATAAAAAAGTACTTGAAGCTTTAAGAAAAGAAGGTTCTGTTTTTACCAAGCAATGTATTGACCTTGAACATTCTGTTTGTAAAATCTTACAACAACAAGAAATCAATGGGTTTTTGTTTGATGAGCAGACAGGGATGTCTTTATTAAGTTCTTTGAATAAGAGAAAAGCAGAGATTGAAAAAGAAGTACATGAAACATTTAAACCTAAGTGGGTTTTTGTTAAAGATGTAGTACCTAAATTAAAAAATGATGGAACACTTTCTAAGTCTGGACTTTCTGAGATAGAGTATGATGAACGGGTAGACACTTTAGACATCACGCCTTTCCAGAGAAAAGAATTAAAAGAATTTAACTTAGGGTCTCGGCAACAGATAGGTGAATACTTAATAGATTTCGGATGGAAACCTAAAAGGTTTACAGAAACAGGTAAACCTATTGCTGATGAAGGTACGCTGAAAGCTATCAAACATATACCAGAAGCTAATTTAATTGCAGAGTATTTACTAGTTCAAAAGAGAGCAACTCAGATTGAATCGTGGATTGATGCTGTTGCTGATGACGATAGGGTACATGGGTCAGTGATGTCAATGGGAACTATCACTGGTCGTATGTCACACCGGAGTCCTAATATGGCACAAGTACCAGCCTCTTCCTCTCCTTTCGGTAAAGAATGTAGAAGTTGTTGGACTGTTGCAGAAGGATATAAACTTGTAGGTATAGATGCAAGTCAATTAGAATTAAGAATGTTGGCTCACTATATGGCTGACGAGGAGTACATAAATGAAATCATTAATGGTGACATTCACACAGCTAACAAAAATCTTGCAGGACTTGAATCAAGAGACCAGGCAAAAACTTTCATCTACGCCCTCATTTACGGAGCAGGAGATGCGAAGATTGGTAGCATTATTGAAGGAGATAGACTTGAAGGTAAGCGATTGCGAGAACGCTTTCTTAGTAGTAACCCATCATTTAATGCTCTTAAAAAAAGAGTTGACCGAGCATCTTCAAAAGGTTTCCTCAAAGGATTAGATGGAAGAAGAATCTTTGTAAGACATCAACACGCATCTTTAAATACTTTACTGCAAGGTAATGGTGCCGTCATTATGAAACAAGGTTTAGTTATACTAGACGATTTATTAAAACTAAATGCTATTGATTATAAATTTGTTGCTAACATTCATGATGAGTGGCAGATAGAAGTCAAAGAATCACAAGCAGAATTTGCAGGGGAACTTGCTGTTAATAGTCTTATTAAAGCAGGAGAACATTTAAATCTTCGTTGTCCTATGGATGGTGAATACAAAGTAGGAGATAATTGGAGTGAAACCCACTAAAGAAAACAGAAAGAAGTTTGACTTAGACTTAGAGTATGGTACAGTTAGAGAAGATAAAGTAGCAGAAATGCTACAAGATAAAAAGATAGAAGTTAAATCAGAGCGTGGCATGTGGATGAAAACAGGCAACATCGCTATTGAATATGAATCCTGGGGTAAGCCTTCAGGAATCAGAGCAACCGAATCTGATTATTGGTTTCATAATTTATGTGTTGGAGACAATGAGTATTGTACTCTTGTTTTTAAAACAGAAGTGTTGCGTACCATTGTTGATAAACTAGATAAATTTAAAACAGTATCCGGTGGAGACAACAACGCAAGTAAAATGTTTTTAATTAATTTACAAAAGCTTTTCTCATCGGATGTTATAAAAGCTTTCAAGGAATCAGAAGATGAAAAAAAATAAAAGTCTCGATACATTAGTAGATGATATCTACTCTACAATTTCTACCTTAACTAAAGGTAAAGATATTAAACTAACCGACCAGGATTTAAAAGTCTTTGGTGAAGACATGGCTAACGCATTGAAACAATGGGCAACTCCTAGAGGTGCAGACAAAGCCAATGTTAATACATTAAGAATGTCGAATATTGGTAAGCCTTCTCGTCAGTTGTGGTACGACATGAATTCTAAAGATGTTTCTGCTAAAGAATTAGAATCTAGTACGCTGATTAAATTTTTATACGGACACTTACTTGAAGTGTTAGTTTTATTCTTTGTTAAAATGTCTGGGCATAAGATTGATTCCGAACAAAAAGAAATTTCTGTTAGTGGAATTAAAGGACACATGGACTGTAAGATTGATGGGGAAGTTGTTGATGTGAAGACAGCTTCTGGTTTTGCATTTAAAAAATTTAAAGATGGTACTCTAGTAGAACAAGATAACTTCGGATACTTAGCACAACTTGCAGGATATGAAGAAGCAGAAGGCACAAGCAATGGCGGGTTTTTAGTTTTAAACAAAGAGACCGGAGAGTTAACCTTGTTTAAACCAGAAGAATTAGATAAGCCTAACATTAAAGAACGTATTAAATCTATTAAGTCTATTGTTAAGAAAAAGCAACCACCTGAGTTTTGTTATGAACCTATAGCAGAAGGTAAAGCTGGTAACATGAAGTTAGCTAGGGGATGTACTTGGTGTCCTTATAAGTTTGAATGTCATAAAGAATCAAACGATGGTCAAGGATTAAGAGGGTTTCAATACTCAACGGGACCAGTATATTTTACAACAATAAAGAAAATTCCTAATGTACAGGAGGTACTATGAACGGAAGACAAACAAAGCTTATAAGAAAAAAATCTTTAGTTCTTTTAATTGACTGGATAAAAACTCTGGTATCGGAAGAAGAAGCAAAGAAACTTACAATGGAACAAGCATATAATTTAGTTCCTAAAGATACTCATATTTATACTAATGGTAAATTAATGTTGTCTGCTTTTTCTTTAAAGTGGATTAATAAAAAAATTAAAAAATTACTTAAACATAAAACTATAAACGATATAACTGTCGAGGACTTGACTAATGAAAACTGATTTAGAAAATGCAATAATTAAATTAGGTAAAGTTTTACAAGAAGAGAATGAGTCTCTTGATAATATAGATACTGAATCTCTTGAGATATTGGCTTTAATTTTAAACTGTGAAGTTACGGTTAGAAATACTAGAGTGTTACATTGAAACGAGTACCTAGAAAACCAAGACCTAAGAAGACCGGAGTACCTAAAGGGTATGACAGTAAGTGGGAGTATGACATTCATCAAACCATTCTTAAAGATTGGGCACACCACTTTGAAGCAATTAAATATATCATTCATAAGTCTTACGAGGTAGATTTTGTAAAGACTTTTGAAGATAAAACAATTTTACTAGAAGCCAAGGGCAGGTTCTGGGACCACGCTGAATACAGTAAGTACTTGTGGATTAGGAAAGCATTACCTAATTTTATGGAGCTAGTATTCTTATTTCAAAAACCTTTTGCTCCTATGCCTGGAGCTACTAAAAGAAAAGATGGAACAAAAAGAACTCATGCTGAATGGGCTGAGACAAATAATTTTACATGGTATAGTGAAGATACCTTACCTAATGAATGGAGAAACGATGAACTATAAATTTAATGAAGACAAAAACTTACAAGAACTTAAAGCATATGTTGATGCTACTTACAGCGAACACTATGCATCTGATAAATACCAAGCCACTGATGTTATTATAGATTCTGGACATGGTGAAGGTTTTGCTATGGGGAACATTATGAAGTACGCTAAACGCTATGGTAACAAAGAAGGTAAGAACAAAAAAGACTTGTTTAAAATATTACATTACGCTATAATTATGCTAGATGTACACGACACAGAGAACTCATAATGGTTGAAGATAAAGTAGGTATCAAGGAATATCTTGGTATAAAAATTAATTACAGTAACGAAAACAGTTTAGATAAGTTTAGTCTTGATACGCTCAAGGATAGATACTTATGGGAGAATGAAACACATGCACAAGAAGCCTTCGCAAGAGCCTCCATCTTTGGAGCAACCTACAAAGGTGTCACAGATTTTGAACTGGCTCAGAGACTTTATCACTACAGCTCCGCATGTTGGTTCATGTTTAGCACTCCTATACTTAGTAACGGGGGAACAAGTCGTGGTCTTCCTATTAGCTGTTTCCTCAATTATGTTCCTGACAGCAGGGGTGGTTTATCAGACCATTATGACGAGAACATTTGGTTGGCAAGTTCAGGTGGAGGTATTGGTGGATATTGGGGAGACGTTAGGAGTAACGGTGTATCTACTGCTCACGGCAGTAAGTCTACTGGTTCTATCCCTTTCATGCATGTCGTAGATTCTCAGATGTTAGCCTTCAACCAAGGCGTAACAAGACGAGGTTCTTATGCAGCATACATGGACATCAGTCATCCAGAGATTGAAGAGTTTATTAACATCCGGAAAGAATCAGGTGGAGACATTAACCGTAAGTCTTTAAACTTACACAACGGTATTAACATTACGAACGAATTCTTAGAGGCTGTTGAAGCCGATGCAGAGTGGAGATTGATAGACCCTAAAAGCCATGAAGCTCTCAAGGTTGTTAATGCTAGAGACTTATGGTGGCAAATCATTAACGCTAGAGCAGAGACGGGTGAGCCTTACATGATTAACATTGATACATGTAACGCAGCTTTACCTAAAGAACAAAAAGCTTTAGGCTTAGAGATTAAACAAAGCAACCTATGTTCTGAAATAACTCTAGCAACCAACGAAGAACGAACAGCCGTGTGTTGTTTGTCTAGTGTAAACTTAGAATACTTTGACGAGTGGTCAGAGAACCCTATGTTCATTAGAGATTTAATAACCATGCTCGACAATGTTTTACAACATTACATTGACAACGCTGTCGACACAGATAACTTAGGAGAATACAATGCAAACTTTAAAAGGTTTCAAAAACATATTAAGCCAGGCAAAAAAGGATTTCTTAAATCTGCCTACTCAGCTTACAGAGAGCGTTCACTTGGTCTTGGTGCGATGGGATTCCATTCGTATCTCCAATCACGCAACCTTCCTTTTGAAGGTATCTATGCTACGGGCTTCAACCATAAAGCGTTTAAATACATTAAGGTACAGGCTACCAGAGCTTCTGAAAGACTTGCAGACGAACGTGGAGAAGCTCCTGATGTCAGTGGTAGTGGCAGGAGGAATGCTCATCTTCTCGCTGTTGCTCCTAATGCCTCTTCTAGTATTATTTGTGGTGGGACATCTCCTTCTATTGAGCCGTACAGGGCTAACGTTTATACACACAAAACTCTCTCAGGTTCGTACCAAGTAAAGAACAGATACTTAGAAAAACTTCTTAGTACAAAACGCCTAAAGGTAGATGAGCTTAAAGAAGTTTGGAAAGACATAGCCGGACATGAGGGTTCAGTGCAACACCTAGCTATTCTTACAGATAAGGAGAAAGAAATATTTAAAACTGCCAATGAGCTTGACCAGATTTGGATTATAGAACATGCTTCTAAACGTCAAGAGTTTATTTGTCAGGCTCAGTCAGTTAATTTATTCTTTACTATTCCTACGGCTACTGAGAAACAAGAAATACACGATGACTACATGCAGTACGTCAGTGATGTTCATTGGTATGGTATGCATAAGCTTAAGTCTTTGTATTACTTTAGAACTAATGCTGCTAGAAATGCAGAGAATGTTAATACCAAAGTTCAACGCATCAAGCTAGATGAGGTTGAATGCATAGCGTGTGAGGGATAGATGACACAAGAAGAATTTAAAGATATACTTACACCAGAGTTTAAAGGGTTTACTAGTAGAATGTGGGTTGATTACCTAGATGAAACCAACGGTCCTTTTGCACAAACAGATGATTATGCCGGGTACGTAATCAAGAATTTAAAATATTTAATTAGAAAATTTAACGAGAAAAAAACATGAGCCTACTAGACACACGAGAACATTACAAACCTTTCGACAATCCTTGGATGTTCGATTACTATGTACTACAGAATCAAATGCATTGGATGCCTGAGTCTGTACCCCTACATACTGATGTAAAAGATTGGCAGGAGATGAACCCTAACGAGAAGAACTTACTCACACAAATCTTTAGATTGTTTACTCAGTCTGATGTAGATGTAGGAGCAGGTTATGTTGATAGATACATGCGTATCTTTAGAAAGCCTGAAGCTAGGATGATGATGGGTTCGTTTGCAAACATGGAATCAATTCATCAACATGCTTACAGCTTACTCCTTGATACAGTGGGTATGCCTGAGAATGAATACAAAGCCTTTGCAGAGTATGAAGAGATGTCAGCCAAGCATGAGTATGTACACAACATCAAGACTATCAAGGCTGATAAGAAAAGCATTGCAAAAACTTTAGCAGTCTACTCAGCCTTTACAGAAGGACTACAGTTGTTCTCTAGCTTTGCAATCTTGTTAAACTTCCCACGCTTCGGACGTATGAAAGGTATGGGACAGATTGTTACTTACTCTATTAGAGATGAGTCCATGCATGTTGAAGCCATGACAAAGTTGTTTAGAGAATTCATTCAAGAGAACCTAGAGATATGGACAGATGATTTTAAAGCCGAGCTATATGAAATCTGTAGACAGATGGTAGACCTTGAGGACAAGTTCCTGGATTTAGTGTTTGCTATGGGAGACCTTGAAGGACTTACAAAGAAAGACATGTATGCTTACAACAGGTACATAGCTGATAGAAGATTGCTTCAGCTTGGATTGAAAACTAACTATGACCAAAGAGAGAACCCCCTTGGTTGGTTGGACGAAGTCATGGGTGTTGAACATCAGAACTTCTTTGAAGGTCGTGCAACCTCTTACATGAAAGCAGGTCTACGTGGTAGACAAGATAAAATAACTTTTGCAAACTTGGAGAAAAACTAATGGTTAATAAAAGCGAAGCAAATTTAGTAAGCTTTAAAGTAATTCTAAATAGAAACAATGAAATTATAACAGAGTTTAGTATACTACCTGAGAATATGGTAAATGAAATCTTCCCTAAAGATGAGAGAGATGTAATAAAATCTATCTTACGTAACGGGAAGACTAAGCTTGGAGACTTACATTCTTTTTTTCAACGAGAACTTAATGTTCTAAAATAGTATAAATCTTAATGGGCTTTTCTTTTCCTTTAACAAAGATAGAATCTAATTCTCTATGGGGTATATCACAGTTCTTAATTGTTTCATACCCTATGACAATGTCTTCTCCCACTTCTTTAGTAGAGCTTTCTAGCCTAGCAGCTAGGTTGACGGCATCTCCAATTGCAGAGTAATCAAAGCGTGTATCGCTTCCCATGTTACCCACAACTGCTTCTCCTGTATTTATTCCAATACCTATTTCAATTCCTAACTTGGCTGCTGCCATATCTTCCTTTATTTTCAGGGCTGTTTGGATGGCTCTGGTCTCATGGTTCGCTAAGTCTATAGGGGCATTAAAGATTGCCATCATAGCATCACCAATGTATTTATCTACCATGCCACCGTACTCTTTCACTGCGTTGGCTTGAATGGTTAAAGCCTTGTTCATTATCTCTGTTACTTTTTCAGGCTCTAGTCTCTCTGACAAACTTGTAAAGCCTCTCACGTCTGTAAATAAAAACGTACACCTTCTCCTTTCTCCGCCTAACTTTAAAAGCTCTGGATTATCTTGTAATCGTTTGACTTGTCTTGGGTCAAGATAGTGTTCAAATTGTTTCTTGATAAGTTGTCTTAATTGAAACTGAGTTCTAAAATTTAAATAGAACTGCAAGGTAGCAATCAGTGTCATACTTATCATACTCCATGTAAAATCTATGAGTAAATTATGAGTTACAAAGTGATACTCAAGATACCCTGCTCCTGTTACAAAAACAAGAAAGAGACTAACGCCCTTAGTGATACCAAGATAATTGATTACAAGGGCTGTCAGTAAGCCTGAGAGTACTAAAATAAGTAACTCAAGAAACAGTCTATAGTCAGGAATTTGTGGTGTCTCTAACAAGATACTTTCTGCTAACGCTGCTTGTATTTTGTGTGGCTCTAAGAGTCCAACAGGGGTAGCAATTTGAGGAGAAATACCTTTAGCGGTGAAGCCAACAAACACAAACTTATCTAGAACATCTAGTTCTTGTAGTGTAGTTTGTGGTGTATCAACCCAGCTTACCCACTTACGTCCATAACTATCAGTATTAATAGGCGGTAACCCCTGCACCCTAATTTTCTCAATCCCATTCTCGTTGGTTTTAATTTGATAAGTTTGACCCCCACCTAATATTTTTAAAACCTGAGTTCCAAACGAGGCTACCCACCCATTAGGAGTTTGTTGTAGTAATGGAATTTGTCTCACTAAATTATCAACATCAACTGGAACAGAAATCGTTCCTTGTGTTGTTGCTTCTTTTAAAACTACAATGTTTTCTAAAAATCCTTTAGCTTGTGGAATCGTTACATCGGGACCAAGAATAACAGTGCCATGTGTTTCAGGGTACTTGTTGTTGTCAACCTCTGGCATAGCTATCACACTTGCAGAACTTTGTAAGGCTTGTGCAAACTCATCGTCTCCACCCATTCTATCAGCGTGTGGAAACAACATCACCCAACCCACACCCAAAGCACCAGCTTCTATTAAACGGTTATGAATACGTGCTAAGTCTTGACGAGGTAAAGGATAACCACTTAATTCATCTAAGTCTTGCTCAGTAATGTTAAGGATGGTGAAGTAATTTGTTGGGCTTTGTTCTGGTACTAGAGCATCAAAGGTTTTGAGTCTTAGTATTTCTAAAGGGACAGCATTGAATAACAACGGTAAAGTTAATAGTCCAAGTAATGTTATTGCCCATTTCATTTAACTTCCTTGTGTAATTTTAATAACTGAATCGCCACCACCATTTATTTTAACAGTGTTAGAGATACCATTTTGTATAAACAAAACTGTGTAGCCTTGTGAGCCATCAAGAGTAACCTTAACGGATTGCTCTACAGCTCTGGTCAACGTTAGTACACCCCCTTCAATTAAACTAATAATCTGTGTGTCAGTATCTTGTCCGTAAGCCGTGCCTGTGATACGTGTAACTGTTTGCTCTTGTTTTAAATCGTCTTCACCAAGCTTGTCTAGTTCGTCCATAATCTTTAACATGTCTTCAAAGAAATTAACATCAAGAAAGTTAATGTCTAACTCTGTAAACTCTAAATTATCTTCTGCTAAGTAATCTTGCTCAAGCTCATCAAACTCTAATAGGTCTACGTCAAGCACGTTGTTTGTCTGTGCTGTAGCATCATCAGATAGTTGTTGGGTTCTTTGGGGAGGATTGACAAT
>Ga0115570_10002448_pt1 | contig 14172 bp, 17 predicted proteins | sample COGITO_mtgs_1205_3_FD_87294 | JGI IMG/M metagenome (GOLD analysis project Ga0115570, IMG submission 87294) | Pelagic marine microbial communities from North Sea - COGITO_mtgs_120524 | ecosystem: Environmental > Aquatic > Marine > Epipelagic | place: Germany:Helgoland, sampling site Kabeltonne... | reverse complement strand
TATACATACACATAGTCAAAGTGAAAATTATGGAAAATCGTACAAAAAAATATTAACGTTCGATACATGTGAAGAATGGGCGAGGCTGATTAACAATGTACCAAAAGCATCCATATTACTGTCAGCAACGAATGAAGTGTATATTAACAATGAAAAAGTTGTTGCATATAGTGTTTTTAAAAAAAATATACTTCCTGAATGGGAACATGGTGAAAATAGATTTGGGTGTGAATGGGGTTGTAGACAAATAATAAATAGTGATGATGCTGATCTTATATGGGAAACCTTATTTATGGAACTAATTTCCGGAAAATTGAATGTCTTAGGAATAAGAGTGGTAAACAAAACTAACTTTGTTAGATCCTTTTCTAAAATAGAAATATGGATGAGTGATAAAGATGACCCTGCAGATATTTATATGAACTTACATAAAGTTTTTCAAAATATAGGCTTACAAGAAGAAGTACCAAATTTCCAGTTACTTTATCATGACAGTAAACAAAAAGAAGCAAAAATTTTCTTAGATAAAAAAAAGCGAAGATATAAAGAAAAAAAGTTTTGTAATTTTATTTAGGAATCAGATTAAAAGTTATAGACCCATGTGTATAAATGGGTTCTAGTATAAGTAAGACTACGTACAAAAATGTAGTAATTTTACCGAATATAGTTTATAGACTTTATACTTCAAACGAAAAAATGTGCCCCATATTTAGTATAGTTGAATATATTTACGAAAATATATCTGTATTAGATAGTAAAAATGAGGAAACAATTCTTATAATTTATAAAAAAATTGAAGAAGACGAAAAATATAAAAGTGAAACTTCGACGTTTGATCCAGATTTAATACCATATGATATACTACCAGGTTATTATGTTGAAATGATAACTGGAAGTATGGCAATAATAAAGTATTTAGGAAGAATACACTTTTTGTATCCTAACAAAAATATTGAACATAGTGCACATGTTGACTATTGGTTGGATGAAATTTCAAGCTTCAGAAAAATTTGTAAACTAAAAGAAGAAGGAGTATTAACACAAGAAAACTATATTTTAGAGTTTAATACATTTTTTGAAAAAGCTTATAAAGATTTAGAAAGTTCAGAACATTTATTTCTTAGTAATTTTATGGCTCCTACAGTTTCAGATTTTTACCTTTATACAATTCTACAAAATGTGTTACATGATAAAGAGTTTTTAAACTTGAATGAAAAAGTAATTGAAGTTTTGAAAGATTTCTATCAAAATATGGAATCTGAAAAAGTAAAAAGTTAAATGTAATGTTACTCGTTATTTGTAAAAATATTAAATGACTGTAAAGTTCACAATGTTAAAAATGAGTATTGATATAAATGTAGTCTGATAAATGAGCATTACATAAATTATAGTAATATCTTTTTTTTATATTTTAAGATTTTTAAATCAAATTTAAAATATACATTACAAGTATAAAATGTACACTTTTAAAAGTAATGAATGTTTTTCTGTTAGTTTCTAAACATTTGAGTCCAAATGATACAATAAATATTTCTAGTACTTGTAAAAAGTATAATGAATATTATTATGAACTTTTGGAGAAAAGTTCCGTTGATGTAAATATACTTGTTTTACAAGAAGGAGTTTATGGAAGTGAAGTTTTGATGACTACGCATTATTATATTTTAGGAATAGGAAGAGTTTCGATAGTCCTCGACAACTTAACTAGTGTTTCTAAATATTTCAAGAATATTGAGTTTAGTTCAGTTTCAAAAGCTATAAATTGTTTATACTCGGATGTTGATTTTTATGATTGTGTATTTACTACCCAATTGAACTTTTCTTGTTCTCAATCTTTATTTGTTTTTTGTTTTTTCGAAACATTTATTAATTGTAAATACTGTGACAATATGTTTGAGAATTGTGTTTTTTCAAATCGTTCAAATATTAATTCTTCAAACTGTATTTCCAAAATTTTTGATTCGAAATTTCTTGGTTGTTATGAACCTATAATATTTAATGATAGTTTTAACGTTTCAATAAGAAACACAAAGTTTTTAAGTTGCAGCGGAACTACATGTTATTTTTCGAACTTAGATAAGTTTGGTAGTCTAGAAATAGACGACTGTTTATTTGATAACGAAACAAGGACGTTAATCGTTATACCAAAAGATTTCACAAACCATGACATTTGTAGCAACACTATTGTTCACTAAAGCGACTTTTTATCCTCAACTGAAAAAAAGAGGTACATAAGAATATAGTCAACAAAGTGATAATAATTATTTATTAATGAAATATGGTGCAGTTTTTTCGAAACCAAGCATTCCTAGTGTCGTGAAGTTTGCATCGAGCATAACCTTTCTGTTTGAGAACTTTAGTTATACTGGCTTCTTTTGGTGGATCGTGTCTGTCGAACTCAATACAGAATGTATCAATCGATACATTTTCGAAGTCAATTGTTGCGATAACGGTAAATTCGGAACCCTCTACATCAAGCGAAAAGAAGTCAATGTGTTCATAACCATGTAGCAAATTGCTCATTGGTGCACATGGAACGCGTGTTGTATTATGAGGGTGATTGTATTTGGACCACTTTTTCTGAAAGTGGTTCGAAACTCGTGATGTATCGACGGATACTGCCCCTCCATTAGTTGTAAAGTTTACCCATGTTTGAGGTGGCTCGCATACGGCAGAATGGATCACTTTGACACGTGGGCGATCCAATTTTTTCAGTAACATTTCATGATTTTGAACGTTGGCTTCAATTAACAGACCATTCCAACCGTGACATTTGTTGAGAACTCTTGTGTTCGAAGAACGATGCCCATCGAACGCCCCAATTTCAACAAAAGTTCCATTTCGTTTTGGCATAAACTTTGACATATATAATGCCTCTTCACCCGATTGACTTTCCGATTTTGTACATCCAACCACTGTAAGTATAAAAAACATTTGATTTAGTTAATAAAATTTGTAAAAGTATTAAACGTAAAAGTTACCTACACATACTTAACGAATTTAAAAAGTTGAATGCAGTGTTAGTTATTTGTTTAGTAAAAGTTGTACAAAATTCCTTCCCACATAACTCGATCGTAAAATGAAATGTATAATGCTAATCCAAGTGTCAATCTGCGTGAAAGAGCCTTTCCAAAAATCCCAGATTTCCAAAATTCTTATTGATATACGCATGATGATCATCGTGGAATTGTGGTTGATTCCCTATGCACCAAAAGTACTTTTTGTTGCTGTGGTGCAGTTGAGTAGTTTGTATTCCGGATACAATCCATATTAGAAAGATTGCAGAAGGTGCATTCAGCAAATACAATGGGATTACAAATGAAGAGAGGTTGGCAACCCACATTTCAAACATACTACAATAGATTGCACCGAACGCACGTGGGGATCTTTGTGTGTGGTGCAAGTAGTGGTATTTGTATATAGACTTCGTGTGCAATAACCGATGAATTGATGCATAAATAAGTTCATTGCCGATTCCCGCGACAAGTAAACAGAAACATGCATATTGTTCACTCGCGGTTACTTCAGATAATGTGACAAATGTCAACAAATATGAGCTCAGGAAATTCAATCCTACGATGGGGAAAATCTGAGCCAAATCTAAACTATACTTCTTCTTTTGTAACCATTTTCCAGGAAATAACTCCAAAAACAACCCATTGCATATGTAGGTAAATCCAGCTGCTAACCAAATGTATTGGGTGGTGAACGAATAGTGTAAAATGTAGGTGGATATGATTCCCCAGAGTAGGCTAAGTGGTGATCCTCCACCCTCAATAAAGACAACCAATGTGAGTAGAAACATTCTTTATTGTACATGCATTTTTAAAATTATGTATATACAAAAGCAATGGAAAAAAAGTTTACATGGTCATCTAACCCAGAACCTCATGATTATAGACGAAAAAAAATTATTGAAGCTCATCCTGAAATAAAAAAATTAATGGGCTATGACTATAGATCAAAGTATATTTGTATTTTACTTGTAGCATCTCAAACTTTTTTGGCACTTATAGTTCCAAATCTTGATTGGTTCCGATATATAATTGTTTCGTATGTTATAGGTGCAACATTGACACAAGCTTTGTTTTTAGCGATTCATGAACTTTCCCATAATTTATTTTTTCAAAACTGTAACTACAATCGTTATTTTTCTTTGTTTGTAAACGGACCTATTGTTGTTCCATTTTCTATAGCATTTAAAGAGTATCATATTCAACATCACAAGTTTCAAGGTACTGATGGTGTTGATACAGATATACCTAGTAGTTTTGAAGTAAAACTATTTCAAGGACCCATCTTAAAAGTTATATGGCTATCATTTCAAATTGTTGCATATGCCATTCGTCCATTGGCAGTTAAATCTATTTCTATAACAAGATTTTATATTCTTAACTTTATAACTCAAGCAATGTTCAATATTATTTTATATCATTATGGTGGTATTCGTTCATTTTATTATCTTGTTGTTTGCATATTAATGGCAGGCGGAATACATCCATGTGCTGGTCATTTTATATCAGAACACTATCAACCGTATAAAGGTTGTACACAAGAGACATTTTCTTATTATGGTATTTTAAATAATTTAACTTGGAATGTAGGTTATCACAATGAGCATCATGATTTTCCATATATACCTGGATCAAGGTTACCCAAGTTAAATAATATAGCTAATGAGTTTTATGATAATCTTGAAGTTTGTGATTCCTGGACAAAAATATTTTACAAGTACATTTTTTATGAATACATGGGTCCACACTGTAGGATAAAAAGAAAGTTGTTGAATAAGAATTAAAAAAGTTTTATTATTAAATGGAAGACATTAATGACTTTGGAAACAACAACAAAAAACGTAGTCTTCCTGAAGATGGTGCATATGGTATGAGTTCATTATCTCTTGGTACAGGTTCATCATCTCTTGGTACAGGTTCATCATCTCTTGGTACAGGTTCATCATCTCTTGGTACAGGTTCATCATCTCTTGGTACAGGTTCATCATCTCTTGGTGCAGGTTCATCATCTCTTGGTGCAGGTTCATCATCTCTTGGTGCAGGTTCATCATCTCTCGGTGCAGGTTCATCATCTCTTGGTACAGGTTCATCATCTCTTGGTACAGGTTCACCGCTTTTTAATGAGGATATTGTGAGATTATCGTCACAAGGAGTTAATGTTGATGAAGCATTAAAAAGATTGGACTTGGTTGTCGATGGAAAGTTCTCGCGTAAAAGTCGCAAGTCTAAAGAATCAGACGAGTTGGACCTTCCATCTAATATATCAAGTTCAAACGATTCCGTTTTAAATTTTTCATCCGACATTTCAAATATATCAGCCGTAAACCATGTTTTTAATTCACCACCCTATATTTTACCAAGTGTACCACCTTTGTTTAATATAGGAAGTGAAGTAGGCAGTACTCAACGTTTTTTAAATAAGAACAAACGTGTAAAACGCTCATCTCCTTTAATAATTGATAACACGAAAAAGGATGAATCCAGAATAGAAGATTTTGAATATGAAATTCCTATACAAAAAAATATATTTTATAAAATCCTAAACTTTATATTCTAATCTACAACTGTTTTGGGGAATACACTCGCACTTTTTACTAAAATGCCCGTAACGTTAATCTCTATGTATACATCATACTTGTATGATCCGATTGTTCTTGGTCGAAATTTATAATATCTTTCACAAAGTCCATGTTTATAATATTACTGGGTGATTTCTTTGTAGTTTCTCCCAAGATAGAACAAGATCCGTAGTGTTTAGTTAAAAATGCACACGAAATTATATGTTCTATATCTTTTTCAGTAGATCTCATACCTGCTTCAAATGAATTTTTAATTAAAACTTTCTCTATTACTTCTTTATCTAAAGAATATGATGAATTAAACTGTGAAAGATACTTTGGTATTATGTGTTTGTTAACAATAATTCTTTTTTGACACAATGTAGGTGTTTCTAATTGAATTCTTTTTATTCTATCTAAAAGAATAGGTGATACTTTTTCTGGATCATTGTATGAAAATATGAACATACATTTTGAAAAATCAACATCAAATGGAAAATATTTGTCCCTAATATGAGAATTTTGTGCAGGATCTATAACAGATATCAACGTATTCACTATTTCTTGACCCTTTTCGGTGTTTGATATTTTATCCAGTTCATCAAAATAAATTATGGGATTTGAACATTTGGATTCTATGAGACCATGTACCAATCGTCCGTAAGTAGATCCTTCATAAGTATATATGTTTCCTGTTAAATATGTTGCATCTGTACAACCACTTAAACTAATAAATACCATTGGTAACCCAGTCGCTTCTTTTATTGCGTTATTTACAAAAGTTGTTTTCCCAATTCCAGGTTTTCCTTCTAGGCCTATACCATACATGGATCCTATTGAACCATGTTTCCATCTACAAAGAAGTTTCAACACTTCACGTTTTGCTTCACAATGACCTGTTATACAGTCTTCCATTCGGTTTAATGCGTCGTCTAGAAATTTTTTTGTCCTCATTTTTTTTGTTTGTGCAAAAATGTTTATTGGAATATTGATGGAAGCTCTTACACGGGTCACGTATTTTTCAGTTTCACATAGTTCCATTTCCTTGAAGTACATTAATTTGATATTGTCCGGAAGATTTGATTTTAAAACTAGAATTCTTAATGGTTGATCTTCATTACTAACGGAAGAAGATCCTAAAAGGGTTATAATCTTGGAAAGATCTTTTTTGTTCATATTATCAAGGCAATTCTTTTCTCTCATACTAAGATGAATTTTAATATCTGTATTGTTATTTTCACCTTTACATTTTGTCTTTCCAGTTGTCTTTTTGTAAATTGTTTTATGGTTTACCATTCCACCTTCTTAGTTTTAGTTATTATTCAACAGTTCTTTTTGTAAATTCTGATTTAGAATGGTTTTAAAATATCATCAGTACATAAAATATGTTTTTTATTATATTTGTTACATGGTTGGTTGTCTTTACGTTTAAATTGCAACCATTCCATCCATGTCAATTTATTAGGGAAAACATATTTTGGAATAGTTTTTACAATTTCAATATGTATTGGGTTTTTGAAATTGTTGTTCGTTTTACGAACGTGACAGTTTGGAAGTAAGAAATATTCTTCATTTGTCTTGTGTTTATTTTGTTTACATTGTTTTCTCTTGTGTTTGCATTTTTTTTTCCTATCCAATTTTTTTACTAAGAATGAATTTTTAAAAGCTGCATTTTTTGGTTTCCCTTTATTTTTTATTGCCTTCCATTTTCTATAAAGTGTTTCATTAACTATATTATCATGTTCCAACTCACATTTAATATTTTTCATTTATTTATTATATACATAAAAATATATGTCATACAGAATCAAATTCTTTTTGCTTCTCTTCACACAAGAGCTTTTGTGAATGAGCTCTTCCAAAAGACAGCACACGAGAACGCTCCCAGTCCTTAACATAGGAAGAGTATTTAGGGTGTTTGATATTAATGGTTTGATTGGTATTTTGGATGAAGATACTAAAAAAGTATGGATGGGTTATGAATCAAAACTAACTGATGTTGGTGATATTAATAATTATAAAGAATTGACTATGTATACTTTACCAGAAAATTATGGAGAAGAAAAAGTAGCGACTATTGGAGGAATTGGGAAAACATTGAGAATAACGGGTTTGATAAAAGGATGTGCAGAGTATATGAAAACACATAAATTTGTCGCCATATATGTAACTAATATAGAAGACAAAGTTTTGTTTGAAAAAAATATTAAAGAAATGGATTACAGCCTACCTGCTAGTGTAGAATATGAACATTGTGATGACGATTTAGGTCTTGTTGCTGAAATTTGTTGTGACTTAGATTATCTTCATGTACTTGTCGCAAAAATGTACAGAATTGGATGTAAAGTTCAATTACTTGAAAAAGAAGCAAACTCATTCGAGTGTTTGGGTATTGAGCGTTTGGATAGAAGAGATGATCAACCTAAGAGAGCGCCATCTAATTGGAACTATTCTTTCTTACCTGATAGATGGCATGGTGTTCCAACAATGTGGCGCAATCTGGCTGATAATTTTTTGAGATGTGACATCGATGATTTACAACATCCACTTAAACAATATGTGGCAGCTTTAAACATTGCTTATGGTGCAACAAATAGTAAGTATACCAAATATATAAATGAATATAAATGGGTCAGTGCTGCATTAGAACCATGTCAAAGTTCTCAATTATTAGCAGCAAACTATCTGCTGAATGTAGAACAAGTTAAATGCAATATACAAAAAAACATAGCAGCTTGTATACAATACAGGTACCTCATAACTAGGGGATATAGTGCTAGATGGTTGGGAAAGTATGACCAAAATGCAGCATACCTCGGAAACGGAAATAGCATACGTAAGTTTACCAAACTTAATCAATATTGTATTGATGAGTTAGATACAAAAGTTTTGGAAAAAATTTACAAAAAAGATGGACAGCTTAGAGGAAAAGGGAACAAAGGATCAAGAAGTAAGTATGCACCATTAAATGAAAAATATGTTCCCAAAAGAACTATGAAAAGAACTTTAAATATAGTGGATGTAATGAGAAAAAAACCTTGTTTGGGTGAAACTGGGTATAATGATGAAAGTGATGTAAGTGTTGAAAGTGATGAAAGTGATGAGTTTGATTAGATTTATCTTTTTAATGATTTAAATAAATGACCGATACAATAGTTGAATTTTCATACACAAAGTTACCGAACATGATAGTAAGTTACGGACCTTATACGTCCATTAAAACTTTTAAAATTAGTCCGAGTTGTTGGAAGAACTTTGCGTACTTCAAGACTATATACATGGATAAAAAAACGGATGAAGATATAGAAATAGAGTGTCCATTCGACTTTAGAAATTTTTGGAGTTTTGTGAAAAATAAAATTCCCAAACACAAAATTGATTTTTCTCTTACTGTTCGAAATTTGTGTCAAGTTTTAGGATTGTACGACAACCAAAATATATATTGTGGAAGACTCGATCAACTTTTGTTTGATGCAAGTATACAGTATTATAAAAGTTTAGAACCCTTGATGTTTGTAAATACTAAATTTACCATAGATAATTATGCAGAAAGTATAAATGAATATAAAAAAATAAAAAAAGAGTGTGTACTACTTTTCTCTAGTAAAAGAACTGAAGACCCAAGATGTTTAGATATAAAGGAAACTATTCTTAATAGTACTGTACTTTAGAGATGGCTATGTAGAACTTGTTCGTGTCTAGACTCATCGCATTTTTATTACAGTCTCACGACAGTGACTCATCCATGCTCTTTTTTGTGTATCCCGTGTACGGACTCTTACTTGCATCGTTTCCTGCAAAGTCTCCACCACCGAAATTATCCAAGCCTTATCCGGTGAATGCACCTTGTGCGTCAACACGTTTGTGGCTCGCTCCTACCCGAAATGAATTGTGTTCCATAGCTTGTTGCGATGGTGAAGTTATCCATTATTTTGTATACGATGACAAAAAAAACAAACTTGTGCGATGTATTTGGGACGATACAAATGTTTTTGATAAAGTGTTCATACTATGGCAAGTTCGTGAATGGTACCAGAAGAATTCTAAGAAAGCGCTGCAAATTTACACAGATGCTGAAGAAGTTGACCTTTTTGTCTGGACATTGTCTTCTATCAGATATGATTGTAATTATTGATTTAGTTTGTATGTATATTAAAATTTTTTTCTTTAAAATTAATACTTTGTTATAAAGATCAGTATCACGTTTTAATTTTTTTTTATTTATATTCATTACATTAAATGAGCAGTTATAACTTTTTAAAAACAGGTTTTAATAACGTTGATACAGAGACAAACATAGACACGAATACATTTGAAATGATTTCCACACTACTGCAAATATTCCAAGAAGACTCTTTAATTACTGCGGGAAAATACGTGATAGGGTGTAACCGAAAAACTGTAACATCAATTGATTTGAAAAAAGCTTTAATGTATCAGGCTCAAAACTTTTTCGATCAAGGAGAAAGTTTGGAAGAAAGATTTGAAAAATATATGAGAGAAAAAAGAGAAGAAGAAGGAGAAGGAGAAGAAGAAGGAGAAGAAGAAGAAGAAGAAGGAGAAGAAGAAGAAGAAGAAGAAGAAGAAGGGGAACATATGGACGACGACATTAACGATGAAAATAAAACACACGTTGATGTAGATGAAATTGAAGAATTCAAATACTTGGTATTTGTTGTTGATAAAATATACACGGATTGGGACACATGGTGTCCAACAGACCCTATAAAATGTTTAATTAAAAAATCAATAGACAATGTACCGGTATAAAAATCGTCAAGTTGTTTTGTATTTTAACACCAATAGTTAAATGGATAAAATATAATTTGTATATTAAATGGAAGATTGTGTATTCGAATGGGTCAAAAGTTTATATATAAAAAAAAATGATTTATGTATAATAGGAATCAATGGGATACAAGGATCTGGTAAAACAACTTTATGTCAAAATTTAAAAAAAAGATTTTATAATGAAAATATAGTTTTAGAACATGTTTCAATCGATGATTTTTATAAGACGTTTGATGAACTTGAAGAAATTAAAAGAGAAAATGAACATGATTTTAGGTTTCATGGAAGAGGGAACCCTGGGACACACGACATAAGTTTACTTTTGAATGGACTTTTAAGTTTACAACATAAAAAGACTACATTTTTCCCAATATATGACAAAACTCTCAAAGATGGACTAGGTGATCGTTCTTGTAATGTTAAAAAAGTAGAAAAGAATACAAATATTTTTATTATAGAAGGATGGTGTATAGGGTTTGTCCCAAAGTTTATTGAAGAAACTGTAGACATACATGTATCGTTATACTTTAACATAATGGATTATCTAGACGGAATTGTAATTTTAAAAAGTGATCCTCACAATGCATACAAATGGCGCAAACAATCTGAGGAGCACCAAAAAAATGGTTTGTCTAGTGAACAAATTGAAGAAATGGTTGATAGGTTTTTTCCAACGTATAATTCATATTTATTATCCATGTATGAATATTGGAGTTTTAAGCCAAATTCCTTATTTGTTGACCTTTAAGATTGAACATGGTATTTTTTCAACAGTTGACCTACTATTACTTTGTCTGCGTCTTCACCTTCATCTATTTCACCAGTTTCTACCTTTTCGCGTACATTTATCATCATTTTTATTCCGTTTAAAAACTTTTCATTGTGTGCGTACTCGGGGTCGGTAAACTTTTCAAACATTGCATGATGATAATTTGAAAACTTGACCAGTTCCAACTTTTCTGTACATTTTTTTCTTATTTTTTCCTTGTTTAGTTCTAGTTCTGGGTCATGTGTTATTTCTATTATCATATCAATACATTTCTTTACTCTTTTTGTTGACCATGGTTCAAATTTTATATCATGTTCTTCTACAAGAACAACATTTTCTTTTTTTTCTGAAAGTTCTTTAAGTTTTTTACCTTGTAATGATTGTGCACCTTTCATTTTTTTATAAAAACTAAAAAAAATTATTGTAAAAAAACTTAGTCGATCAACTTTTTGAAAAATTTTAAAACATCTAAAAATGTTATTACACCAGCTACTTTTTGATTTTCCAAAATATATACTTGATGAACCTGACTGTCTAACATAGTTTTTAGTACTTGAACTAAGGTACATTTTTTGGTACACGAAACTATACAGCTCAACTCTTTATTACTCCTCAAATATGTTCTGCTTTTCTGTAAATAGTCTAGTACATTTTCATCAATGCTTTCCAACAATTCACATGCGTACAGTATATCAGTTAAGCTTATAATTCCAACAACAGCACCTTTATTTGTAATTGGAACTGATGATATTTTACTTGTATACATTTTCGTAAATACATTTCTTGCACTTTCGTGTACTTCACATGTCTCTATATTGTTCCATGTTCCTAACTGTAGTACGTGTACAGATTTTGATATAACATCCATTATGTATTCTTCACATATTGATTCTTCAAACAAAGTTTTTACGATAGATCGTTGCGATATTATTTGATAATCATTTTCGTTATAAACGGTTATATGTTTCAACCCACTACAAAGAAAGTTACATACTTCTTTTAATGTAATATGACCTTGTACTATGGTACACGATTTTACGGTATTTTTTAGATTAGTTTTCATATCACTGTGTGTCAGAACATAATTAAGTAAACTTTCTGTGTCTATAATACCTATAAAAATATTATATTCATCATACAGTAGTCCACATGTTACGCTATTTTCCACAAATGTTTTTGAAACACTGGAAATGTTTTCTTTGTCATAAAATTCCACTATTTTTTTGTCATACACCCATTCTTTTGCAACAATTGAGTTAAGAGTTTCGCATAGTTCTTGTTTCAAGCATGTATTATTCAATAATTCATTATTTTTTCTTATCATTTTTTTATATATGTAGAGACATTTTATAATTATGGCACCTAATGTAAAACATGATGCGGTTTTATAAAGTTGCATTATACCTTTTAGTATTACAATTTTTTTTCGTCTGTTATGCGGTCACACCTCTCGCATTAAAAATCCCCGCCAAAACTATAAATTTAAACAGAGTCTTAGAGTTTCAAAGTCTTACAATGTCACCAACAACAATCATAGTGGCTGTGTCAAAACTGCATTTTCTATAGTACCGCGGTGTCATGCCACATTCTTCAGTATATCTGTAGTTACACAATGGTTCTCCGATAAGTTCTTGTTTTTGATTTAGTCCATTTTTTTCCACATTTTTCCAGTAACTTTTTCGTTTATGTTTACACATTTGAACTTCTACAGAACTGATGGAACGATCTCCGGCACCAATAAGCCGTGTATTGTTTGTCAAATTAATGGTGTAAGAAAATACTTCAGCAATAGGAACTGCTTTTGGAATATTGGTAGGAATGGGTGTTCCAATAGGTGATCCGATTGGTGTACCGACTGGGGTCATTGTCGAACAGATGCTGCGTTCACGATTCTTACAACGTGTCTTCTAAATTCTGAAACCACGATGCACACACTAAAGAAATGTAAACAACAAAAGAATACAGCAGAAACTGTTCTTCCAATAGAGTTGTGGTCTTATATATTAACAAAGTTACTTTTTGTGGAAGACGTGATATATAAAAAGTGTATAAACAATGAGTTTTCAAAATTCGTGGTTCCCTATGCACTAAAAATGCGTATACTAGAATTATTTCCACAAATGGTACCTCCGTGTACAAATAATTGCAAAGGTTTATATTGTTTGGAAAATTACGAAATCAATTTTAGAGGTGTGGTTCTAACATGTAAATGGGACAAAAATATTCCACCTATTGTACTAGTTCGAAATGAGTCGAATGAATTCATATTAGGACGGCACAGTGGTACAGAATTTGGACTTGATGATACATACATATCAAGAAAGCATTTACATTTGAAATTTTTGAATACATCAAATGTTTCTATACTAAAAGCTACAGTTTTAGGTATTAATGGAATAGACATTGTAGATAAATATAAGAGAACTGTCCTTTTACAAGGAGAAAAAATAGGTTTTCGAATGAAAGATTGTATTGATTTCGCTGGTACTGGAAAAAGATTTACAGTCAATAAACTAGACAGAAAAAATTTGGAAAATTATTACAATGAGAAAAAAATTAAAACCTTGATGAAAAAAATGTTTTGCGTACATGAACTAGCTAAAACATTAGTATACAAAAAAGACAAAATGTAATTTTTATATTAATTTTTTTAAATATTTTAGTAACATTAGAAAACAATTGTTCATACACAATGAAGAAGTCACCGAGGAAATCACCGAGGAAATCACCGAGGAAATCACCAAAGAAAAAGTTGACAAAATGTCAGGGTTTTTATAATATAACAAAAGGACAGTGTGAAAGTAATGGATGTTTATATGTAAAAACTAAAGATAACGGTACATACTGTAGAAGTCCCATGAATAGAAAGCCATCTGTAAAATCGCCAAAGAAAAAGTTGACGAAATGTCAGGGATTTTATAATTCAACAAAAGGACAGTGTGAAAGTAATGGATGTTTATATGTAAAAACTAAAGATAACGGTACATACTGTAGAAGTCCCATGAATAGAAAGCCATCTGTAAAATCGCCAAAGAAAAAG
>Ga0115570_10002446_pt1 | contig 14179 bp, 16 predicted proteins | sample COGITO_mtgs_1205_3_FD_87294 | JGI IMG/M metagenome (GOLD analysis project Ga0115570, IMG submission 87294) | Pelagic marine microbial communities from North Sea - COGITO_mtgs_120524 | ecosystem: Environmental > Aquatic > Marine > Epipelagic | place: Germany:Helgoland, sampling site Kabeltonne... | reverse complement strand
TATTTTTAATCCACACTTTTTTTCTACAATTAGGACAATCAACCCATTTCTCAGTTGAATGACTTTTTAATGTATCCATACAGCGTTTGTGAAAATTATGACCGCACCCAGTAGTCTCTAAATCTTCAGCGTCAATCTTCTCCAAACAAATAGAACACTCAACACACGCCTTTGCTTTTTTATATAAATCACTAATAAAATTTTGTAGGTGAATAGTATTTGTATCTTCTTCAGTAAATATATTTTGAGGGTCTGGAACATTAATTGGATTCTCCATAAAATTATATATACTCTCTTGCTCTTCAAATAATTCATTTCTTATTTGGAAATATTGCCCCCACGCATATCGCTTTTCTCTTCTCGCTTTCTCCAATTCTTTTTTATAATAGGCAACAGACATTTTTTGTATATCAGAATAAAATAAAAAAATAATCAATTTTATCTATATTATAATTTTTATGAATATAACTATTAAATCTATCGCTCACTCACTTCCAATACTTCGGCGGTGCTAATATTATATCTTCTAAAGAAATCTTTTGGATTATATAATGAATAACCCCACACTCTCACTTTTTCTTCTGGAAAATAGAAGGTGCTTATATCCCAAATCATTTTATTTTTAATCAACCAATAATGTGGTGCTTGGTCGCTATTCTCACCAATAGTCCGAATTCCTCTCATAACTTTACCCTTAATTTTTTTATTTAAATGAAATATATTCTCGTGGCATTGACCAATCTTATATTTTTTTTGCTCTTCTTCTCCGCACCACATAGTTCTAATAGGTTTTCCAACCCCTTCATTCACTCTCATTCTTCCCAAAGCATTTCCACCTAAACCCCCATTATTCGCTTGGACTTCACGAGTTTGTCTCTCAAATTCAGATTGGTTCATTGTCTAATTTATATTCACAGGATATAAAAAAATAATTTATTCAATTTTCTTATCACTGATAAATTTTTAAATATAACTATTCTCGCACAATACGCTCCCCTCCCATTTCCCAAATTACTTTGCCTGACTGAACTAATCCCTCAAGCAATTCTTCACTATGATATTTTATCCAATCTGCTTTAGTCATTTTTTTTTCTTCCTCTTCTTCATTCATTTTTTTTAGTCTCTCACGCATTTCTCTGACTTCCTTTTTAAATTCCCAACCACTGGCGATACTCACCCACCCATTGCTATCATATTTAATAGTTTGTTTTGTTTCGTATCCTGACCGAAGAAGCATATTAGCGAATTATATTCACAGATATAAATAAAAAAAAAATTCACTTTTGTTTTTAATGATAAATTTTTAAATATAACTATTCACCAATTTACTCGTCTGCTCCAATAATTTGCTGAATTCTTATCATTCTTCGTAAGTTTCCCTGCCTTATTCCGAATACCACCGCTTCGTGCTAAATATGATTTCTTTTGGGCTGCTGACGCTCCCCTCTTAAAATCCGTCATTGTGCTGTCTCCGAAGTGTATTAAACGCTTACCTCCATTTGCTCCTTTTACATAAACCATACCCTTCTTACCTTTCTTCGTGCTTTTCACAGGTTTGTATAACGGCTTCTTAGTTTTAAAATCACTCATTTTATATATTACTATTATATAATAATGGTTGAACCTCTCAGAATTCCAGAGAACCCTAACGAAGGTATGTTGTTAGATTTGAGTAATCAAATGAAAGACATTGTAGAAGAAAAAGATTCAGTAATTAAAACTATTAGTGAAAAATATATGGACTCAAAGAAACTAATAACTAAAATATACGGACAAATCAGAATAGTTCAAGAACAATTAGACGACAGAGGAACACCAGCAGGAACAGACGATTATATAATAGATTGGTTAATAGCAGAAATCCGTGGAAATATCAGTGATTATTTATATATGAAAGAAGAAAAAGTGCTCGGTATATATGGATATTAGTTATATTCAGAATTTTATATGAAAAAAATAAAACCTTAAATATTAAACAAAACTGAATTTAATTTTTTATTTAAAATTAAAACACAATATAAAACATAATGACTAAAATAATAGATTTCGCAAATAAACACTCTATCAGTTGGAGACCGATTAAACTGGAAATAACTAATGTGAATGGGAAGATTAAAAAAGACCCTCAACCTATTCAGGGTTCTATTCCAAATAACAAGGATTTTTATGACGAGAACTGGGTTGAGAATGAAATGCCTAAACTACAGAGGTGGTTTCAGAAGTTAGACGCTTCGGTTCAGTCTCAGTATCATATTGCCTTAGACACTCAGACAATTTATCATTTAGACATAGACCATATGCCTAATATTAATTATAGTGCTGAGAGCAAAATGTTAGTTAGTAAATTTCTTTCTCGGTGTGCGTATTATAAATCAACTACAAAGGAATTAGGCAAACACTTATTTTTTAGATTAGACGAGAAACTACATAAAAAAAATACCAAGTTAAAATCTAAGATTGGTTGTGAATTATACAAAGACTTAGAAATTTTATCTGGTGTTTGGGGTTGGTGTCCGTCTGACGCTGAGGTTATTAATGAAGATATGGGACTTAGTCTATTTAATATAGAGGATTTGCCGATTATGAATATGAAACCAATGATTAGAAAGAACAAGAAGAATAGTCAATCAGTGGTTGCTAAAAATGTAGATTTAGAAATGGATAAAACGACACAGATATTTAAATATATGGATTTAATTAGTATCCAATATTTAGACGATTATTCTGATTGGTTAAGAATTCTATATTCACTGAAAACTGCTAATGAATATATGTTAGCGAAATATGTTTCTATGAAAAGCAATAAATATAATGAATATGAATTTAATAGAAAATGGGAAGAATTATCGCCAAACAATATTACTATAGCAACTGCTTATTATTATGCGAAGATTTCTAATGCTGAAAAATATAGAGAAATTCAGTTGGAAGGACTGAAAAACTATGAATATGATTTCTTAGATTCGGACGACACACAAGCAAAACTATTCTTAGATAATAATGAAAATAACATAGTCTATTTAAACAGCAATATTTATATCTATATTGGAAATGAAGAAGGGACTAAGGGTCGGTGGTTTCACGACGAGAAACTGGAACGAACAAAAAAAATTATGTCTGATTATTTATCAGGTATTTTTGTGGATTACGGCAAGTTATTATCCAAGTTAAAAAAAGATATGGGTGAATTAGAAGATTCAGACGAAGACGAAAAAATGGAGTTGGAAGCGAAGATTAAAAACAATTATAAACTGACTAAAATGCTGAAGAACTGCTGTAAAATTAATTCTATATGCGAGAGAATGAAACAACTTCTATCGGTTATGGATTTTAGTGATATAGAGTTTGATACAAACGGATATTTAGTGCCATTCCTAAATACCTGCTATGATTTAAAAACTCATAATTGGGTTGGAACTCGGCGTGAAAATTATGTATTAGAAACTGCTGGTTATAATTGGATAACTCCAACAGACGCTCAGACAGAAACAATAGAAAATCTATTTGAAGAAATTTTCCCAGACGATAATGTTAGACAAGAATATATCCATTTCTTAGCGACCTCATTATATGGGGTTGCTGTTGAGAAATTCATTATAGCGAATGGTGGAGGAGGCAATGGGAAGGGTGTGATTAATGAATTAGTCCAAGAAGCATTAGGAACATTCGCCTATGTTGGGAATAACGCTGTGCTTCTACAACCAATCAAGGACGGAGGAAATCCAGCAATCGCAAATATGGATAAAAAAAGGTTCATTAATTTTAGAGAACCTGACGAGAAAAAATCATTTAATTTAAACACTATCAAAGAATTGACTGGAGGCAAGGGTATTACAGCAAGAAAATTATATTCTAATGAAGACAAAGTTAATTTGGTCGCAACTTGGTTTGTTGAATGTAATAAAAAACCGACTATGACTGGAGACTTGGGAGCTTCTATTCAGAGAAGATTAAGAGATATTCCATTTGAAGCAACTTACACTAATGACCCTATGTTATTATCGCAGAAGGAAGAATTAAACTATATTTATCCAGCAAATGCTTATTATAAAACAATAGGATTTCAGCGTGAATATAAATATGCTATGTTTGTGGTTTTAGTTAAATATTGTAAATTATGGGAAGCAAATAATGAAGGCAAAAATGTCTGTGAAAAACTCTATGAATGTGATATTGTCGGTGATAGAACTAAAAAATATATCCAAGATAATGATAATGTCTATAATGTGTTAAAACAGCATTATGTCTTAGATATGGATAATTCCAAGGCATTTATGAAAATCAGAGAATTCTGGTATTATTTTAAGGATAGTGAATTTTATAAAACTCTATCAAAATACGAGCAAAATAAACAATATGCGGAGCGAAATGTATTAGAGCATATTAAAACAAGTTCCAGCACACGAGCATATTATAAATCTCGCTGGGCGACCAAAGACGAATTAGGACAAATTCATAATTATAAAAATGTGTTAAAATTCTGGAGACCAAAAACACAAGAAGAAATATTTAAGGAGCAAGAAGAAGACGGTGATTTAGAGGAAATGGATTTTATTAGTGAATAAACTATTTAAGAATTAGACGAATTAAGTATATAATGGTTAGAACAAAAAATAAATCATATTATCATTTTTTTGTTGAGAAGCAAGTTAATTCAGACCACACAATCAGTAAATATTTTAAAACTTCCCAAGAAATAACTGAATGGTTTGGAATTCCAAAATCCTCATTATATAATATTATCGCACAAGGCGAAGATTATACAGGTAAGTATAAAGGTATTAGAGTTGAACGCTGCCACAAACCAATTTTTAGAATTAAGCGGATTGAATATAGAGAAAATAATATTTGTTAATAATATATGCCAGATTACGAACAAGTCGATACTGAAATTTTTGCCACGGAGCAGGAACCTGTTGAAGAAGAAGAAGTAGTAGAAAAACCTAAAAGAGTTCTAAGTGAAAAACAAATAGACGCACTCGCACGAGGAAGGGCAAAAGTTGCTGAAAACCGAGAGAAAAAACGGAAACTTCTATTAAAAAAAAAGAAAGACGAAGATTTTGTAAAACAAGCGATTGAGGAAAAGATTGCTAATAGAGTGGAAAAAAGGGCAAAATTAAAATCAGAGAGAGAACAAAGTAAAAGAGAGAAATTATTAGAAAAGAAAAAACAGGCACAAGCGAAGCAGCAAATGGAGGAACAGAAGGCAAGAGAAGTAGGCAATAGTCAGAAGATAGAAAACTGGGTGAAAGAACGAGAAAAAGCATTAGATAATTGTGAAACAATTGAAGAATTTGACGAATTATCAGGTCATTTAGATAGTATTACCGAAGAAGATATTTTAGACAACAAAAAACTACACACTAAGTTAAATAAAATATATGCTCTATATAAAGTATGAAGGATATGCGAAGCAAACCAGAACTAGCAAAATATAATAGTAAAGATTTTAAGATTTTACCTTTGAAAAAATTAGACAAAGAAGAAGTGGGTGAAGTTGATTTTGATATTTTACCTAATGTTCCATTTTTAGCGTATGTGATTGGTTCAGTTAAAAGCGGTAAGTCCCTTTTTATGGCGAATTTATTTTTTAATCCAAATTTTCCATACAAAGATACTTTTGATATTAAGATATTAATTTCAAATACCGCATACAATGATAAAATTATGAAACCTATTTTAGAGCAATTTGACTTTGTATTTACAGATTATACTGACGCATTGTTAGAAGAAATAATAACAATGGTTGAAGACGACCAAAGTAAATCAAAATATTTATTAGTGTTAGAAGATATTATTGGTAATGTTAATGTTAAGAGAGCTGGAGGAAAAGTTGATACACTTACTGGATTGACTACAAGATATAGGCATATTGGGAATGAAGAACAAGAAGGTAAAATTTCTATATGTATTATATCACAATATTTCAAATATTTAAATGCTATCCAAAGAATTAATGCTTCGGCATATTTTTTAATGGGAAACTCGCCAGAAATAGAATTGAAGAAAATGTCTCAAGAATTAAGTGTATTCGGAGGGAGTGAAAAAGAATTTATAGAAATTTATAAAAAATCTAAACAAGAACCATTTGATTTTTGTTTTTTAAATATACAAGACCTTACCGCACGACGAAATTTTGAGGAAAAAGCATTGTGGGATACAAGTATGAAGAGCAATGGTGAAGAAGAAGAAGAATCCGAAAATAGTAGCGTTGAAAGTGGTGCTGAAAGTGAATAAAAAAATATTTATTAATAATATATATTATGGCATATTTTAATCAACTACAGGGTTATATGAGTAATTTGAAAGAAGGACAAGCACATATGGAAGATATGAAGAATGAAGCAATTAATAAAAAGACAACTGGTATTGAAGATAAATTCAATGCTATTACTCAACAGGCAGAAGGTTGGGGCGGAGCAATAGCACAAGCAGGTATAGTTTGGAAACACGGACGAAAAGTTGTAGAGAGATTAGGTAAGGCAAAAGCAGACGCAACTACTACACCAACAACTACTACACCTGACCCAACAACAACGCAAGTCGGCGGAGACGGTGGTGGAACTGGTGTTGGGGCAGACCATATAACTCAAGCCGCCAATGACGCAAGGGCAGGTAATTTACCTGACGCAGCACCCTATCCAGCAGCAACACCAGCACCAACACCAACACCAACACCAACCCCAGCACAAGCACCTGACCCAGCAATAGCACCTGACCCAGCCGCTAATGTATTAAGTCCTAGTCGTATGGTTGTTAGAGGAGCAAACAATCAACCACCAGTTCAAACAGGTCAAGGAGTAAATCAATTTCCTGACCCAGCAACACCAAGGGCTGCTGGAGCTGGAGACCAAGCAAGTTCCACAGATTTAGCAGGACTTCGTGGAGACCAAACATTATCAAGATTATTCGGACGGACAGGACGACCACCACCAAATCCTAATACATCGTCTCCGACGACAAACCAAGGTGGAGCACCAAGAAGTTCTGGAGACGGACGAGGTGGCGGAGCAAATCCTAATGAATCTAACTTAGCGGATAATGCTGGAACTTTGGGAGACGACGCTGGTTCAATGGGAAGTCGTGTTCTCGCTGGTGTTAGACAAGTCGCCAGTTCAGTAGGTGGTGAAGCAGGGGGAAGTTCAGTAATGGGTGCTGTTAATGCTACATTAGATTCTATACCAATTATAGGAGAAGTGATAGGAATTGGGACTATGATTGGAGGATTAATACACGGATTACACAAGGGAGGGGAGGAAGTGAGAGAAGGACAAGCACAATCCGCTGGTGGTTCAGGTTCAGCACAAGGCGGTATCGCTTCCACTAAGGTTTTCAGTGGAAATACACTCGGAAGCGGAGGCGGAGGATACATTGCTTGAGTCTATGACGGACTGCTTCGCTTGTAGGTGTTTCAATGTTTTTTTATGTTTTGACTTACCCCCAAATGATACTTCGCAATCACAAATATCACAATGCCATACTTTACCTTTGATTGATTGTTGATATTTTTTCAATCTCGCCAATTCTTTTTCGTGATTCTTCCAATAATATACTTTTTGTTTCGCCGCCCATAGTTGTGGTGCTTTAGCATATCTTTTTTTATGATATTCTTTAGCAGTTCCAGTCGGTGTATTTTTATTAATTATAAATCGGTTAGTCTCTTTATGATTATCCATAAAATATCTTTCTCTAATTTTTAAATCATATCGCATAATATCTCTATGTTGTTCCAGCATTTCAAATTCTAAATCACCATTTATCAATCTCGTCATACATTGATTAGATAGGGAGTTGTGCTGTTTCTTACGAGCGTCCAAATTAGAACAAGACCCATAATAAATTTTATCGTCAGTATTAGAGAAACACCTATAAACTATGCCAACAGGCAGAATTTCTAATTGAAAATCAGTTAAATCAGTTAAATCAGTCATTATATAATTATATCGTATATTTTTGTCTTTAAGTATAAACGCCCATACTTTAATTCCAATCAATTACAATTGGTTGATTAATTTTTTTTGCTTCTTCTTCTTCTTTTTTTTTAGTATTTTTAATATGAATTTTAGATTTCAAATGATTGCCTATATGACCCCTACTTATTTCACGCTTACATATATCACACATTACTTTTTGTTTCAAATATTCAGTATAACGAGACATTATAAATATATATAGAACATTATTCTTTAAGTTAAGTTTCAATTGCCTCTAATTTAGCACATATATGGTTAGTTCCAGTCGGAGTTTCTAAATTAGTTATAGTTGCTGTAATATAACTTCCAGCTGGGACTTTATGATTTAATGGATAATCAATATGATTTGTGGAAGTTGCTAAAAATAATTTGGTTAATAATTCTTTTCGCCCAGTTGCTAATTCCTGTTGTTCTACTCGGAGGGTTGAAGCAGTTTGGCAGTAAGAACTTATGTGTAATGCTTTCACTAACAACTCTTTTCCATATGGAACTCCGTGTGTTAAAACTTTTGATACACCCTCATTCGGTTTTAATACACAACATACAGAAGAAGCAATTTTAGCACTTATAGTTCCAGCATTTACATTTCCTGACCCAGCAGTTAATACAGTGATTTTATGAACTACAGCAAAAGTATTTACACCACTCAATAGACTTCCAGCCGAAGTCCCTGCCATTGTGTAAGTTGATATTCTTTTTTTGTATCTATTTGAGTCAGCAGTATCACAAAATAACCCTTCTACACTTACAGTTCTCGCCCCAGTTCCAGCAGCAGTATCAGCAGCAGAAGTTGAAATTAAATCTAATCCGTCGCCAGTATTTAATAATTTTATAAATAACAATTGATTACCTCCTCCGAGAGTATTTGTCCCAGCAGTTATAGCATCGTCAATACCTACAATATTTTTATTTTGGACTATTGTTGCCTTATCTTTTATTTGTGTATAAATCGGTTCTACAATATTCAATAAACTCATTATATATTATTGAGATATTTTAATTATGAAAAAAAAAATATATTAATAATATATAAAATGTCTGTTGCTGAAAACTCTAAATTTATTTCCCTCGTTGCCGATAATGGAACTGAATTTACCTCCGAACAAAAAGCCATATTTACAATTCACCCAGATATTGGTTTTGTTAAGGGTAAAGATAGTTATATTTCTTTTGATATTCTAAATGAAGATATTAATAGTCGTGTTGCTGTATTCCCTGCTACTGCTGGTGCTTCGTCGGTTATAGACCGAATGGATATTTATTCCCTCGCAAACGGACAACTATTAGAATCACTTACTAACTACAACTTATGGTCTTCTATTGAAAATCAATATTTAGAAGAAGACAACCAACACAACTCCCTAAAAAATGGTGTTGCCGCCGATTGCCGTGCCTATCAATGTGCCCAAGACCCGGGGTCTAAAGCAAATACAATAACTGAAGTCGGTAGAGACGCATTCCACCGAAACACTGGCGAGTTAGGAGCATTAAACTTTTCTCAAATTTCGTCTGGTATTGGGGCTCAATCCGATGTCGTGGATACAGATATTGATATTGAAATGTGTGCTAAAAAATTCTCTCCCAGAAAATTCCTTATTCCATTAAAGGCAGGTATTTTCTCTCATTTCGGTGTTAGTGAAAAACTTACTCCAATTCTTTTATTCGGTGGATTAAGGATTGAAATTACATTCGCCAGTGATAAAAGAGTTATGACGAGAGTATATGGTAAAACCGACACTGCTGACTATAAAATGGACGAATATGCTAATGGACTTCCAGTTAATGCTGTTGGGGCTACTGGAGGTGGTGCGACTGCTACAACTTTGAAACAAATTGTTATTACAGACGATGTAACTGACCCAGCGTTGCTCGGTATAACACGAGGTTCTAAAATGATATTACAGAAAAATACTGCTGGTGCTGGAGCGGACAAAGTTAATATTGTAGTTGAAGGTGTAAGACGAGTTAATAGTGCTACTGGTGTTAATGGTAATAAAGTATGTTTGACTTTTACTGCTGATTTGACTGCTATGACTGGGGCAGAATGTAAAATTTATTTCCAAGACGCAACTGGTGCTTTGGATACACAGACTTATAAATTAAAGAATGTTGAGTTAAAAGTCTTACAAGTCATTCCGCCTTCCAGTCTTATGAAAAGTATTATTAAGGAAAGTCAATTTGATTTTATTTCTTGGGATTGTTTCTTAGATAATTTACCAGAATCCTCGCTATCACACCAGAGTGAAATTACTTCTGTAGCAAGTGCTGCTAAATCTATATTCACTCATTACATTTCAGTCGCACACCAAGACAATCACTTCCACCAAAATTATTATGCTGGGCAACCACCTCACAATACTCACCTCAACTCAATTCAATATTTTATTAATAACAAACTCTATCCACTCAAACCATACAATCCTCAAGCAAAATCGGATAAAGTAGTTAATATGAATGAAGTAGTTAAGGCATTCCAAACTATAGGCAAACAAGTTAAAAAACTTGGTGAATGTAGAGCAGGTAATATTGGTGATTACACAAACACTTACCTCCACGCACGAGAATTAGCACGAGGCGAACAATTTGTGTATAATTTAAAAGACGCAGAACCACAAATCAGATTAGGATTTTCTGACGACCGAAGTGTTGCTGGAACTGGAATGTATGCTGTTAAAAACTCACGCCTTATACACTTTGTGTTTTCAGTTAAAACCATAATGGTTAATAAAGATAATTTACAACTTGTATTATAATTAAAAATGTCCTAATATTGACCGACTTTTTGAAAGTGTTGAAGAATTATTTTTTAATAATAATTTTGTAATTAAAATGTTTTATATATATATAAAATGCCGATTGAAAAGAACTATTTTAGTATTTCGCCTATCAATGATAATCCCCTCCAAAGTAGTGGAGCAAATGGAGTTGCTGGTGGTTTCTCATTCAAAGAAAGCAACCCAATTATTAAATTCAGTCTCCCAGCAGTTGAAAAACTATTAGAGACGAAAACACTGGTTCTAACTGGACAATTCATATTAAAAGACCAAGCAACTGACGAAGGTTTCAGAGCACCTAATTATACTAATTTAAGTAATGAAAATAATGGTAATGATATTGAACCTTCTACTGCCTGTAATTTTCCAAATCACGGCGGAGTTCAGAATGTTATAGATAAAGTTGTTATTCAGACCAAAAAAACTAACACTGAATTAATTAATATTCATAACTATCCAGCATATTCCTCACTTAGAGAAGCATACACAAACAACGACGAAGACTATTTATGGGGTGTAGCAGCGAACCGAACCCTCGCCCAAGGAACTCACGCTGACCTTACTAACCGACGAATGAATATAGTTGCTGATAAAACCGCTCAACAATTAAAAACAAATAACAATAAAAATCTTGGTGTTCCATTTTCACTCAAGTTAGATATTGATTTATTCCAAAGTGGTGATATTCATTTAGGTCAAGCATACACTAATGGTCTTATGCTTACTATTCACCTCGCCCCTGATAGTTCATTCTTATTCCAGCGATTCCGTGATAAAGGTAGTGCCGCCGCATTTGATATTTCCAATAAAATGTATTTATTAAGGAATCTCAAATTAGAAGGGCGATACATAGTCCCAACTCCTCAAGAACTTTCTGCCTATCAAGCACAAATTCCACTCAACTCTCAACTCAACTTACTCAATGATATTCACGCCGACCAAGATAATATTTCATACACTCCTCAACTCAATCAGGTTAAAGCATTCTGTAATTTATATTTAGATAAAGACCAAACCAACAACCTCAACTATCAGCAAAATAACTTCCGACTTCCTGTTGGAATGAAACAAATAGAACACAAAAAAGACAACCTCAGATTTCCATTTACATTCCCTCTCAAAGTCCAACCTAATTTTGAAAGTCTCGTAGAACTTGGGACTGGTTCAATCAATCCAACACAAACTCTCAATCGTGAAATGATTATGGGTGATATTGAATTACGAAAACACTTTGAAAGAGCCTTACTCGGAGGTAAAGAAGCAATGCGGTCTTCGGCAACTATGTCGCGAACCGCCAAGAATTTAGAATTTGATTACGAAGATAGAACAACTGGCATTTATCACGCTGGGAAAGGTTCAAATGAAGGCACTGCTGTGGCGGCGACTGACGGAGTTGGCAATCAACTTTTTCCAGAATTACTTGGTCTTGGCACAGATTACACTTATGGTCTCGGTAATACAATGGCATATATCAATCGTGATTACAGCAACTCGGTGGTCAGTGGTGTTAATAATGGTTCTCTCCTCCTTCCAGTTGATAGGCGTAATAAATCAGAACTGGTACAGACCTTTGTTAAATACAACGCTCAACTCAATTTACAAACATTAGTTAAAACAATGTAAAACGCTTTTAGAAAAGCGTGGGCAAAACTTTTTTGTCTAAACTTTTTTCTAAAAAGTTTGTTAATAATATGTTGAAAGAATTTATTGATAGAATAAAGTGTAAGATATTTATTTGTTGTAAGTCCAAATGCTCTCTCAATGATACATTGAGCACCGAGTTGCCCCAAGAGGTAGAAGCGAAAATTCATTATGATTATTTCACGAAGAAACCAAAACAATTTAAATCAACTCGGTCGCTCTAAGTATAGCGTTAAAATATTTAATAATATTATGGATTTAAAGATTTATAAAATCAACAATGGATATAAAATTGGAAAGAAAGACGGCACAAGGTTAGACGAAAAATATGGTCGCCGATATTATATTACAAAGAAACCTATGCGACGAGATACTGCTAAAATTATGTTAATGAAACTACAATTGGCAGAAAGAGGAATGCGAATTCAAGTTAAAAGCAAAAAAAAGAAACCAGCAGACGGATATATGGTAATAGACCCAAAGAAAACTAAAAGAAAATGGGTATATACTGACTTACCTTGTAATGAATTCAAAGAGTTCTTAATTTATTTATAATTTTCTCTGTTATATATATAAAATATGACTTCTATAAATTTAGTATCGCCAGTTGGAAACGGACACACTTACTCAGTGCGATTTAGAGAACCATTAGTTATAGAACCAAAATCTTCAGTGTATTTAAATTTTGCGAAATTTAAAAGAAACTCAAGCATATATTTTTCTCAAGACCAAACAATTCAAGTTATACTTAAATCAGTTTTACCAGCAGTATTACCAGCAGAAACTGGAACAAAGAACACCACAATGGAAAATGACGGAATCATAACAATCCCAGCAATTAATCCAGAGACTGGACTTACTGGATATACACCAAAAGAATTAGAACGAACAATTGCTATAGAATTAGGTGGTGATTCAGAGGCAGGAACTTTTGGAATGCGAAAAAATGCTGACGGCACACCGAGTCAATTATTTTTATATGAACCCATTTTTGAACTCAGTAATAATAAAACAATTAATATAGGATTTTATAAAGATTATCAACTCTTAGACTTACCAAGTGTTATAACTATGAGGGCAACAGATAAAATATTAGCAGATACCGCCACCGCTGGGATTACATATAAAAGCACTTCTACTAATGCTGGAGAAGTGTATTATGATAGTTATGCTATATCTAACGAACATTATGATTTTTCATTCGCTTCTGAATTAGGAACGGCAACAGAAAATCACAATATAATTCAAATGAAAACAAATACACCTATTGGAACACAGACTGGTGGTGTATGGTTCGGTCTGACTTCGCACGAAATTATGGACGCTCAAGCAAATACGGCAGCAAATACAAATTGGACTGGGTATCAAACGGCAGCGAACGATGTATTCACTTACGGCACTGTAAATAATAGAACTCCAGTCGGCGGAGCAACAGCGAGAACAATTCCAGCGTTATACAAACCGAACGGCACTGGTTCAGTTACGGCAGCAGAAGTTGCTAATCAAGCAGACGCAAAAACCTATGTTCCACAAAGTTTCTTAGGTATTGAGATTACAGGTTCAAATCACCCAACTGACCCAAATACATTAATATTATGGCGAGGCGGAAATACAACCTCAAGATTTAATGCCCCAGCAAAACCAGCGTCAGTTATGAATTCTATGAAACGAATATGGAGCACACCATTAGCAAATTTATTAAAAGGTTCTGACCCAGCCCATACTAAAGTTAATCTCGCATTCCAAAGTTATTGGGCGGAAGGATTTTCTGGAAAAGGCAGAGATAAATTA
>Ga0115570_10002411_pt1 | contig 14299 bp, 9 predicted proteins | sample COGITO_mtgs_1205_3_FD_87294 | JGI IMG/M metagenome (GOLD analysis project Ga0115570, IMG submission 87294) | Pelagic marine microbial communities from North Sea - COGITO_mtgs_120524 | ecosystem: Environmental > Aquatic > Marine > Epipelagic | place: Germany:Helgoland, sampling site Kabeltonne... | reverse complement strand
ACAAGGAAAAATGAGAAAATCACAGAAAAATCAATGAAAAATTTTATAGATAATTTGGATGTTTCTGAAGATTTAAAAACAGAGTTGAATCAAATAACTCCTTTCACCTATACAGGCATATAAATTTTTTTAAAGTTTCATTAGTGTTACTGCTGCAATACAAGCAGTTTCAGTTCTTAGTCTGTTATTTCCAAGACTAACCATTTTATAATTATTTTCTTTTGCAAGTTCTATTTCCTCAAAGGTGAAATCTCCTTCAGGACCTATGACTACAACTTGAGATTCTAAAGAGTTTGAATTTTTTTTTAGTTGAATTTTTTCTCCTTCTTTACAGTGAGCTAGAAACTTTAATTTGTATGAGATTTTTTTTATGAAGTCGTTAAATTTTCCTGCAGGATGAATTGTTGGCAACCAAAACCTTTGCGACTGTTTAATGGAAGAAATTAAAATTTTTTCAAACTTTTCTGTATTCCATTTTCTCCTTTCAGAATTTTGTGAAATAAGTGGGAAAAAATCAGTAACACCAATTTCTGTAGCTTTTTCAATGATTAATTTATTTCTATCGCTATTTTTTGTAGGACAAAATGCAAGAGCTAATGGAATAGGCTTTTTAATTTCTTTTTGCTCATAGATTTTAATTTTTGTTTTTTTTGGATTGGAATCGATAATTTCTCCTTTTCCATACAGTCCATTACCATTTATAATTGATAACTCATCTTTGTTCTTCATTCTTAAAACCTTTATGGCATGTCGAGATTCACTTTCGGTCAAAAAGCATATTCCATTTTCTATACTATCTGTTAAAAAAGTTGTCACTCCGATATTATTTTAAGAATAATTCAATGTAAATATTTAAAATTGAAAAAAAATAATGTAATTTAGAATCAATTACTTACTAAATTAACAATCAAAACCCATACTATGAATTTTTTTAAATATCTTTTTTCAAGTGCGATAGTTCTTTCTTTTTTTACTGTTAATGCTCAGACAAAAAAAATAGAAGATGTTGAATTCAATTCTGTTCAAGAAATTAACGGAGAAAAAACTGTTCTGAATGGAGGAGGTTTAAGAGAAAAATATGGATTTATGGATTTGTATGTTGGAGGACTATACATAAATAAAACATCTTCTGATGCTGATAAGATAGTTATGGCAGATGAAAATATGGGAATTAGAATTGTTATTGTTTCTGGATTAGTTACTAGAGAAAGATTTATTGAAGCTTTAGAGGAAGGTTTTGTAAATACAACCGCTGGAAAATCATCTCCATCTGATGTAGACAAGTTTAAAAAATTCTTAAGTGATCCTTTTGTTGAGGGAGACGAAATTGTTCTTAATTACCATAAGGGCGAAGCTGTTCACTTATACAAAAACAATAAAGAAAGAGGAACATTTGACGGATTAGAGTTTAAACAAGCACTTTTTGGTATTTGGCTTGGTGGAAATCCTGCAGATGACAGTCTAAAAGATGAAATGCTAGGACTTTAATTAGTTATTATACTGCTTTTAAACTCAAGTCCATATTGTTCACGGAGTGAGTCAAGGCACCAACTGAAATATAATCAACACCACACATAGCATAGTTTTTTACTGTACCTAAATTTATACCACCGGAAGCCTCAGTTTCATATACACCATTGATTAATTCAACTCCAGTTTTTAAATCTTGATAGTTAAAATTATCCATCATTATTCTATGTATATTTCCACATTCTAAAACTTGTCTAACTTCCTCTAAATTTCTAGTTTCAATTTCAATTTTTATATCCAATTTATTCTCTTTTAAATAGTTATTGGTTTTTTTAATTGCTTGTGGGATTCCACCTGCAAAATCTATGTGGTTATCTTTAAGCATAATCATGTCGTAAAGTCCAAATCTATGGTTGTAACCGCCTCCTATTTTAACAGCTTGTTTTTCTAAAAACCTATTTAAAGGAGTAGTTTTTCTTGTGTCTAAAATTTTACTATTCAAACCCTTTAGTTTTTCCACATACATATTAGTCAAAGTTGAAATAGCACTCATTCTTTGCATTACATTTAAAACCAATCTTTCAATAGTTAATATAGAGCTAGATTTACCACTTACGATAAAAGCAACATCGCCAATAGTTACTTTTTGTCCATCTTTTAAAATACTTTTAAAATCAATAGTTGGATCATAGCAATTAAATATTTCTTTAACTAAATTAATTCCAGAAATGATTCCATTTTCTTTTACTAGGAGTTTTGCCGAACCTACACTATTTTTTGGTATACAAGAAAGGGTAGAGTGGTCGCCTTGCTTAACGTCTTCTTGAATTGCTAGTTTTACAAATTGATTTATTTCCATAATTTAAAGATTAGAAATATTTTTAAAATATTGATTCATATTTTTTTTAAAATTTTCAGGTCTATCCACACAAAATTTTTCTAGAACACTCAACCCCTTTTTATATTTTTTTGTTCCATTTTTATAACCCCATCTACTATAGTGTTCTTCAACCATTGGTGAAAATGATTTTTTAAATTCTATAAGATTGGCCATTAAATTTTCTGATGAAAGTTCATTTTCAAGTAAGTAATTAACTCTTTTAGTAAATAACATCTCAAATTCACTTTGTTTTAGTAAATAATTAATTAATTCTCCTCCTAAAGCTGGAGACCAATCTCTTTGAACATAATCAAACATATTAAATTCCGGATTTCCTACGCATGCATCCATATCTATCAAAACAGCATTCCAAGGCTTATTGCTTCTTCTTTTTTTCCAAAAAAAAGTGTTGTTGCAAGGCCAGTCGTTATTTTGAAAGAATAGTTCAATTATGAACCAATCTACAATCGAACTCATATTGAATTTTTTGGCAATTTTTTCATAATTAGTTTTTGGATTTTTCTTTATTTCTAGAAGTAAACTATTCAAATCACCATATCCCTCTTTTTTTGAATAACCCTTGTCATCCGCATCGATTAATTTTTTTTCTTTTGTTTTATATTTATTAGAAATTGCCTTTAGATCCATTCTCTCTCTCAAGCCATGAATTCCCCAGTATTCTCCGTTTAAATAAACCAAAACTGGTTGGTAGCTCATTACATCTACGTTTAAATTTTTACATATTTTAGAAATCCAACCATCGACAAATATTTCGTTTCCCCATCCAGAAAAAGAAGACCTCAAAATAATTTTGTCAACTTGATGATCTAGTTCTAAAAGAGTATTTACGTTGTTTTTTTGATGGATGTAAAATCTGAGGCTTTTTTGAGGTGCTAAAGGAGTAACATATCCATGAATTCTAAAAGGGAAACTGCCCTTTAAAAATATTTCGTTTTTGTTAAATATTTCAATTTTTCCTGTTTGCTTTCTCTTTTTAAACTTGTAGAAATTTCCAGATGTTTGGTCTTTTTCTCTATTAAAACTATTTCCTGGAACATAGCATCCTTCTTCATCATCAAATAAAGTTTTGGAATCAACTTTTAAATTTACAATTGCAAATTTAAGTTCAGATTTTAAACCCAATAAATAATTATAAATTGAAGAATCCACGATAATATTATTTTTTAGTGCAAGTACCTTAATTTGATGAAAGGAAGAAAATTCACCTATTGGTGCTTTCCAATTATTTACGTATTTACTGTAATCTTCAATTGCTGTTGGGATGTTAATTAGCTTGGGAATTAATTTTTTTAAATGGTAAGTAATTTCATTGGATCCTGTAATTGTATCTAGATTGTAAATCAATTTTAATTTTAAATCACTTTCGGTTTTGAATGTAACTAAAATGGAATCTTCACTATAGCTTCCAGAAATATAATTGCTGGATATATTGGAGGAATTGACACCGTACAACGGAGAAAAAAAGTTTTTTGTTTTTTTAGAATTATTACAGCTTATTATTAAGATTGTAATTATAAATAAAATTGACTTTTTTTTCATTTGATTTGATCTCGCGTAAAAATACAAATACTTCTATATAGATTTAATTTTTTTATTTTCAACATAATTAAATCATCTTTATTATTAGCAGATATACTATTTTAAAAGAATAATTAAATATTTTTGTCGTTATGGTATTGAGTTTAGAAAACTTAAAAAGTAATAAATGAAAATAATAAGATTTATATTTTCAAAATTCTTCTGGATAAACTTCCTTTTGGCCAGTGCAACTTTATACGGAATTTTCTATTATACAATGGATAATCTAGATAAATACACCAACCATAATATTAAAATTGAAGTTCCCAATTTATTAGGTATTCAAATCAATAATTTAAATGATACTTTAGAAAAATTAGAACTAAGGTATGAAATACGAGACTCGATATATTCTGAAAACCATCCAATGGGTATGATTATTCAACAAGATCCAAAACCACATTCAGAAGACTTTCCAAACTATATAAAGCCCAATAGAAATCTATATTTAACTATTGTAAAAAAACAAGAAATTTACAAAACCGTCCCAGATTTAATGTCCAATGTTAATTCTAAAAATATTGGCAAAACCAAATTAGAAAGGCTTGGGTTTAAGGTGGATTTAGAAATGAGAAATCATAAAGACAGAGACAAAGTACTTGAAATTAGGTTCCAAGATGAGATTGTTAAAGCTGGAAGAAAATTATTAAAAGGGGCTACTTTAAAATTAATTTATGGATCTGGCGATAAAGGGAAGCCAATTGAATTACCAGATTTTAGAGGAATGAATATCTATTTAGCAAATAATAAAGCAAGCGAAATAGGACTAGAACTAGAGATTAATTACAATGATTCTGTTCTTGATTTTAAGGATTCAAACCGTGCAGTAATCTTCAATCAATACCCATCCCCCAAGACGGATAACAAATCCTTTATTTCAATTGGAAGTTTAGTGATAATAGATGCAAATCTTTCCACCCCGTTGGATAGTATTTATGCCAAAGACACCGTAGGATTAAACTATAATATTTGAAAAATTTTTTTTCGCTTTCTTTCTTTTTAATTCCATTCTTTCTTATTTCTCAGGAGAGTCTCCAGCCTCTGAGAACCAATATGTCATTGTTGGATATTTCATCTTCTAAAAGAACGCAGTCCATAGAGAATTTTGATTTTATTTATTTGACAGACACCCTTAGTTTGCCATTAATTGATGATTTTTCTACCAATAAATTTAAAGTATACAAAACCGATACAAGTGGTCCTAATATTTCAGATTCTTCCTGGAATTATCTGTTCTTTTTAGATGGGAGTTTGGTTCCTCTTACAAATAGCTATATGTCTTCTCCAACCTTCACCTATGCTTATGATAGCATAAATTCTAACGGGCTGGATACTCTAATTATGTTAACAATTCAAAACGATCCAGATACATTAATAATAAATAATCTTTTCTATTACCCTATTACCAGTGATACAATAATTTTATGGCCAAATGTCACTATTATAGATTCACTTTGGACAGCAGCTAGTCCTGATACAACTTTTGCCAATCTTTCTTCGGATTACAGTCAAGATTCTATTTCTTTATATTTTGTTTCTCCTGAAATTGAAGACTTAAATAAAATCTGGTTAGACAACGATGTATTTTTAAATTACAATTACCCAAAAAATCCTTGGACTCTTGGCGTAGTTACTTTTGATGGTTTAAACTCGTCTGGTAATCCGTATGATTGGACTACCGGGGCTACAGATTGGTCAGATCAATTAACTTCTAAACCAATTTTTTTAGGCAATAAAGATATTAGCGATTCCTTGTATTTCTCTTTCTATTTTCAAGCTGGAGGATATGGGGAAACACCAGATTCAGACGATTCACTCATATTAGAATTTTATAATCCTTCTAACAACGAATGGAATTCGGTTTGGTCTACCAACGGTTTTGATAGCGATCAATGGTATTATGAGCATATTCTACTGGATTCTTCAAAATATTTTCAAGATGGATTTAGATTTAGGTTTAATTCTTACGGAAGTCTAAATGGAAGTTTAGACCACTGGAATCTTGACTATGTTTATTTCAATGAAAGTCGTTCTATGAACGATACACTAATGCAAGATTGGGCATTCACATCTCCACCTGTTTCCATGCTAGACAATTATAGTTCTGTCCCTTGGAAACATTTTAAAAATACAACTTCTGACATATTGCTAAAAAACGCTATAATTCCATCCTATAACTCATCTGATAATCCTAAATTATTACAACCTTGTTCTATGGATTTGTTTTACGAAGATATATTACAATCCTCTTTTCCATATTCGGCCACTGTTCTAAACGTTCCGGAATTAAGTTATTTTGATATGTTTTACGATTTTGGATCTACTTTTGAGCTTAATACTTCACTTACAGATACTTTTGTAGATTATTCTTACAGATTTTATTTATCTACCAATACAACGCCTGAAAGATTAAGTGTGAATGATACTATTTTACACCATCAGTCATTTCAAAATTATTATTCTTACGACGATGGTTCTGCAGAAGCTGCTTATGGTTTAATAGGTAATGGAGTAGAACTAGCCTATAGGTTTTCAATTTTAGAGGGTAACGGAACAGATACTTTAAAAAGTATTAAAATACATTTTTCTCCCTCTGTAAATGATGCTTCTAATGATCCATTTTTTCTTCAAATATGGGACGATAGTTTGGGGTCTCCAGGAAGTTTGATTTATACTACAGACGATTTTGATTTTCCCGAGCTTTACTATCCAGAGTATAACTCAGGGCTGAATGGATTCTTTGAATACGAATTACCTTCTTTAGTTCCTGTAAGTGATACATTTTATATAGGCTGGAAACAGACTTCGTCCTCAAGATTAAATATAGGTTTTGATAAAAATGTTAATAGAAAACTTGATATATTTTACAATTTAGGTTCGGGTTTTCAAAATACCATTTTTGATGGTGCGCTCATGATGCGTCCTGTATTTGTTTCACCAATGGATAATGTTGTGAACTATCCAGAGTTGCTTAGTAAAGAGGAAAATATTTCCTTTTACCCAAATCCTGCAGACGATTTAGTTCTAATTTCTAATAAAGATGTTGAGAGTATTGAAATTTACGATTTGAATGGAAGAATGGTAAATATTTTAAGCATGGACCATGAAAACTCTATTATGGTTAAAAACTTACTCAATGGTATTTATCTCTTAAAGTTTAAATTTAAAAATGGAGAAATTAAAGTTGAAAAACTAATTGTCCAACATCATTAATGACCAAGGAAGTTAAAAATATTGACGATCAGGAGGAAGAGCTGTTTGAACACTATAATTTTATAGCTGATAAAGGGCAAGAGAAATTAAGAATTGATAAGTTTTTAATGGCTCGAATTGCCAATACATCTAGGAACAAAATTCAAATTGCTGCTCATAATGGAAATATTCTAGTTAATAAATTACCAGTGAAGCCAAATTACAAGGTAAAGCCAAAAGATGAGGTTTCTATAGTTTTACCTTATCCAGTAAGGCAACTAGAGTTAATTCCACAAGATATTCCTGTTGATATTATTTATGAAGATGATCAATTATGTTTGGTTAATAAATCTGCAAATATGGTGGTTCATCCAGGATATGGAAATTACGATGGTACATTAGTAAATGCATTGTTATACCATTTCGAAAAATTACCGGAACTACCATCCGATTATTTTGGTCGTCCAGGACTGGTTCATCGACTAGACAAACATACTACAGGAATAATGGTAGTAGCTAAGACAGAGAATACTTTAACCAATTTGGCAAAGCAATTTTTTGATAGAACTACTAAAAGAAGATATCATGCACTAGTTTGGGGCGATGTTGAAAAGGAGGAAGGAACAGTAGATTTATATTTAGGTAGATCTTTAAAGAATAGAAAATTAATGACGTGTTATCCAGAAAAAGATCATGGCAAGCATGCCGTTACTCATTATAGTGTAATTGAAAGGTTTGGTTACGTTACCCTTATAGAATGCAGGCTTGAAACGGGCAGAACACATCAAATAAGGGCGCATATGAAACATATTGGACACCCGCTTTTTAATGATTTAGAATATGGCGGTGATACAATTGTAAAAGGAACAAGTTTTACGAAATACAAGCAATTTGTAGAAAATTGTTTTAAGCTTTTACCAGGACAAGCTCTTCATGCAAAGTCACTCGGTTTTTACCATCCAACTCTGAAAAAAGATTTAAGTTATGATAGTGAGTTGCCAGATTATTTTGAGGAAGTACTTAATAAATGGAGGCGATATTCTCAATCTAGTACTTTTTAAGATATTAAAGTTTTCAACAATTTATTATATAATTCCAAGTACTTTTTACATTAGATGGAGAATCTAATTTATGTACCTAATTTTTGATACTGAAACTACAGGCTTACCTAAAAAGTTTAATGCGCCAATAACCGATTTAGACAATTGGCCAAGGTGTGTTCAAATTGCTTGGCAGCTTCATGACTATGATGGAACATTAATAGAGCACAATGATTTTTTAATTGTTCCAGATGGTTACGATATTCCCTATCAATCTGAAAAAATTCATGGCATATCTACTGCATTGGCTAAAACTAAGGGAGAGCCATTAAAAGAGGTATTAAATTCTTTTAAAAATGTTTTAGCCAAAACAAAGGTTTTGGTTGGACAAAATCTAAAGTTTGATTTGAATATTGTCGGATCGGAGTTCCATAGACTAGGGTATGACAATGAATGGCTAAAAATGCCAGTACTTGACACATGTACAGAAAAGTCAGCATTTTTATGCAAACTTCCAGGAGGAAGAGGAGGTAAATTTAAATATCCAACTTTATCTGAGCTTCATCAATGCTTATTTAAAGTGCCTTTTAAAGAAGCGCACAATGCTACGGCAGATGTTGAGGCAACAGCTAGATGTTTTTTTGAACTTATTAGAAAAGGATCTTTCCAAAAATCAGATCTTTTTTTAGATGATGAAAAATATGCCGATTTTTTTGTAAAGAATACTTCAGAATTCACTCCTGCAGGAATCAAGCACATAAATTTATCTAAACAAAGTAAAGCACTTGTAGAGAAAAAAAAATCTGGGGTTAGTAAAACTGTAGTTCCTAAAGAAGATATTTCTCATTTAAAAGACGTACCCTTTTCCCATCTTCATAACAAAACTCAATTTTCTGTACTTCAATCTACTATTCATGTAAAAACTCTAATTGAAAAAGCGGTAGAGTTTGGAATGCCTGCAGTTGCCTTTTCAGATTCTGGGAATATGATGGGGGCATTTCAATTTGTGGAAGCGGGTTTTAAACATAACCAATCCATTGATGAAAAAATTGAAGAGGCTAATAAAAAATCAAATGTTTCAGAAACAGAAATCCAAGATTTAGAAAAGAAAAAAATTCTTCCTATTGTTGGGTGTGAGTTCCAAGTTTGTCCGGACAGAAATGACAAGACTTATAAAAATAATGGCTATCAAGTTCCTTTTTTAGCCAAAAATAAAAAGGGTTATCAAAACCTAATCAAGCTTTCCTCCATCGGATTTATTGAAGGATTTTATTATGTTCCTAGGATAGATAAAAACATAATCTTAGAATATTCCAATGATTTGATTGTAACCACAGGAGGATTGTATGGAGAAATAGCCCAACTAATATTAAATGAAGGAGAACAAAAAGCGGAGGAGTCTCTTTTGTGGTGGAAAGAAAACTTTAAAGATGATTTTTATATAGAAATTGTTAGACATGGTTTGGAAGAGGAGGAAAAAGTAAATGAGGTTTTACTAAGATTTGCTAAAAAACATTCTATTAAATATTTTGCATCTAACAATACTCACTATCTAAATAAGGACGATGCAGATGCCCATGATGTACTGTTGTGTATAAAGGATGGAGAAAGAAAATCCACTCCGATTGGCAGAGGAAGAGGTTTTAGATTTGGGTTTTTAAATACCGAATATTACTTTAAGTCTCAGAAGGAGATGAAATCGTTATTTTCTGATATTCCTGATTCCATAATAAACACCAATGAAATAATTGCAAAATGTGAATCTTATCGTTTGGCTTCAGATGTATTATTGCCTGAGTTTGAAATACCCGATGAATTTAAAGATCCGAAAGATTTAGAGGATACTTCACTTAAAAATGGAGAAAACAACTACTTAAGACATTTAACTTATCAAGGAGCTAAAGTTAGATACCAAGAATTATCGGACGAAATCAAAGAAAGAATAGATTTTGAGTTAGAAATTATTAGAAATACAGGCTATCCTGGTTATTTTTTGATAGTACAAGATTTTTGTTCTGCAGCTAGAGATATGAATGTTTCAGTTGGCCCTGGAAGAGGTTCTGCCGCTGGTTCTGCTGTAGCATATTGTATAGGAATTACTAATGTTGATCCAATTAAGTACAATCTTCTTTTTGAGAGATTTCTTAATCCAGATAGAGTTTCTTTGCCGGATATTGATATTGATTTTGACGATGAAGGAAGATCAAGAGTAATACAATATGTTATTGATAAATACGGTTCTAGTCAAGTTGCCCAGATAATTACTTATGGTACTATGGCTGCAAAATCTTCAATTAGAGATACTGGAAGAGTTTTGGACTTGCCTTTGCAGCAGACAGATAGGTTGGCAAAGTTGGTTCCTGATGTAAAATTGAATAAATTATTTAGTTGGACTAAACAAGATGTAAAAAGTAATATCTCGCCTGATCAATTAAAAAATGCAGAAGAACTCATTAATAAATTGGAGGAGGAAGGAATTGAAGGAGAAGTTATTAGACAAGCAAAGCTGGTTGAGGGCTCGTTAAGAAATACAGGAATTCATGCATGTGGAGTTATAATCACTCCCTCAGACATAAGAGATTTTGTCCCTGTTTCATTAGCCAAAGATTCCGAAATGTGGTGTACTCAATTTGACAATTCTGTAGCAGAGTCTGCGGGTTTGTTGAAAATGGATTTTCTTGGGCTAAAAACTCTAACTCTAATAAAGGATACCATAAAAATTATAAAAGCGATGTCAGGCAAATCTATAGATATAGATGAAATACCACTTGACGATGAAACAACGTATGAACTTTTTCAAAAAGGAGAAACAGTGGGGATTTTCCAATACGAATCTCCAGGAATGCAAAAACATTTAAAATCTTTGCGACCAACAGCTTTTTCAGATTTAATTGCAATGAATGCGCTTTACAGACCAGGTCCTATTGAATACATACCAAGTTTTATCAAACGGAAGCATGGCAATGAGAAAATAGAATACGATTTACCGGTAATGGAAGACTTTTTAAAAGAAACTTACGGTATTACAGTTTATCAAGAACAGGTTATGCTTTTGTCACAAGAGTTAGCTGGTTTTTCTAAGGGAGAGGCAGATACTTTAAGAAAAGCAATGGGTAAGAAAAAAGTAGACTTGCTAAATAAAATGAAGCCACAATTTCTTTCACAAGGTCAAGAAAGGGGTCATGATACTGAAATTTTAGAAAAAATATGGAAAGATTGGGAGAAGTTTGCTTCCTATGCATTTAATAAGTCACATAGTACTTGTTATGCTTTAATCGCTTACCAAACAGCATATTTAAAAGCACATTACCCTGCAGAATATATGGCTTCGGTACTTAGCAATAATATGAACGATATAAAATCTGTTACTTTTTTCATGAAAGAGTGCAATAGAATGGGATTGAAAGTACTAGGGCCAGATGTCAATGAAAGTTGGTACAAGTTTGCAGTAAATGAAAAAGGCGAAATTAGGTTTGGTCTTGGGGCTATAAAAGGGGTGGGAGAGGGCCCAGTTAAAAATATTTCTTCAATTCGAAAAGAGTCTGGAAAATTCAATACAATTTTTGATTTTATAAAACGGGTTAGTCTTAAAGACTGTAACAAAAGAGTAATTGAAAGTTTAGCCATGGCAGGAGCATTTGATTCATTTAATAATTTTCATCGTGCTCAATTTTTTAATGTAGACGAGAAACAGGTTTCATTTGTAGAAAAATTATTAAAGTTTGGGCAGGCTTTTCAGTCAAAAAGCAATTCCCAGCAGGTAAATATGTTTGATGCCATTGGAGAATCTCTTGAATTGGCTGAGCCACAAATTCCACCGACAGAAGAATGGAGCAATTTTGAGCTTTTGACAAAGGAAAAGGAGGTAGTAGGCATTTATATTTCAGGACATCCATTACAAGATTATCTATTAGAACTAAAATATTTTTGTGATATTAATTTAAAAGTTCTCAATGAAAATTTACAAGAGCTTCCCGAGAGAGAATTTTCTTTTATTGGATTAGTAAGTAGTGCTGCTAATTTAGAAAGTAGAAGAGGAACCAAATATGGAGTTCTAGAGCTTCAGGATATGGAAGGTCAAATGGAGTTTAGGCTTTTTGGTGAACAATATTTGAAATTTATGCATTTTTTAGTACCCGGTAATTTTTTACATATTAAGGGAAAAGTTCAACAGCGTCCAAAATACTATAAGTCAGATGAATTTCAAAAGGAATATAGAATTCAACAAATTGATATTTTGGATGATATTCGAGACAAATTGTCTAATTCGTTGTATTTAAAATGGGATTATGAAAGTTTAAAGGAGGATCAAATTAATGACTTAGAAAAATTAATGGGAAAGTACAAAGGGAAAAAGCAAATTATTTTTGAACTATTAGATTCTGAGTCCTCTACTTATGTGACCTTAAATTCAAGAAAGTTTATGTCCAACGTATCAAATGAGTTAATACATGAGATTAGTCAGTTAGATGGATTTTTGGGTTACTCTATTAATAAATCAAATATGGTAAATTATTTAGAAAAAAATAATCCTTAATTATTCTCGGTAAAAAACATTATTTCGCAACATATTTAAACAAAATATATATCTTTGATGATAATTTAAATTTTTAAAAATGGCATTAGAGTTTACTGAAGAAAATTTTGAATCTACGGCGTTAAAGTCAGACAAGCTTGTTATGGTAGATTTTTGGGCTGAATGGTGTGGTCCTTGTCGTATGGTGGGGCCTCATGTTGAGGAACTTTCTAAAGAATACGAAGGAAAAGCTGTTGTTGGAAAAGTAAATGTCGATCTTCATGGTGGTATTGCTGCTCAGTTTGGAGTAAGAAATATCCCAACAATTGTATTTCTTAAAAATGGAGAATTAGTTGATAAAGTTGTTGGTGCAGTTCCTAAGGACCAACTTGCAGAGAAGTTAGATGCTCACATTTAATTTATCTTACCAGCATTACACTTCCGTTTAATTTAATTTGTTCTTGGTCATTTTTAAGTATGTAAAAGTATTGCCCTTCGCTTAATTTTTTTCCATTACTGTTTTCTCCATTCCAATTATTTTCATAGGGATTTTGATCAAATACTAGATTGCCCCATCGATTGTAAATTTTTATATCAAATAGATCATTGATTCCATAAATTACAAACTCGTCGTTGACTACATCATTATTAGGACTAAAAATATTTGGAATAATAATTTCATTAGGAAAAATAGTAATTTCCAAACAAGAGGTGTCAAAACAATCAAACTCATTCCCAGCTATTAGACATACTGTATAATCCCCTGGATATTTGTAAATATGAGTAGGTTCGTATTCTATACTGGTGGAATCGTCTCCGAAAGACCAGTTATTAACAATCGAAGAATCTATTGAGTTTTGAAAAAAATCAATAGGTTCATCAGGTTCCATTATTGTAGAGTTAAAGTTGATAGATATATTGTGATAGTTGGTATCAATTAGAAGAAAGTTGGATGTATCTCTGCAATTATTGTTGTCTAAAACAACCAATTGATAATTATCTCCAATAAGATTGGATATGTCTAAAGAATCCGATAAGAAATTGTTCCAATAAAACTGTATGCTATCTGCAGTAGATGTCACTATAATATTGGAAATAGCTCCATTTTCTTGTCCACAATCTTCATTTTTTATTACCAAAAAAGAAGTGTCAATTTCTGGTCCTGAAAGGTCAGGAACATAGAAGTTATGATTAGCAATACATCCCATTCCATCAGTTAATTCTAGAAAAAAGCCACCTCCGTTTAAGTTAAATGTATCTAGAGTTAAGGAGCTTTGAGTATTCCAAGTCCAGCTGTAGGGGCTTATTCCCCCGATAATATTAATTCCACTGATGCTTCCATTTTCTTGGTTACATTTTTCACTTTCAACTACCATGTTTGTACTATCAATTATTAAATCAGGAACATCAATACAAAATTGGTGGAAATTGCTAGCTCCACCTGTTGAGGCTGTAAAACCCCAGAAAACCATAGGGTTGCCGTTAAAAACATTATTCAATATGTCACCAGTATAATTTAAAACAAGAAAATTATTATAATAGACGTTTAATAAAGTTGCTACAGGGTCCCATGTAATTCTTAAAGGTTCAGCGATGCAGTTT
>Ga0115570_10002396_pt1 | contig 14339 bp, 8 predicted proteins | sample COGITO_mtgs_1205_3_FD_87294 | JGI IMG/M metagenome (GOLD analysis project Ga0115570, IMG submission 87294) | Pelagic marine microbial communities from North Sea - COGITO_mtgs_120524 | ecosystem: Environmental > Aquatic > Marine > Epipelagic | place: Germany:Helgoland, sampling site Kabeltonne... | reverse complement strand
GGTATGGACAGCAAATACATCCTACTTAGGAAGCGACGTGGTTGAATGGCCTGCAGGCTCCGGGCATCTTTATGTCACAACAGACGCAACAGGAATCTCCGCTAATGGCGGCGAACCGGGAATCTCGCAAGTTCCGTACGGACAATTCCAATTGTTTCCGTAGCGAACAAACAGACCCACGCTAAACCTTCAGTTTACCATTAACTTTGCAATGGGTATTCGGATAGAACAATTGAAACTATCCTAAAGCGATTATGCAGGGTAATAGTTTAATCCAAGACTCACCCTCCAAGAGTTTAGGAGACAGATCTTGTGAATATATTACAAAACGTAAATGAAATGAAAGATTTTGATGTTTTTCTCCGAAATATATTAACTGATAAAAAAAGGATACTAATCCTCTCGATAGGAGGTGGTAATGATTATATTGGTGCATATTCGATTGCTAAATGGATAAGTAAACTCTATCCAGGAATAGACTTGATTTTGGCATCATCCATAGAGATTAAAGGAGAGTATAAACCATTAACCAAAATTAATGACCATTTGTTCACGATTGAAGATTTTTTGCCTGAATTTGATTTTGAAATCAAAAATCATAGCATTCGTTTGATTGCTCAAGGCATAAAAAATGAAACCATGAATCTACCTTATTTTGTTGCAATTAACAACGATAAACCTGAAAAAATAAAACTGGCTTACCAGGAATTATTTGATAAAGTGATGCCAGATTGTATTTTTACTGTCGATAATGGAGGAGACTCAATAACAGGAGGATTAGAAGGTCTAAATGGCTTTGATCAAAATAACTTACAGGCTCTAATAGAGATGGAGAAACAATTTCATCATTTGGTAATCGGCCCAGGATGCGATGGTGAATCGTCAATAGAAGACTTCAATGAGTGTATTCTAACGCAACTTGAAAACTTTAGAGGTATCTTTGACATTGGAAAGACATTCGATTTAATCTATAATAATGTAAAGCACAATTCCGAAGTAATGTTGGAGATGGATCATAGGTGGTCCACGATGAGAATAATTTTTGAGGTAATTCAAAAAGTCAAACAAGGATTCGGTGATGAGTTATTCACAGTTCCTAGACACAACAAAAATCAGAAAATTCCATTCAATATTCTTCAATCTGTACTTGTTTTTTGCTATAATTAGGAGAGTTCTATTGACTCTATTCAAACATAAATTCTACTAAATGCAAACTGAAACCCCTTGACCCCGTCCTTTCATTGGGTACAGTCTACTAGAAACCACTGCTAACCTCAAACTCACAACTACTATTCACAAAAATATTGTAGAAAACCCCTCTTGCTAATCGTAATATAATTAAATTAAGGTTGTATATTAAAAAATAGCGGGAATGAGGGTTACTTTATGAGTCAAGAACAGAGTTCCAAATTCCAAATTGGCGTCATAGTGGCTACATGTGATCGACCGGAACTACTTTCCAAGAGGTCAATCCCTTCTATCATGGAACAATCTCAGCCCCCAGATTTCCTAATTGTCGTGGATGATTCTCGTTTAGAAGAGAATATAAAACTAAATGAACACTACATAAGTTCCCTCGATACCGGAAATACGGTTGTCGCAATCATCAGGAATCGCCGTACATTGGGCGCATGTGGCTCTTGGAATACAGGTATTGATTGGATTTTTGAAGTAACCGCACACCCAGAATCAACTTACATTGCAATTCTAGATGATGATGATGAATGGTTACCCAGCTATCTAGAAACCTGCATGAGTACGTGTAAAACTGGTAATTTTGACATGGCAGCAGCAGGTATACAACGTCTCGAAGCAGAACACACAAAGGCAGTGATTTACCCTGGGCCATCTTCCATCAACGCAGATGAGTTTCTAATCGGGAATGGCGGGATACAAGGGTCAAACATTTTTGTTCGGATGAGAACAATGCTTATGGCAGGTTGTTTCGATGAGTCACTACGCAGTTCCACCGATCGTGATCTTTGCATTCGCATTGCCGACCTCGGTACAGTGACTTACACTCCAATCACTTCAAATCTGGTAAAACATTATGCTGAACTCGATCGAATTCGATTGACAACAAAGGGGTCAGAGGCTAAGCTTTCTGGTCTCACAGTATTTTGGCAGAAATACTATGGAAGGATGGAAAACCACCAGCGAACACAATTTAAGAAGCGTGCAAAAGAACTCTTTTCTTGGTATCCACCCATAGAGAATCCTTCGCTCTTTCAAGCAGACAGCAAAAGTACTTTGTGTTCAAATGTCTCTGAATGGCTTGCACCAGCCCCACCCAGTCGGCCACTCTTTACACTAAACATCGGAGTAATCACTTCTGAACCAGACACAATATGGCCGCTGTTACAGAGTATTAGCGTTCAGAAAATCAGAGTTCGGGTCTTCATACTTGATAATGGATGCCCGCCAATAGAATTGGCTGCGATGAAAGAAAAAATCACAAAAATCAACCTCGATGTGAACATATTCACTCAGCACCAGCAGCAAGTTGATGCAAGAAGAGGACTCTTTGGTCAGCCCTACAAACAACGACCCGTTGGTCAAGTGGGTATTGCTCAAGCACGTACAATGATTCAACGGTATTTGGGTCGTGAACTTGCAAGGGATATTGATTCAATTGGCTGGGTCATGGATGATGATATGAGGATTGATAAACGGGCAAAATCGTTCATAGCGTGGTTACCCATTTTGCGTGAATCAGGCGTAGATGTGGTTCTTGGTGCATATGAAGGGTCTTCTCCAAATCCTCCTCTGAATGGCCTAAGAGTTCAGTTGGTCGATCTTGTTCATAATCTAAATTGGTTGAATAAACTTAGCCCTGAAGAACTACTACCTGACCGGTCAATTGAAAACAGACTTGCACGAATAGATTGTCCCGATTATTATTACGATCTTTCGAGAAAGCATACATCCCACCTTGAAAGCCCTCATTGGATTGAGAAGGTGGATGAACATGAAACAGTGGCAAAGGCGCGAACGCGACTTCTTGAAGGTGCAAACAGCCTGATTTTTGGCCACCCCCTTACCCGGCCACTTGTGGCAACCACCCCACGTAATCCGTTGAATGAGATTAAAGATTCAGTCAATCGTGGCGGCATTACCTTCATTCTCAATCACAAAACACTCACCCAAACTCCAAATTCCATATTCCACATAGGTGGCCAAGAAGCGAGGCGCTCGGATATGATGTGGGCAATTGTGAATCGGTACTTTCGCGGTTTTGTCATAAAAGCGGTCGGTTTTCCAGTTAATCATATCGCTCGAAACTCATTAATCGTTGAACTCAATATTCCAAAGGCCAAGGCAGAAATTGTCGGCTCGGCCATGTATGCAGGTCTCATGGGTTTTCTTGCGAAAAATCCATCACACACGCTTGACTTTTCCGAAAAAAATATTTCTGAGATCCAAGATATTTTCGAGCAGAACCTCTCGGAACGGATGATTCGACTCGAGATGAGTTTTTACCGAATCCGCGGCCTCCATCACTCATTAAAGCAGAATTTCGATGAACCGTTGATACAACCTTTGATGAATCAACTTGAAAACTTATTTAGTGATGAAATGTGGTCAGAACTGAATGAAGAAGTAATGGGACACCGAGCAATTGAAACAATACAATTCCTTACAACAATCCGTGATGTTGCAGAGGATTACGCTATATCTGACTCCAAGAGTGAATATTAAGAAGAAGGTTCCATTGCGGTAAAGGATGCAGAATGTCTAAACTCAAGAATTGGTGTACTCTTCCCACTTCGATGGGAGATTTCCGAATGTATGACGCTGGTAACGAAGAGGTACGTGTCATCAGTATGGGGGATGTGAACAGTTTAGGCGAACTACCACTTTTACGTATCCATTCTTCCTGTCTGGCTTCCGAAGTATTCGGCGCAAACGACTGTGATTGTGCGGACCAACTCCGTGAATCGATGAAACTTATGGCAATGGAAGGAGAAGGAATAATCATCCACCTTCATCAAGAGGGAAGGGGGCAAGGGCTTTCGAAGAAAATTCGGGCTGTGAGGCTCATGGAATCAGATGGCCTTGACACAGTTGAAGCGTATGAACACCTTGGCCTCGAACAGGATACTCGGAACTATGATTCAGCTGTTGGGATTCTCAAATCGCTTGAAATTAGTGCAGTTCGGTTAATTTCAAACAATCCTCGAAAGCGCAATTTTCTACAAATGAATGACATTGAAGTGTCATCTGTAAGAACCCATCCAAACATTCGCCCAGAAAATGAAGCATACTTGGGCACGAAAAATCAAAAACTTGGACATCAGATTCCCTTGGAAGGAATTGGCTTAAATCAGGACGAGGTTCGATTCTACCACTCTGATCAACCTTGGGGAGAGTTCTCGAATTTCTCCCAACACAGTATCTTTATTGATGGAATCAATTGGCAGACGGTTGAACACTATTACCAAGCTCAAAAGTTCATCGACATGGAGTTGAAAGAACAGATTCGATTGTCTGAAACTCCGGTTCTTGCAAAAATTACTGCCATAGAAATGAAGGATCTAAGGAGGGATAATTGGGCGGAATTGAAAGAAAGTATCATGCTTAAGGCCCTACGGCGAAAATTTGCACAACATCCAGAACTCGCTAAACGACTTCTTAGCACTAGCTCACAGCGCCTTGTCGAGTCAACCTCGAACGATGCCTTTTGGGGAGAGTCTCTCGACGGTATTGGCCAGAATCGGCTTGGTGAATTACTCATGCTGGTCCGGACCGAATTGGAATAAAAATAAGGTGATTGTGATGTGTGGTATTCTCTTCATGTTTGGCCCAGGGTCACATGAAGAGGTTCAGAAGAGTCTTTCTCGACTCACACACCGGGGTCCAGACGATCAACGGATTGTAGGGACGAAAGAGATGGCTTTGGGTTTCACTCGCCTCGCAATTAACGGATTCAATGAGGTTGGTGCCCAACCCATGGAATATGAAGACATGATTGGAGCATTCAATGGCGAGATCTACAACTATCGGACCTTATCTGAAGCATATGGCCTCTCCTTATCATCAAGCGACACAGAGGTCATGCTACCACTGTTCAAGAAACTCAAGGAAGGGCTTATTGGGGCTCTGGATGGGTTTTTTTCGGGGGTCATCGTCGACCGAACGACTTCAAGAATTTGGACGATTCGAGATCATATTGGGAAAAAACCTCTCTTTGTCGGGCGATCGGGTACGAAAATTTTCATTACCAGTGAACTCAAAGCCATTGACCATGTTGATTACTTTGCTGCTTTACCTCTCGGTTTATGTTCAGTTGATGCGCTGAGTGGCGAAGTAAAGGTGATACGCCAACATCACTCAATACAAACAAATGAGTCCCTACCCGAGATATTCCGGGATGCTGTCATCAAACGTCTCCCGGCACCCACTCAACCTGTTGCCGTATTCCTCAGTGGAGGGCTCGACAGTTCTCTCGTTGCAGCTATCGTTGCTGAGCATCGACCGGATGCAACCTATTTCACTCTCGGGAACGGAGACGACTACGATGCAGTTCAAGATGTCGTGAAGGCTTTAGATCTGAAAGATGTGAGGTATGTCGATTTACCAAAGTCAATGGAAGTTCCATCACTCATTCGAAAAGTCGTATGGGCTACTGAGAGTTTCAATCCATCAATTATCAGCAATGGACTTGGAACCTATTTGCTTTCCAAATCAGTTCGTGAGGCTGGAATCAAAGTTGTTCTTGGGGGTGAAGGTGCCGATGAATTGTTTGGTGGCTATCACAAATATCCAAGCCCTAATTCAAACTGGAAAGAAACTCGTACCCAACTCATCAACGATATGCCCATCACAGAATTACGGAGGCTCGACCTTGCATCGATGGCGCATAGCGTCGAAGTTCGCTGCCCTTTCCTTGACCAAGGAATTCGAAACTTTTCTGACCACCTCGATTATGACGAATTATATAGGGGGGAAGTCAATAAAGCCATTCTTCGAGTTTCATTTGAGGGCTTTCTGCCGGAGAGCATCCTTCAACGGCAAAAAACATCCTTAGATGTAGGGAGTGGAATTCGTAACATGGTAGTGAACCATCTCACAAGCAATGGCCAAACCGAACGTCAAGGTCTCAAAGATATTTGGAATGAGCACTTTGAGATGGACTCAACGCATCTGTATTTCTCCTCCTATCCAGTCTTTGATGTCGCAATTAACAAACGTGGGAAGGTGCACAAATGAGACCCTTCGACAGTATCCTTGATTTGATGGAACAGAAATTTCGTGAAGAGCCATTCCACACCTTAGAAATGTTGTACGGTGAATCCGTAGGACGTCAGGTGCCCGGGGGGACTTGCTCAGACAAGACCCTCTCATTCATCCATGAAGCCCGGGAAAAAGGCTTTGATGCAAAACTTCACACTGCATTTATCGACGGAAAGGAGATTCACCGTTTGGTTCGCCTAAATATTGATGGAAAAGTATTTTTTGCTGATGTTGGAAATGGATGGCCATCACTTCACCCCTATCCAGCTGATGAACCAATTACGCATTCTTGCTTTGGCATGACGTTCCGAACGGAAATCAGCGACGGTATGCTTTCAGTATATCATCGCATTGAAAATAAGGAAAAGCTGCAAATGGAAATTATGCTTACACCACGTCCGGAAGAAGAAATTCTTACCGAAATAAAAGAACGATTTTCATCAAATATCACCTACCCTTTCACCAATCGAATGAGATTTTCTGCAATTGTGGAGAATGAATTCCGATTCTTACGTGAGAACACCCTCTCCATCTACAAAGAGAACAATGTAAAACGGATTTCAGTAACCAAGGACCAACGTCAAAACGCCCTACTGGAATATTTTGGATGGGATGTGAAATTAATTTTAGCGGAGATCTCATGATGCCTACCAAAACTCTCGTTACTGGCGCCGCAGGATTCATTGGATTTCATACAGCGTTACGCCTACTCGAACAGGGAGAGGATGTTGTCGGAATTGATAATATGAATGCATATTACGATGTAAAGTTGAAAGAGGCTCGTCTTGCACTTCTTGAGGCAAAACCGAATTTTACATTTTATTGCATCCCGATTGATGACCATGCAGAAATCGACAAGGTCTTCGAAAAAGAGAATTTTGTGACAGTGATTAACTTAGCGGCTCAAGTAGGTGTACGTTCACCTCCAAGCGAATACCATCGCTATGTGACTAGTAATCTCGTGGGTTTTAGCAACATATTAGATTCCTGCCGTATTCATAAAATTCAACATCTTGTTTACGCATCTTCCAGTTCTGTGTATGGGGATCTGGCTGAGCCTCCCTTCAAAGTTGAAGATGCCGCTGATCGCCCACAAAGTCTCTACGCAGCAACCAAAAGGGCGAACGAATTAATGGCTTACAGTTACAGCCACCAATACCAACTACCAACAACAGGACTGCGTTTCTTCACGGTGTATGGCCCGTGGGGGAGGCCTGATATGGCTGTCTACAGTTTCACGGATAAAATTGAATCCGGCCAACCCATCGAAGTCTATGGCGAGGGAGAGATTACAAGAGATTTCACGTATGTGGACGACATTGTTGAAGCAATCATTAAAATTGTCGAAAAACCTCCTCATTCTCAAATTAATAATCTCCGAAGTATGAACTCAAAAACACCATCTCAAATATTCAATGTTGGAAGTGGAAGACCTATTAGCGTAAATCGGCTTGTGAGTTTACTTGAGGATTCACTGGATAAAAAAGCAGTAATTCGATTTAGGCCTCGACCTGCTGAAGATATGCAGATTACACATGCTGATATTCAAGGTTTGGAAAGTATGATTGGACCCCTTCAATCCACTCAAATCGAGGATGGGATTGCTCAATTCGTCACTTGGTATAGGGCATACCATCTTATTGAGGGATGATTCCAAATTTAGAATGAATTAGAAGGGTCCCCTTGTAGTCGAATAGGAACACAACCTTACCCCCTTAGTACCGGGAATCTCGCAAGCTCTGTCAGGACAATTTCCATTCCTTCCGTACCTTTCTTCGTACCGGGATACTATCTGCAAATACCATGGTAAACTGCTTTCGATGGTCCAAAAATTATGACAAATCTCATGGATCATCCCAACAATCACAACTTGAGCCATCTCCAATTCCACAAACCGAGCATAGCAAACGGGGGTCAGGCCTACTTTCAGCCACTGGGCGAGATAGTGATGCCGAACCTAAATAGATATAGACCTCGAGATGTTGACTTAACGACCATTCATACCCCAATTCATCATGAATCTTATGAGGGATTTTAGCACACTCAGTCTCGACTTTCTTAACTTTAGTCTCCGTTAAAGAAAGCTCTTTTAACAATCGTAAGGCCTTTCGTAAAAATTTCAACTCTTTTTGTATAGATTCATATCTTGGCCAATTGAACTCTTCCCAAGTTTCAGGATACTTGTTGATCACATATCCTACAGAGTTCTTTACTTCAGTAACACTTTCTTTATGATTCTGCAACAGACCTATAAATCCTAATAGAAGACAAATCATAAGGATTAAGCCCATAGGTATAACCACACACAAAATAACGATACTATTCGATTCGAGACCCAAGTACTCAATAAAATAAATAATTGGTAAAAAAACCAAACTAAGTAAACCGACAATAACCAAGAAACCAAAATAAGCATATGGGATGAATCTCATATGTATCCACGCAATTTCCCATCTCGCTTTCTTGTACTTCAATTGACTCGAGAACATATAATCTTCAACTGATTGGTCACCTAAAATAGCGTCCATTTGCTTATTCTTTGGCAAGGAATCTCTCTTGCTCGAAGTTTCAGTCAATTTATGTTCTAGGCTGTTTTTGAGTATTTGATAGCCGTTTGGTTTATGTAGAAAACTAGATATATAGATATTATATTCGGAATCATGTATGTGTTTCACAACTTCATTCTTTGATTGTTTTAATTTTTGACCATCTAGAAGATATGTACCTGGACTGGCCTTGAGCAGAGTTTGTCTTCGACAGTATACGCAAGTTTCAGAGTAAACTTTGCATTTTTCGCACATATCTCTACAATCTACTGATTTTTTACTGATGCAAATGCTGGTGGGATTGACATTCGGCTCTATCAATGAATGACAGTTAGAACATTGCATCGAAACTCCTAGTCCAGACTATTATATCACTATACATGCAAAGTTCTACAAATAGTGATTGAGTAGAAAGATCATTGAACAATAATCGTTCCGGGATACTATCTGCAAATACCGTGGTCTCAAAAATAAAGCTCAGAAATTGATTTCACCATCATGACGATGCAAATAATGCTCTGCTTCGTCTAGCTTGATTACTTTCTAGGCAGTGATTATGATCAGTCCACCGAATCGAGTGAGGAGATATTAATGATACTTTTAGGCATTGGATAGATGTTCGAACGCTCAAGACAAATTGATCTGAGTAATTACTTCACGGGTGAAAAGTTCCTTTCAAGTCACTCTATCAAAAAGAGTGATACCTTTTATTACACATATTAATTTAGGTTATTTATGGCAAGGGACCACAGTAAGGTTTTTTGGGAAATCTATGAGAAGTTGATGAGTCATGCAGACGGTATTGAGCGCTACATTATCAAAATCGATTCAAAGATCAAAGAAAGAATCCGTAATGATTCCAAAGATCACAAAGATTCTCTCGACCGAATATTGACGAATCTATACAAATATTCAAACCCAGCATTTTGGAGGGTTAACGACACGGTACGTGGTGGAGATCATACAGGTAATGTCGGACGAACTACCAAGGGAACTACCATCAACAAGACATCATCGACTCAAGGCGACCGAATTTATCTCTTACGATACAGCAACAACGTTACTGGGAAAATTTATGTTATGCTCGTTGGCTATCAAATGAGTCATGAAAGAAAGACTGATTGGCGCAAAGAGGTTAGAGAGATCATTCATCGTCATGGAGGAGAAGTATTTGATGAAGAAAAAGAATTCGATCCGAATGATCCGATTCAACATGATGACTACTTGCTCGACTGGGCCGCTATATACAATGTGCTTGAACCTGGGAAAATTGAATTGACTTCAAATAACAAAGAGTTACTTCTTAACGAAGCAAATATCACCATTACAATGGAACAGTTTAGGAATATTGCAAGGACCCCGCCCTTATTGATTGACGGGCATGCCGGCACTGGGAAATCGATAATTATCGCTCTGAGGATAGCTTTCCAGTACTACGTCCATCACGCGGAATCGAAAGATGATAGAAATGCACCTCGATTACTTGTAGTTGCGTATAATGAACGCGTATTGAATATGATTGAACGGTATACGACCTATTGGATGCAAAGATTACTTGAATACCCTGATCAATACTACGATTGTATAGAATATACCCCTACACTCAGTCTTTACCATTCGTTGGTAAAGGAATATGATTTCAACAGTATTCCCGATCCGATGGCACTGCAGTCTGCTCGAAAATTTGTTAACTTCTTCAAATTTCAAAGCGAGTTTTTCCAAGACATCGATGATGATTCCATTTCAGCCGAACAGGCTTGGCATTTTATTCGAGGCATTCTAAAAGGTCAAGGATATGGTTGGTATGGATGGAAAGACAGCGCATCAATTCAAATTGAAGATTTCGGTTCTGTTGATATCCGGGGCAAAATACCTCGTAAATTGACTCACCGTATGCCGCGGGAACTTATTGAAAGATTACTTCACGTGTTTGAAAAATATGAAAATTGGAGAATAGATAATCACTATATCGACGATATAGACCTAATTCGGAAAGCATTCACAGCCCTCAAGGCCAAAGACCCCAAAGACCGCCCAAAGAACGAGCATTTAGTCGGGGCATTTGACAATGTACTCATCGATGAAGCTCAAGATTTAACAAGTAAGGAATTTGAATTACTGACTCACCTTCTCAATTCTACAGAACCCAAAATAGTCGTTGGTGGTGACCCACTTCAAACAATTAACCCAACTGGCTTTTCTTGGACGAGCCTTGAAAGTTTCCTTTACGGGAAAATGGACGAGGGGCAACTCCGAAAAGCTGAAAGAATGTTAGTTAGCCATCGGTTACCAAAAAAACTTGTTGACTTTTCAAATGTCATTATCGAAGCCCGTTCAAGGGCGAAAAATGAAGATATTGAACTTATGCAATCGGCTCAAAAAATCAAAGATGATGGTTTCGTTGCTCGAGTAAGCTTTGATGAAAAAGAAGTCAGTGAGGTCAAAATCATTGAAGAAATTATGATGGATGCTTTGAACAGCAATGTTGGCATCCTACTTTGGGCACGTGATTATTCGGAACTTGAATCGATTTCTGAGACAGATGTAATTCTTGCAGAACATGATCTAAATCCTCAAGCATCATCTACTACTCCGATTGTATTTGACATACATTCGATCGAATCGGTCAAAGGATTAGAGTATGAGTCAATTATTCTTTACCGATTTGGTGATTTGGATGAAAACTTTAACGCTATGTCTGAAGAATCACTTCAGGAAGGTAATGAAGAACCAGATAAGAAAAATACCTATCCGATCCTTTATCATCTCAACCGTCTCTTTATTGCTGCTTCACGTGCGAAAAAGAATATTTATATTATCGACAGTGAGGATTCTTTAAAGAAGTCATGGAGTGATGTCCTTTGGAAAAATAACATCTCTGTTGATCTAAATGTAACTGACTTTAAAGAACATATCAACACCGAACCTTCACTTGAAAAAGCCGAAAACTATTTCGAGAAGGGGAAATTCGATAAAGACCTTAATCTTCTACGCAAGGCATTAGCATCAACGATGAAATGCGAAGACAGTGATCAGAAAAGGAAACTCGCAATACAAATCCGCATCGTTCTAATTGAACTGGAAATAATTAATGCCGGAGATGAAGAAAAAGATTTTGTAAGCTCCAAAAGATTAGAATTAATTGTTCTTTATGAACAAACAGAAAACTTACTCGAGGCTACCAAAATGCGTGCCTTACTTGAGCAATGGAGCGAGATACGGGTAACTTGCAGAGGTAAAAAGGCTCTCGATTTACAAGTACTTTGGAATCTTTCGTGCTTTGATGGAATTAATCCAAAAACCCTTCAACATCTCAAATGGGTACTTGATCACAAAAAAAGCTGGCAGGATTTAGTAGCAAAAGTTGATTCTCAACTTGTTAAATTATTGCGTAAAAGGATTCGGTATCATGCCAAGGAATTAATTACATCACTAGAATCGAAGTATATTGTCAAACTACAGGAAGATTTCGGGTTCCAGGTCATGGATATTATCGATTTACTCAGCCCCACTTGGGATCAATCAAAATCAGCCAAATCTATTGATTTTAACAACAAAATGGAAGAGAATTTCACTTCAATATTGGTGAGTTTATATGGTAAAAACCTCTCTAAACTCCCGATCAAAGCACAAATCAAATATGATCAAATACGTTTACAAAATCCGAGCATATCCACCGTGGCGGCCGATCGTATCATTGAATCATTAGCCAAAAATGGAGATTCTTCGGGAACTGTACAACACATTCGTAATCTTTTCGAGAAAAAGGAAGTTTTTGATCCCCTCGACTCGATGTGGTCAAAAACTCTTGACATCTTAGAAAAAATTGATGAAGAAAATACAAGTGACAAAGATATCTTGACTCGACGTTTGCGTGATTTGAAAACAGTTCGAGATGCAGTCATTGACTCTGAAAAGAGTTATCTTGGAAACAAGTGGAAGCCAGCGATTCAATCGTTTATTGTTCTTGCCAGAAACCCAAGTATTGAGTTAAGTTCGAACGCAAGTGGTATGAAAATTTTTACTGGTAAGGGAGATATATGGACTAAGACTCAAGAGATCATCGATGTCACACGACATCTCAAAACGATTGCGAATAAACTCATACAGAATTTAAAAACTCCAGGAAGAATGATGTCATTACTTTCGAAACCCCGCACTGAATATCTCGATTCGATTTTCAGTAATTTCACCCATTATTGTGAAACAGAAATTATTGATCTCATCGAGAAGATGTTCGATCAATGGTCGAGGACATCCACCTATGATTCCGAATCAATGTTACAGATGATTAGCTACGTGGAAACGAGTCGTAAATCCAAGATACGGAAGCCGAAGAATTTCATTAATAAGGTGGAAACATTCCTTCTCGTATCTGAATCCTTCTCAGTGTTTTATCTTGATAAAAACATAGTACATAAGTGGATTTACAATGGGTTCCAAAAGAATTACCGAGAATGGGCAATGTTCAACATTGCCTTTGGTCGATGGGAATCTGGCAAAGAGATGCCCGAAGGTTTTGATATTCAAACTAACTACGAAATTGCCAAAAAATATAAAGATCAGCACATAATTCAATCATATGCAAATGAATTAGAACTCGACGAAAAGGAAATGACCCAAATGATTGTTCAGAATCTAAATCTTGAACTAATCAATAAAAGTGACCCTTCTACGATTCGAGATGAAGTTAAAAGTATGGATTCAAGCCAGATTCAAGAAGAGTTCTCATGGGAAAACGCTCGTTGGTTTACTGCTCAATCATCAGCACTTTTGGATACCGAGACATTCAACAATTACCTCCAACCCTTTGAAGAAGTGAGCAAGAAATTAGTAATTTCAGCAATTTATAGCAACTCTTTTTGTCAAAGTTTTACTTCGGTTTACGGGTTAAACTTTTCACCCGATGGGGAATTGCCTGCGTGGTCGCTAAGATTATTGAACCATGGACATTCAAGATTTAAACAAATTTCTGAAGAACAAGCAAGCAAATCTGAGTTTTGGGAATTAGTCGAAGCTCGGGGATCATTCATTGATTTGTTGAAGGTTCAGAAACGAACGAATTATGCTAATATTCATCTTGGGATGTTGGCCTGCCTCGAATCAATATTCGTCTTCAAAAAATTGAAAGTTGCTGAACGTATTCGATATCTCAAGTCCCTAGGTGTTGAAATTGCAACTGGAACAAAGAAGTCAGATGTAACAGATATTCTCTTCAAACAGCCGTTTATGAAACTAAGTTTTTCCGAAATCGAAGACACTGGTTTTGAGAGATATCAAGAGTTGTATAACTCTGCACGCTCACTGCTAAATGAAAAGTAAAACTCCTGTTTCTTGTGAAGCAAGGCTGACGCCTTCATCCAGTAATCTTGAGATGATACCCGAACGTAGGTGATTGGAATACAGAGTGAATTTCCACTTTCCGCAAGAGGACATGTTCAAACCGGGAATTGATATCCATTGGATTCTCTGCAGCGAGTCAGATGAACCGGCAAATGGAACTCCGTGTGCCGGTCTCACCATAGTTGGCGTTTGGGATTCTTCAATGAACGTTACATC
>Ga0115570_10002387_pt1 | contig 14360 bp, 10 predicted proteins | sample COGITO_mtgs_1205_3_FD_87294 | JGI IMG/M metagenome (GOLD analysis project Ga0115570, IMG submission 87294) | Pelagic marine microbial communities from North Sea - COGITO_mtgs_120524 | ecosystem: Environmental > Aquatic > Marine > Epipelagic | place: Germany:Helgoland, sampling site Kabeltonne... | reverse complement strand
CTATTGTAATTGTCATTTTGGATGTAACCGTCCAAAGAGGTCATACAGTTTTTCTTGGTAAATGCACGGCATTGCGCTTGTGCAGTTGTTGCCAAGAGGCCAAAGGCCATGAGGAGGATAAGGGTATGCTTCATCTTACTACTGGACATTATTGGATGCATGCGTTCCGCACAGAAGCGACGGAAGCAGCAATGGCTTGAATGGTGGCATCGTCAGCTGAAAAAGTGGGCCCTCCACCGATAACGAAAGATCCGGATTCTTCTCTGTTGGTCGTGCTCTCGCCTTCTTCTGAACTGACCTGGGCATAAGCGGCTTCGATGGGCGCCATAGCATTCAACAAGCCGGTGAGTTCAGCGGTTTGTTCGTAGCTGCGACACAAGCGCATCACATCATCTAACGTGAGTTTCTGCTCAGCGATGCGTTGCTTTAACTCTGCTGGGGCTTCTTCCAAATGGCGTGTTGCCAAATACATGCCTTCAATCCAGCCTGAAGCAACGACCAAACCGGCCAGGTCTTCTTGCCCATTGAATTTGAGTCGTTCGTTGAGATCGTAAAATGTTTCGGAAACAATGCGGATCAGTGCTTGACGATCATTTCGATTGTCTTCAACAGAGCCCATGACTTCATCGTTCAAAACATCATTCACACCCAAAGCGGTGCTCAATGATTGAATGGCTTCGAGATAGTCAATGCTGGTTGAGTTTTCTTCGAAAATCGTAGCGTAACTCAAATCAGCTCCGTAAATCCCCAAGTTGATCGCTTGACGATCGCTGGTGGTGTATTGAGCGGATTGTGCCGCGGGATTCAACGCGTCGGCATGAAAGTGAGCTCCACTTCGCTTGATCAACGAGGCCGTTTCCATAGGAGATGGAGCCGCATGGAAAATCTTGGTCAAAGTGGATTGTCTCGTAGTGACGGACATGCCTTCAGAATCCATAGCGGTTTCTTGGGCTGCAGGATCTTGACTGACTTGGCTGTTTTCGGCGGTTTCTCCGCATCCTGCTATGAGGATGACACCCAGTCCGAGGACTGCTATCGATGTTTGAGTTCGTTGAATGAAACGCATGATTTTATTGCTGGATATTGAAGCACAATTTGCCTCGTACCAGAGTCGTATACGGGTGTCTTCCCAAAAAGTTCCACACAGTGAGATGTTCAGGAAGAAATGCTTCAATCAATGTGCCTCCAGCCAGTCTTTCCCTGTTGACATGTCCACAACGAGCGGTACGGAGATTGTGACCGCATCAACCATTGCTGTTTTCACAAGCTTTTCGACGGCTTCGACTTCTTCAAGTAAGACATCAAAGACCAATTCATCATGGACCTGCATGATCATACGTGATTTGAGATCAGCGGCTTTAAGGGCCTTGTCAACACGAACCATCGCAACTTTAATGATGTCGGCAGCGGATCCTTGGATGGGAGCGTTCACGGCATTTCGTTCGGCAAAGGCGCGCACTGTCGCATTGTTCGATTGAATGTCGGGGAGGTAGCGACGACGCCCCATGACCGTTTCGGCGTATCCTTTTTCGCGCACGCTTTCGACACAATTGGCGGTGAATTGTTTGAGGTCTTTGAACTGTTCGAAATACGCTTCAATGATTTCCTTCGCTTCTCTCCGGGGAATGCTCAAGTTTTGGGCCAGACCAAATGCTCCTTGACCATAGAGGATCCCAAAGTTGACAGCCTTGGCTTTGCTTCTCATAGCCCGGTCCACTTCGTCAGGGGATACGGCAAAGACTTTCGCCGCGGTGGCCGTGTGAATGTCCATGCCTTGAATAAACGCTTCCACCAGACCCGCATCTTGAGACAGTGCCGCTGCAATGCGCAGCTCCACTTGACTGTAATCGGCAGCGAGTAAGACATGTTGATCGCTAGCGGGAATGAATGCCTTTCGAATCGCCCGTCCTTCAGGTGTGCGGATGGGAATGTTTTGAAGGTTGGGATCTTTTGAACTCAAACGCCCGGTAGCCGCTACTGTTTGCTGGTAGTTTGTGTGAACACGTCCTGTTTCTGGATGGACCAACTTAGGAAGCGGCTCAACATAGGTGTTCAGTAACTTCTTGAGTTTTCTATAGGAGAGAATATCGGTAACGATGGGGTGGGCATCTTGAAGTTTCGATAAAACCTCCTCACCGGTTGGATACTGTCCTGACTTGGTTTTTTTGACTTGAGCAGGGATGTTCAGCTTTTCAAAGAGGATGTTTCCGAGTTGCTTTGGGCTGTCAATGTTGAACGCCTCCCCTGCGATTTCGTGAATGTTCGTGGTGAGTTGTTCAAGACGATCAGCGAGTTCGACGCTATACGTCTGAAGCTCACCCACATCGATGCGGACACCCTCCAATTCCATGTCAGCCAATATGCGCACAAGTGGCATTTCTACCTCTTCGAACAGCTCTGTGGCCACAACGCCTTGCATTTGCTGTAAGAAGCGCGCTCTGAGTTGCCAAGTGATGTCCACGTCCTCACAAGCGTAATCGGTGATCGAGGCAGCGTCAAGGTCTGCCATGGTCCGTTGGTCTTTCCCCGATTTACCGATGAGATCAGTGATGGGGATGGTCGTGTAGCTTAGTTCGATTTCCGCCAAACGATCCAACTTGTGGGATCCCTCAGGTTGGATGAGATAATGTGCAACCATCGTATCGAACAGTCGATTTTGGATACGCACGCCACGTCGAGCGAGCATTTTATAATCGAATTTGAAGTGGTGAGCGACCACTTCTTTTGACGGATCTGAAAAGACATCTTGCAGCGCATCGAGTAGGCTCTCTTCGGTCCAGTCGACACTCGCAACCGGCACCCAAAAAGCTTCATTGGCCTTCATGCAAAATGACATGCCTACCAACTCCGCATCCATTGTATTCAGCCCAGAGGTTTCTGTATCAAACGCATAGACGTCCGCTTCTTTTAAACGATTTACAAGTGCCGTGAGCGCAGCTCGATCTTGCACCAAGGTATAGTGATGGGCTACTTTTTCGAGAGAGTTTTCGGTAGACAACGCAGTGGTAGGCGTTGCAAAATGTGCTGAAGACGCTGCACTTGATGCTCCTGCGGGTGTGCCGAATAAGTCCAACTGAGCACCCTCTGGATTGTCTGCAGGGGAAGTCAATACTGCGTTTTCGTTGGCAGCAGTCTTGGACTTGACGGGCGTGCTGCCTTCAGTATCCCCTAAGATGCGTTTTGCCAACGCGCGAAACTCCAGGTCCTCCAATGTCGCGCGCAGTTCGGTGGGCTTGGGAGACTCCATGATCATGGCGTCTAGATCGATGTCCATCGGAATATCCAAGCAAATAGTTGCCAGTTCTTTGGAGAGAAAAGCCTGCTCTTTGTTTTCTTCAACGCGCTCCTTGAGCTTCCCTTTCAGTTCATGACTGTGCTCCATGATGCTCTCCATACTGCCATACTGGAGTAGAAGTTTCGAAGCAGTTTTGGCTCCAACCCCCGGTACTCCGGGGATGTTGTCAGCGCTATCGCCCATTAAACCCAAGAGGTCGATGACCTGTTTGGGATGATCCACACCGAATTTTTCGCAAATTTCTGGCGGCCCCCACACTTCAGCAGGACCTCCGCCTTTTGCTGGACGAAACATCCTGACTTTCTCAGTCACAAGCTGACCGAAGTCTTTATCCGGGGTCATCATGTACACATCGAACCCTTCGATTTCTGCTTTTTGGGCGATAAAACCAATGACATCATCTGCCTCATACCCAACCTTGCTGATTTGCGGAACGTTGAGCCCGTCCAGGACTTGAAATATCCATGGAACGGATCGTTTGATATCTTCAGGAGTTTCATCCCGGTTGGCCTTGTACTCGGGATACTGAACATTGCGAAATGACCCTCCTGGCGCATCAAATACGACCGCTAAATGCGTGGGGTGCTCATTGCGAATAATTTCTAAAATCGCATTGGTGAATCCGAATACTGCGCTGGTATTCATCCCTTTGGAATTGATTCTGGGGTTTTTAATGAATGCGTAATACGCCCGAAAAATCAGGGCGTATGCATCAATTAAGAAGAGCTTTTTGTCTGAGCTTGCTGTAATCATGTGGTCAGGGCATCATCAATGGATGTCCCTTCGAAGTTACCTCAGATGTTGCAATTCTGTAGGCCTAGCTTGAAGCTTTTGGTAGCTTGTAAATGGGGACTGTAGAGCACGGTTCACCGTACATAATCGAGCGAGCAACGGGTTGAAGTTTTCTGATGACTTGCCCAAGTGCATGAGGTCCGCCAGCTTCTGAACATCCTTTAATGACAATGCGTGCTCCAACAAAAGGCTTTGGATCCATCGCGTCGATGTTGGCAATCAACAGTTGTGAGCGAACCTCTTCTTGACTTCCGATTAAAACGTGGGCTTTGAGGAGGGTCAAATGGGAGGTAACGAGCATCCATGCCCAGTCTGGAATCACAGCATCGGTCGAACAATACAGGGCGACTATGCGTCCTGAAAAGTCAGATTCGCTGAGCGATTTAAGCATTTCTCGGAAAGGCTTTTCGCGAAGAATAAAGCCTTCCCAAAGGTGGTCTTGTAAGTCAAAAGAGACAATGGGAGACTGTGGCAGAAGATCGCCGAGGTCGAGTGAAACAAGACCACTTTCATCGACTCGGTTGCGAATTTCCTCTTCCATGGTTCGGGTTATCCAGCCGTTTGAATGGCTGTGAGCCGGTTGTTTTTTTGTTCCATCATGGCAACGGCAGTTTCAACGATTCCATGGGTGTCGTATCCGTTTTCTGCATACAATTCCTGTTGCGTGCCATGTTCGACATACTGGTCAGGCAATCCCAATCGCTTGACCTGTGCGCGATATCCATTGTCTACCATGAACTCAATGACCGCACTTCCAAACCCACCTAAAACACAGCCATCCTCTACAAGAATGATTTCATCAAAAGAACCGAAGACTTCGTGCAACAGCATTTCGTCCAATGGTTTGACAAAGCGCATGTCATAATGTGCAGCTGAAATCGTACGGCTTTTCAATAAAGGGATTGCTTTTGTTGCTTGCGTTCCGATGGCGCCGATTGTCAAAATTGCAATGTCTTCTCCGGCCTCTAATTTGCGACCTGTCCCTATCGTGATCGCCTCAAAGGGCTGTCTCCAATCTATGATGGTTCCGGCACCTCGTGGATATCGAATCGAGAAGGGGCCGGAGTGTTTTTGTGATGCGGTAAACATCAAATTTCGCAAATCAATTTCATCCATGGGTGCGGAAACAACCATATTCGGAATGCACCGCATGTACGCCATGTCATATGCGCCATGATGCGTCGGTCCGTCGGCTCCAGCAACCCCTCCGCGGTCAAGGCAGAAGATGACAGGAAGATTTTGGATTGCAACGTCATGAATGACTTGGTCATACGCGCGCTGCATGAAACTAGAATAAATATTACAGAAAGGTACTTTTCCTTGCGTAGCCAAGCCTGCGCTAAATGTAACAGCATGTTGTTCTGCAATGCCGACGTCAAAGGCACGGTCAGGCATCTCTTCGAGCATAAACTTTAAAGACGATCCTGATGGCATGGCTGGCGTGACGCCAACAATGCGCGAATCCATCTTGGCCAATTCAATAATGGAGTGACCGAATACGTCTTGAAACTTGGAAGGCTGTGGCTCGGTTTTCTTGACTCGAACAATTTCACCCGTCTCTTTATTGAACAAACCTGGTGCGTGCCACGTGGTTGGACTCCCTGCTTCTGCCGGAGCGTACCCCTTCCCTTTTGTTGTAACGCAGTGCAGTAGTTTTGGTCCAGGAATGTGCTTTATGTCTTCAAGAATTTGTGCTAAATGCTCGACATCATGACCGTCTACGGGGCCGAAATAGCGAAAATTGAGGGATTCAAAAAGATTGGATTGATTGAGCAAGGCGGACTTGACAGCGGCTTCCACTTTTTGCGCGATGGCTTGAGCATTGGGACCGAATTTTGAAATACGTCCGAGAAGGTGCCAAACCTCATCCTTGACCTTGTTGTATGTCTTGGACGTCGTGATGTCTGTCAGGTAATCCTTCAACGCGCCGACGTTCGGATCAATGGACATGCAATTGTCGTTTAAAACGACCAATAAATTGGTGTCTTCAGAACCGCCGTGGTTCAACCCTTCGAATGCCAAACCTGCTGTCATGGCGCCGTCGCCAATGACTGCAATGTGTTGTTTCTGATTCTTGCCATCAATCTTGCTGGCCATAGCCATCCCCAATGCAGCAGAAATGGACGTTGAGCTGTGGCCTACGCCAAATGTGTCATACGGACTTTCCGATCGCTTTGGAAAGCCTGAAAGTCCCTTGTATTCGCGATTGGTGTGAAACGTGTCGCGTCGCCCAGTAAGGATTTTGTGGCCGTAAGCTTGGTGTCCTACATCCCAAACCAGTTGGTCTTCGGGCGTATTGAACACATAATGCAAAGCGACAGTCAACTCCACTACTCCCAAGCTCGCCCCAAAGTGCCCGCCTTTCTCTGAAACTACATCCACGATAAACTGACGGAGTTCGTCACAGATAACGGGCAAATCCGATTGATCAAATTGACTGCGTAAATCAGCAGGAGTCTGGATACGAGAGAGATGAGGGCCTGCAGGGAAGGATTTCATGGTTCAGAGCCAATACGGTTTGACGATTCCAACAAATCTAAGGTGTTCTTGTTCGGCGTGCCGCAAGGAGCAAGCCATTTTGCCAACATAATGAACGCTGCGTCAGGCCTCTGCCAATGCAACCAGCCCGCTTAGGATGGCTGCGCCATCGGTGTTGCCGAGATCTTCACTAGCGGCGCGCTCGGGGTGTGGCATCATTCCAAAGACGTTCATTTGTTCATTGGCTACACCGGCGATGTTGTGCATGGACCCGTTGGGGTTGGACCAGGGGTTGACTTTGCCCTTTTCGTCGCAGTATTGGAACAGGATTTGATCCTGATCTTCCAAGGCTTTCAAGCCATCTGCGGAGATGTGATAATTCCCTTCACCGTGCGCAATCGGAATCATCCGTGGTTTCGAAGGGTCCAATTCAGCAGAGATTGAGGCGATCCGAGACACCGGCTTCAAATGGACATTCCGACAAATGAACTTCTGGCTCTCGTTGTGTAACAAAGCTCCTGGAAGAAGCCCCGCTTCGCACAAAATTTGAAAGCCATTGCAAACACCAAAGACGCGTCCTCCTTTTTTAGCGTGTGCCACAACGGGCTCCATGATGGAGGAAAACCGTGCGATGGCACCACTTCGCAAATAGTCACCGTAACTAAATCCGCCTGGAAGTACGATGACATCAGCACCTTGTAAGTCACGGTCTTTGTGCCAAAGCTGCACGACTTCAAAACCTAAATCATGTTCCAAGGCATGGACCATGTCCATATCGCAGTTGGATCCTGGGAATGTTACGACACCAAATTTCATGAGGCGAAGTTCGGGAAAGACTTCCAATCGTGCCTCAAAGAGAGGGCATAAAAAGAATCAACAAACTCCCGAGAATCACCAACAAACGAAAGGTGTCAGCCTTTGCAGATAATCCACGGTGTCGGCGAGTCTGTGGAACGAGTCCGACGACGCCAAAAGCGGCACCTACAGCTAAGAACTTGTCCAATGTTCCGTAGGATTGTCCCCTAAAAGCAATGCGGATGTCGTCTGTAACGAACGGGAGGTAAGTCGGTTGAATAAGACTCGCGAGAAGCAGTGAGACCCAGAATAGAATGAGTAAATGTGTACGGGTGGTGTGAGCGCGAAGGCTCACTTTCGTCTTTTCACGTAATAAGATGCCGCCTCCCCAAACGGAGAGGACGATGAGCCAAAGGCGTGTAAAATGCGGAGAAATCCAGCGGGTTCTATACCCCTGCAGGCTAAGCGTTTCAGATGTCTCGCGAATGGACACCCCCCAGTCAGGGCCAAAAGCGCTCACGGCTTGGGCGATTGCGATGCCCCAAACAAGTCCGATCACCATCATCGACCATTCTCTGAATATGAAGGGACGTGATATGCTCAAAACAATTAGCATGGCCAAAACGAACCCAAAATGAAGCGGTTCGAGCATGGTGGAGAGGGATGCGAGGGCTCCGCTTCGGAATTGCAATCCACTGGTCGAGGTTTGACGATGCACCTGAAGGATTTGATCAACTGCAGCCAAAAGCAAGAGCAATGCCAGCCAAGAACGGGCGGCAGACGCCAACGTTTCTTGTGGCATAAGCAGGAGTAGCAAGACCATGGAAAGCCATGCAAGTGCAGGGTCTCCGCGTTCTACAAATCCATAGCGCACGTAAACTCGGTGCGCCATACTTGCAATTGTGAGGCTTCCGATTGCCTGAATTACGAGGGATAAAAAAGCGGTGTTTGTCCCCCAAATTGTGAGTAAAAACCAGAACAAACCGGTCGCCGGAACAATGAGCCAAGCAATCGGTTGGTTTGAACGGAGGATGGATACCACGGGATGCTTATTTTTGTGCCGAATCGATTACCATGAACACGCAAGAAATCATCACCCCAGTAGCAAAATTCATCGAATGGACCTTCGAGACCGTGCTGGTTCCGATAAGTGATCCAATCAACTCGATGGTCATCCTCTTGGGGTTCATTGGACTAGCTTTTTGGCTGCGTTTGCAAAAGAAGTACACGCAAAAAGCGAAGCAAGAGGGAGGTCTGGTATAATGGAAGCGGGATACCGCATTTCCAATTGCCCCTCAATCCTCCAAGGCATCACGACCGATGTCTGTTCTTGAAAAGCACCCTTCGAAGTTTACGCGTTCTCTGAGCGCGTAACTGTTCTTGACGGCTTCCTTTAAGTCATTTCCACGACCTGTTAGGGCTAGAATGCGCCCACCATTGGTCCAGGTTTTCTTTCGGTTTTCACGTGTGCCGGCATGAAAGATGTGTCCATCGATGGTGTCAATATCATCCGAGAACTTAATCTCTTTCCCTTTTTCATAAGGCCCAGGATACCCGTCGCTGGCCAAAACAACGGTGCTTGCTGCTCGATCGTCAACCACCAGGTCGTATTCTGAAAGAAGGCCTGAGCAGAGGCTGTCAAAAAGGTGAAGTAAATCACTTTTAATGCGCGGAAGAATGACTTCTGTTTCAGGGTCACCCAATCGACAATTGTATTCAACGACAAAGGGGTCGCTGCCCACTTTCATCAATCCAAAAAAGAGGAATCCGACATAAGGAATCCCTTCCTTTTCCAACCCTTTAATGGTTGGAATGATGATTTGATTCAGGGCCTTCTCTTGAAATTCTTCGGTTAAGAATGGCACCGGAGAGATGGCTCCCATCCCCCCCGTATTTGGCCCTGTATCCCCATCGCCAAGACGTTTGTAATCTTTGGCCGACGGGAGTAAGTGGAACCTTCTACCATCGGTAATGGCGAACATGCTCACTTCTTTTCCATCCAAGTACTCTTCAATGACAACCTCACTCCCCGCACCATCAAAGGCCCCATCTAGAAGCATGGACTTCAAGGTGTCCTTGGCTTCTTGTTTGGAGCTCGTAATGACGACACCTTTGCCCGCAGCCAATCCATCTGCCTTCAAAACATACGGGGGAGAAACGGTGTCTAAGAATGACACGGCTTTGTCCAATTGTGTGTTGTTAAAACTGCCATAGCGTGCTGTTGGAATCGATTGGCGGTGCATGAACTCCTTTGCAAAACGCTTGCTGCCTTCCAACAATGCTCCGGCCTTTCGCGGGCCAACCACTTTCACGTTGACCTTTTTACTGTCCTCGAGATAATCAGCAATGCCATTGACGAGGGGGGCTTCGGGCCCGACAACAACCAAGTCGATTTGATTTTTTCGGATGTAGCGCTCTACGCTCTGGAAATCCATCGGGTCCAGATCAGCAGATGTCCCTAAACTCCGGGTACCACCATTGCCTGGTGCCACGTGCAACGTGCGCAACAAAGAGGATTGACTCAGTTTCCAAGCGATGGCGTGCTCCCGGCCGCCATTTCCCAACAGAAGAACATTCATGCTGTAAAATTAAGCGCTCAATTTGTGGCTGCAAGGTCCTCGTTGGAAACTTCATGGATTCAGCGCAGTAACTTGCAACTGTCATTTAGAACATGGACAAGCCCTATTTATCAGCAGTCATCATCGCGTTCAATGAAGAACGCAACATTGCGCGTTGCCTAGACTCCCTGGCAGACGTGGCGGATGAGGTTGTTGTCGTGGATTCCGGGTCGACAGATTCCACACGGACATTGTGTGAAGAGCGGGGTGCCGTCTTCATATCTCATGCCTTTGAAGGACATGTAGAACAAAAGAACTGGGCTTGGAAACAAGCCAAGGGTTCTTGGATGCTCTCCTTGGATGCCGATGAATCATTGAGTGATGAGCTAAAACAAGCCCTGCTCTTGTGGAAGGCGTCTACTGATCCGCCTCATTTGGCCTACGGATTCAATCGACTGACATCGTATTGCGGAAAATGGGTGCGGCATAGCGGTTGGTATCCCGATTGCAAGTTGAGACTATGGAAACGAGATGCCGCCGCTTGGGGAGGAGAGAATCCGCACGACCGATTGGCATTGTTGCAACCCAGTTCTGAAGGGCATCTTGAAGGGGATTTGCTGCATCATTCATACCATTCGTTGGAAGACCATGAGCGGCAAATAGATTACTTCTCAGATATCGCTGCAGCCTCGTACACCGGGGGGTTATGGGCATCTTGGCCCTTGATTCGAGGTGCGAAGGCGTGTTTTCAATGGGTGAAAACAAGCGTATTGAAAGGAGGATGGAAGGACGGTGCGACAGGATGGACGATCGCATACATGAGCGCTCGCGCTACCTTGCACAAGTACCGCAAAGTACATCGTGTTGCTCGTGGCAAACGCTTATTACAAAAGGCGGGAAAAGCGAAAGTAGAGCGTGTTTTGATTGCACGAACAGACGCCATTGGAGATTTGGTTTTGACGCTTCCGTTGGCTGGCTGGTTAAAGCAATCTGCTTCAGAAATCCAAGTGACATTGTTGGTGCGGACCTATGCTGCTCCTGTTGCAGAAATAGCAGATGCTGTAGATGAGGTATTGATTTGGGACCCCGTTTCTCCTCCCGACTTGACGGGGTTTGATGCCGTTGTTTTGGCGTATCCGGACCCAGCGGTAGTGCGAGCCGTGCGGGATGCCAAGATTCCAATCCGAATCGGTACCGGCAGGCGCTTCCTGACAATTCGGATGTTAACACATCGGGTTTGGCAGTCGCGGAAACGCTCAGGTAAGCATGAAACGTGGCATGGATTGCATCTGCTGTATCGGTTGCATTTAACGCCCGGTTGGTTTAAGCCGGGATTGATTGTGCCAGAAGACCCCAAAGAATGGTCGGCCTTGTGCAAATGGAATGTTGTGCCTTGGGAGTTGGCGCAACACGCGATAACAGGGGCGTCAACATGGCTCGACTCGGACCAACGCTGTGTCATCATGCACCCGGGATCCGCTGGTAGTGCCAACAATTGGTCGCTCGCTCGTTACCAAGAAGCTGCAGAGTGGTTTTTGCAACGGGGGTGTCGTGTCTTGATCACGGGGACCTCCGCTGAAGGAAAAACCATCGAGAGTTTGCGGTCCATGAACCACCCCAATCTTGTGGATGTGACGGGGCAATTGAAGTTGGGGGAGTTGATCTCATTGATTCAGTCTGCAGATGGCTTGCTCGCTTCGAGCACCGGCCCTTTGCACCTTGCGGCGACTTTGGACACGCCTTGCGTTGGTTTGTACGGCCATGAGGCCCCTGCTTGGCCTCAGCGATGGCATCCGGTCGGAAAGCAGGCTCGCTGGCTTGTCGCCACAAACGTGGATAAATCGACAGGACTTGACGTTTCTGTTGCCTCAGTTTGGGAAGCTTTTGAACAGCTTTGGACGGAACACGGCAAGCGCTAACCTCTCGAATTTTAGAGGGGTTTTTCTCTCATTTTTCGTCCGAATAAACCGATGAATAAACCGGCAAAGGTCACTCCTGCCTGTGTTTCAAGAGTGTCTTCTGACAGACAGGACAATCCAAGAATGAGCACGAATAAAAGGGTGGCCCTTCGTTCAGGAACCATTGCTTGTGTAAAATGCAATGACACGAGAACAGCGATCCATAAAATCAAAGCTATGGGGCCTCCTGAAATTAAGAACGTGACATATTGATTGTGCGCACGAAGGCGGAAGGGAAGTTGCAAAGGGGAGTCTATCGCGACATAGGCTGAAGCGAATTCACGCTTGAGATCACCGGTTCCGACACCAAGTAAAGGGTGGCTATGGTAGACATAGGAGGCGGCGTGGAGAAATGCAAACCGCTGAACCAATGAATGTCCACTGGGGTCGCCGCCATCAAGCCAGTTTGCAATTTCAAATTGAATGATATCCCAGCGTCTCCGAAGGCCCTGGTGTTCAAATTCTAATACAGTGGGTATGCCCGCCTCGACATGTTCAATGTCCCCTTTACTCAAAGCATGGATCCCGGCGGCATCTTTAGTCAATCCTTTGGAGGTCAGAAAACGAATTAAAGTCGTTTTTAATTCTTGATTGCGACCATCGGGTCCGTCAAAAGAAACCCCGCTGATTGCGTTCCAACTTGCCTCCAATTCACTCCAAGCGACGTTGATCCAGACGGGGTTGCCATTTTCGCGCAAGCAACGCTCCGGAAAGTGCTGATATGAGGCTCCTAAAGCCGTCGTTTGTAGCATTTCGGATGGTGCGGGTGGAGTTGGCTTAAGGTTCCAACCTCCGATGCAAATCAGGAGTCCAGTCGAGAGGCCCAGAATGCGCAATCCGAATCGAACTTGGGCCATGCGCGGTGATTTTCCCCCGAGGCCTTCGAGCCACAGGACCAAGGCGCCGGAGAGCGGGACCATCAAGAGCCCCGTGATGGAAGCGGTCTTCCAAATGACCCACCCACCTAAAAGAGAAAGAAGAAGGCAAATGAGGCCTGCTCGCGTTGCACGCTGTCGGATAAAAATCCAGAACCACCATGACCAAGCGAACGCGATCATAAGACTGAATCTGATGTGCGAAATGAATGGAGACCATTCCCGCGCGTGCAGCGGGGAATCGCTTTGATAGCCAGTCCACAATACCGCTAGACAAGCCGCGGCGATGGAAAGGGCCAAGGTGTAACTCACCACACGCATTCCGCGTTTGAAGTCCCAACGCCCTGTAATTAAAACCAATGGGAAAGCCAATAGGGGCAGCTTGATGCGGAGGGCCGTCCATCCATTTTGCAATTCGGTGGTCCACAATTGGCCGATGAGGAGCCAAGCAAACAATGCGATTACCGCCCAGAAAGTCAGTTGTGTTTGCCAAAACCCCCACCCGCGAGATCGAAAGAGTGGCCCGTTTTTCCATCGGTCCAAGGCCCAAGCGAGAAGCATCAAAAAGGCGCCTTGACTCATCAAGAAATTTGAAAAGGGAAGCGCAATGACGGTGAGGATCATCGCGGCATCATAGGCACGCTGTACAAGAGGATTCGTTGTCCCAGGGGTCCGGTCTCTTCTTGTTTCCGTCATGGCATTACGGATTCACGGGGCCTAAAAGTAGCTGTCGTGCTTCGCCAGATGAAAGCAAATCAATTGATTTCTGGAGCACGGAATCTTGTGGAATGAGCCATTCAATGACACCATCTTGGAGGTAGTAGCGCAGAATAATTTCCTGCTCCAAGGCCGTTTGGATTTCCTTGCGGAATTGATTCAGGTCGCGCTGTGTGTCGGGGGCCAGAACCTTTGAAAAGGCATCGAATGCCTCTCCTTCGGTATCGATATATTGCTCAAAAGCAGCAGCTTCAAGAAGCTCTTCCCAGATCATGGAACTGCTCGATTCATAGACCGCGTCATCCTTTCCTGCTGTAAATGTTACAAATGCGTTCCAGTCGGAATCGGAAAGGGTAAAGTCCGACGCCGGTCCGATGCTGTCGTGTTCTGAAAACCATTGGTTAGCAAAGTCAAAGAGGACACCGTTGAGGTAAAGTCCGTTCAATACGTAGCTAGAATATGGGGTGTCTATCAGGACATCGGGTTGGATTCCTTTTCCGTCAACAACGGGCCGGCCGTTGGTGGTGTAAAAGACTTGAATAGCAGAATCTGAAACGGCAAGGGCCGCTCCATCTTGTGCGCGATCGCCCCCATAATCCAACCGCTGGATACAACGGCCACTGGCGGTGTAATATTTTGCAACCGTCACTTTGAGCCGGGTACCGTACGCGAGTTGCTTCGTCTGCTGCACCAGGCCTTTTCCAAAACTCTCTTGTCCAACCACCAAGGCCCGATCAAGATCTTGCAAGGTGCCAGCCACAATTTCAGATGCGGATGCAGATTGACCATCAATGAGAATGGCAAGGGGGATGTCCGGTGCAATTGGTTCACCTCGAGTTGTATAGGATTTAAGCCATTCCTCGTTTTTCCCTCGAGTGCTGACAACCTCTTG
>Ga0115570_10002378_pt1 | contig 14402 bp, 15 predicted proteins | sample COGITO_mtgs_1205_3_FD_87294 | JGI IMG/M metagenome (GOLD analysis project Ga0115570, IMG submission 87294) | Pelagic marine microbial communities from North Sea - COGITO_mtgs_120524 | ecosystem: Environmental > Aquatic > Marine > Epipelagic | place: Germany:Helgoland, sampling site Kabeltonne... | reverse complement strand
CTGCTGAGTCGCTAGAGCCGTTGCGCTATTACCTGACATATCATCTTGGTCGAGTATGTCTGTGACCGTTACAGAGCCTGTGCCTGACAAGCCATCAAACTCTACGTTGCCGTTGACCGTCACTGCGGCAAAGGTTGGAGAGTCAGTAGTAGCAACGCCTTGGTTCAAAGCTTTAACGCTTGCAATAGCAGTAAGCTCTGAATCCATCAAAGCTCCTGCGCTAGTGACATTAGCTGTGTCCGTTACGTCTGCACTGGCTTCAATAGCGTTTAGTTTGCTGTGGTCTGCATCTGTAAAGACATTAGAGTCAGAAGCGGCTTCAACGGCTGTACGAATCTCTGCGTTTGTTTGGTCTGCGGTTGCAGAGGCTTCTATGCCATCAAGTTTAGTACCATCTGTAGCTACATCACGCCCATCGACTGTACCGCCAACCACAATATTACTTGCAACAGTCAGTGTAGAAGCCATGTCCACAGCGCCATCAATGTCAACAACGTCAAGGTTAGTAACACCATCAACATCAATGTTTCCAGAGATGTCTAAGCTTGCGGCAATGATTTCGCCGCTTGCATTGATTGCACCATTAATATCTACAGTTGTAGCGGCTATTTGAATCTCAGTGTCTGCAACAATGTCTAGTTGTCCGTCAGCACTAGAGTTAATATAAATAGCTGAATCGCGAAACTGAACTTTATCGTCAGTCGATACAGAAATGTCTGTACCCGCAGTAGTGTTGCTGAGTGCTAAGACTTCGCCGAATGTGTCTACAGTGTCTTGCTGTGCATCTACATAGGCTTTGATGCTCTGTTGAGTTGCAAGGGCTGTAGCACTATTGCCTGACATATCATCTTGATCTAAGATGTCTGTGACTGTAACTGATCCTGTGCCTGATAGACCGTCAAATTCTATAGTTCCATCAACATCTATGTTGCCGCCAATTGTAAGGTTGCCTGTAGCTGTAAGGCTATCAATGTATGCGTCTTTAAAGCGCAAAGCATTTGTACCCAAATCTACATCGCTATCAGTAACAGGATATACAACACCATCTTCAATGCGTACTTGTTCTACGGCACTGCCACCTACTTCTACATAAACACTCCAACGGTTATTAGAGCTATCAACAACTATTTTATTATTAAAGTCTTGGTCGCCAATAATCTCAATGTTGCCGCCTTCTCCTGCGCCGCCATCGTGTTGGTGTCCTGTAGTACCAGAAGCCGCGTATGAAAACGCAGTAACTAATTGGTTGTATTCTGCATTAAAGAGTGACGCTGTAATCGTATCGCCATCGGTAAGCGTACTTTGTCTAGTGTAACTTGTTCCTGCCATTTGGTTATCTCCTACCTGATGGGACGTAATTTATATAAAGGCCGTTGATTGCGTATGGTGCGTTTTGATCAGAACTACTTATTCTGAAGTTACATACTGATCCACTGCCCTGTATAGCTTGACGTAGCATAGGATCGTTACTTGCTCCAAAGATTGCTGTTGCAAATATCGCTGTGCCAAAAAGAGCAGGAAGCGGAACAGAATCTAAAACATAATCTGCGGGTTGTGGTATGTCCGTATCCTCATAGTCGTAACGGACTCTTAAACTTGGTTGTACTTCGCCTTCGGGCGTAATAGAAATCTTTGCATAATGTAAAGTCTTTCTAGTTCCTATGTCACCAAAGTCATAGTTTGGCGTTTGATAAATTGCATTAATATCAAATGCACTTCCAGAGGCTGTAAAGGTATTGCCTATGTCGTGGTTGTATACGTAGCCTGCGTTGTCGCCATGATACTCTTGTTCTACGCCATTATTATCAAAGCCTGTTGTAAATCCTACTGCCTGTATTCCTAGTGTTTCTGACCACTCAAAGCCGTTAGGTGTCAGTGTACCTATGATGCCTTTTGATGATACTGAACTTTGATTGTCAGAACTATAAAACAAACGATACTGCGATTTGCTTCTTAGTACTGCGCTTGTAATTGTAAAAGAGTTAACAGACAAAGCAATATTAGAAATAATACTTTGTATTTGTCGGCTCACTGATCCTAACTCAACGTCACCAATACGCGATGTACCCGCAACAGATCGTATGCCGTCTGGGCTAAGAAACACTAAGTCACCGCCAATCTCTTGTATGCTGTGTGAACTCAAGCAACCTACGTTCTGTGTAATAGGAACAACAGCAATATTACTAGAATCATTAATGTTTACAAGCTTGTGTATGCTGTTCCTGCAAAATATAATCAAGTCATCACGGAAGCTTTTAAGGCCAATTACTTGATCGCTAAGTGATATGTTTCCTGCGCCTGTGCCTGTGAAGTTATCAGGCTCAAAGTTGTGGCTATAATATATAGTGTTTTTAGCCGCTGAAGCGCCTGCAACAACTAAGTGGTGGTCGTGTACTGCACAGACTGAAGGGGCTACAGTGCTATTTACAGTTATTTCTTTTGCAAAAAATGTACGAGTAGTTAAGCCGCCTGTACCTGTCATGCTAAATATAAAAGGCTTATTGACTCCATCTGTTATTACTATTTCGCCGTAGTCTGTGTTTCCTTCAAAGATTGCAAAGGTGCATTGTAGTTGACCAGTTCTTGCATCCATGCTACGGCCAGTGAAAGTTGTATGGTTATCACCACTACTATGAACACTTGCTCTGTTAATTTGTAGCCAAGTAGTTTCTCCGTCTTGGCTAAAAAAGATTCCGTCTCCTGAACAAACAATAATGCCGTCTGCGTATACAGCCATTCCTAGTATTTTGTTGGCGCTGTTTGGCCTAGTATCGCCAAAGGCTGTGTAGCCATTTATACGCCTGTAACCGCCATCAGGATCGACTTCAAAGTTTGTAAGCTTTGTAGCTAATCCGGGCTGAGACAACATTTCAAGTTGGTTTAGGTTTGTATTTAACCCGCCCTTACATGAAATACCAAAAGGTTGTGAAGCGGCCATATTATACGAATCTCATTCGGTCGTCTTTAATGTATGTGGGCGTAGGCTCTAAAAGGTTAGAGCGCATACTGCGTAATCCTTTTTTATAGTCTTCAAGTGCAAATGCCGCCGCTTGAGGGTTGTCTTTAAACTGCCAGATATAGTATCGAGCCTTAGCTAAAAGTACAGAAGTGTACATTTCAGGAAAGACTACAGAGTCTGTAGAAGCTGTAAGTTTTGTCGGTAGGCTCCAAGCATAGAACCAAACGCGATATACTTTATCGGGGATAGGGCTAAGTCCAAACTTCCGTGAGTCTGGGCTTCGGATAACATTACTAGGCTGACCGTACTGCTGTGTATCTGCATCGTCTGCGTTTTCAGCAGTTCTGCGAAAGTCCTTCCAAGCCTCTGTAGTCATAAAGCTTAGGTTGCGCGAAACATAAGGGGCTGTTTCTCCGCTTACACCAACAGTTGTAATGTAAAAGTTATCCCAATCTATTGATCCGTAGTCCGTAGTAATACTAGAACTAGCGGGTTTTAATTCGTAGAAGCGTGTGCCTGCGGTTGTTTCGACATATACGTTTCCGTACATCGGGTCTGTATCACCGCTTTCTGCAACAGCCAAGTAGGGCCATTGAGGCTCTTCATTAATGATGTCAAAGTATGCGCGGTTAAGTGAATCTTTGACATGTTGCTGTACGCCGACAGCGGTTGCAAAGGTAGCGGTTGTCAACGTAACTTCATTAAGCTCTCGTAACAATTCGTTAGTTAAATCAAGATAAGTTGATGACATATATTATTGCGCCTTTGTTTCTGTTTTAGTATTGGGCTTATTAAAAATTGCATCCCAGTTATCGTCAAATTTCTTTTTGTTCTCAGGCTTATACCAACTTCCGGTATCTCCTAGTATCTTTCCTCTTTTCTTGCCTTTAATCATAACAGGCTTTTCGTTACTTCCTACTATTGGCATATTGTCCTCTCAAAGATCAGAGGGGCTTTTACACCCCTCGTCTCTAATTGCTTACTTAGTCGATACCGTAGAAAGCAGATACTAATGCTTCTGGGCGTAAAACTTTAGCGCCATATACATGCAAACCACGGCAGATGTCACCAAAGCTATCTGGGTCACGTAGGACTTCAGTGCTTGTGATGGTCTGTGCAGTTGCAGTGGAGCTAATGTGTCCACATACTAGCTGTCCTGCGGCATTGCTTGTAGCGGCAATGTTGTTAGACTTGTACATGTCAAATCCACGTAGCTTGCCAGAAGATACCAATCCATTGCGGATAGAACCTTGTCCGGCGTTGAAGTCAACAGACATCAACTTAGAGCTTGCTTGAGAAAGTTGCTCATAGAAACTAGGTGGAGCTAAGAACCAACGACCTTCTTCTGGGATGTTCTGCTCGTCAAGAAGACGCGCCATGTGAGCCATCACATCAAGAGGATCATGTTCGCTAGAACCAGAACCAATGTCCAAGTTACCAGTGCCGTCAAAAGTTCCTGCGGCTAGGTCAGTAGCGTTGTCGCTACCAAGGATGTGGTTAGGGCTTGCGGCTGAAACGCCTGCAATAATCTTAGCAATTACACCTGCATCAAATGCGTCACGCAATGCGTAAGCGGCAGATGAAGATGCAACTTCTTTAAAGTTTACGTGAGACATAGCTGTTTCAATATCATCAACTTTGAATTTAAATGCGTTAGCCACATCTACGATCAAAGAAGTTTCAACGTCAGTCAACTTAGTCTGAGTTACGTCAGCGCCACGCTCATACTGATAAACAGTGATCTCTGGCTCTTTGATGATCTTTACAGAATCACCGAAACCTGAGATTTCGCCTGCATAGTCAGTGTTGGTAATTGCTTCAGCTACCGATGCTTTTCGGAAGAAGTTAAGAACCTTCTTAGAAAAGATTGAGGGCATGAAGAAGCTGTTAGTTTGACCCGATACTGAGTTAGCAAAGTTACCGTTAGTATCTGTGCTTTGCTCAAATAATTGGTCTGATTGGTTATAAGCCATGTTATGTTACTCCTAAAAAAGACAATTTAATTTAATCTACTATTCTGCCTTCCATTATGGCTTGATCAATTTCACTTTCATATTTGTCGAATTGAGCCATAGACAGTTTAGCAATTTCCCGTTGTGACCAAATCTTTGGTTCTTTAGCATCTATTTGTGTTGTCCGTGTGGACACCATATCTGCCGCTGAAGATTTGGGGGCTTGTGATTTTTTTGTCTTTTGCTCTTTTACAATCTTGATACCATTTTCCATTTTATAAAGATCAATAGCTTTAACTGCTAATGAAACATTATTTGGGTTTTCATAAATCCAACCTTGAATTGCTTCAGGTTGTTCTTTAGCCCAATCATGAAACTTTTCGTCTCCACGTATATCCTCAAAATCAGGATGGCGCGAACGTAGTGTAGCTTCAGCTTCTTTACGTTGGATGGCGGCTTCTCGTTCTTCGATAACAGACATCTTAGTTTTTAAAGCTTCTAGTTGTTGTTCACTTTGTAAGTGTGCAACAGTTTCTACAGTTTCATATAGATCAGGATATTGCTCTCTAAAGTTTTCAAGGTCTTCAGTTGACTTAGGCGGGGCATACGCAGGTTGCGTCTCTTGTGCCATCGCTGTAAGTTCTAATTCCTTTTGCTTAAAAGAAGCTATCTTCTGATCATAGTGTTTCTTTAGGTCATCGTATCGCTTTTTATAATTTGTTCTTCCTTTGGTTTCTTTCTCTTCTGGTTCAGGGGCCGCTTCTTCGCGGGTAGCCTGTGAGTTTTCTTCAAAGAAAAGCGTATCTGCTTTACCTCTATTGGGGGCATCTGGTGTGTGCCATTCCTTTTTAGAGTTATACGGATTCGCAGTTGGTTCTTCAAGTTGTTCAATTGCATTGGACATAATAATCACACTCCTTTTGGGGCTTGTCAGTCTTTCAAGGTGGCTGTGCTGTTCGCGTTTACAGTACAGGGTCTTGATACTTCAAGGTGGCCTCTAGGTTTTAAAAATGATAAGGGGTCTATAAATAGAGTGGCCTTATCGCTATCTTACACTTGGCATACGATTAGCGTCAATCATTTGTTTTTTGATTTCTTCTTCTTCGTCTGAATACATGCCCATTCGACTTTCATCGACTGAATCATCTACCATGCCGCCAAATGCTTTCTTCATTAAACCACCATCATAGGCTTTCTCAGCATCGTCCATCATAGTTTGTAGCTGATCTGCACCTAATTGATCGGTGGCCTTCTTGGTGAAAACAAATTCACCGTCCGATAACCTTGCGGGAATCGAATCTGATACTCCTGTGCCAAGACCTTCTACTTCGCCTTCGCCGGAGAATTCTCCTGCAACATCCATAACCTTATCAAAGATGCCGCTTAGACGTTCGTCATTTTCTAGAACGCCCATTAAGTATTCTTGTTCTTCTACGTCTAGAGACTGCTCTAGTACATAGTCTGTGTAATCTTCTTCCATTTCATCATCTGGAAGCTGTGAAGCCTCTGCCGCTTCTTTCTCATCTTCTGGGATGTTATCGTAAGTGTCTACAGGCATATCGTCTTCTAAGCCCATTTCAGGAGCTACAAGCATTGAGCCTTCGTTGTACTTTAGCATGCCACCTTTATTTAGCGGGACAGCTTTACGCATACTATCGTCCATATCTTTTTCGGCTTGTGACCTTGTTAACTCTGCTTCAACTTCTGGAGAAACATCACCTGACTCTAAAGCCATGTTGTTTGCATCATTACGTGCTTGAGCCTCTGCTTCTAACTTTGCTCTTCGGGCTAGTTCTTCTTGTTGCATTCTGTAGCGTCTGTCATCTATAGTTTCTTTCATTTTTCAATCCTCAATTCTTTGTTTAGCTTCGCGCACTTGATCTTTTAGTTGTAGCAAATTAGCCAGAGAACTCACTTTCCCCTGCTTGCGGTACAGTTCCAGTTCCGATGTTGCCACCGCCAGTCCCTGTAGCTCCAAGTTCTTGAGGTTGTTGAGATGCTCCTTGAGCGCCTCCCATAGCTCCCTGTTGCTCGTCAGGGGCGACAGCTTCGCCGCCATTTGCTTGTCCAACATTTTGCGCTCCTATTATTTGTGCCATGATTGCCGCTTCTTCGGGATCGTTAAGAATCTCATCTGGGTCTAAATCAAGGCTGTACGCTAACTCACTAACAATCTTAGAAATCTTAACAAACGGTGCAATAGCAGGATTCTGTGCAGTCTGAAGAAACATAGTCAATCGCTGACTACGTACTTCTTTTTGCATAAGGCTATTAGTTCCCATTGCATTTATTTCTAGATCGCCTTCAATAGCTAAATCGCCTTCAAAGAATTGCATGTTCCATTGGTAATATGACTTTCCTAGCGGTCTAAGCAAGAAGTCATCTATGTTCTTTACTACTGTTTTGATGTTTAAGGATGCCGCGCCTAGAAGCATAGACATACCAGAAGCAGTACGAGTCATGCTCTGTACGCCTGTTTGACCGTGCGAGTAACTAGGGATACCTGTCTGCTCATCTGCAAGCTGACGGAACTTGTCAAACATCATCATGTTTTCTTGAGAAGTGTTAGGGAACTTGAGGCCGTGGATCGCTTGACCTTGCATTCCTGCTTGTCGTCTAAACACTTTTCCGGGATATATTTCCATTGATTGTCCACCAACCAAGGCTGACTCATCTACGTCAAAAACTAATGAACCTGACAATGCTAGGTTGTCGATTGCCATACGTGCATGGCCGTTCATTATTTGCTGAGAGTCGTCCATATTTTCAGCAACGCCAATACCAAAGAAAGAATAAGGATTGCGCTCGTAAGGAAAGGCATTGTAGGGGAGTCGATACGGAGTGAATGGATTAACAACCCCACGTAAAAGCTTACCATTGCTAATCCAAGCATTAACTTGTACTTCATCTAAATCGTCTACCTCGTCTGGGAGTTCCATTCCGGCTTCGCGGGCATATTGTGCATCCATAACACCCCAATACTCTAAAACCTCAAAAAGTCCATCTCCGTATTCTTCTGTTTGTTGATCGTCTTTTAGTTCTAGCTCATAATCTTTTTCGACATAATTAGAACCCATCTGCAAACATTCGCGGATTTGATCTTTATTAAAGTGCGGAAGTTTTGCTAGTCCTCGTAGCTGAGAACGATTCATTTTGTGGCGATGGAACGTATACTCGCAGTCATCCATTGTTGTAGCATTAGGATCAGGAAAGAAATCCCAGATGCTTACAAACTCAATACGCGGGACACGAACAAACAAAGGGTTGTAACTTCTTTCGCCTGTCTCTTCGTCTTTTTCCCAACGGCTCAAAGTTTTATTGTAATTGAATGGGCCTTTGACTACGCCAGTTCCAAACAACGCAGACTCAAAGAGAGCGTTGCGTAGCTCTGAGGAGCCATTAGACTCTTCGATTTGATCGTGTATTAATTTCTGCATCAGTCTTGCGGCATCTTTAGCAGGAGAAACCTGTAAAGCTTGTGGATCAGGATTCGACCCATCTTTAAATGTAAGGTCTGAGTTTTCTATAGCATCTTCTAAAACTGATTCGCCTGCTGAGAAAGTAGCCCCTGCTTTTAAAACTTTGCCATCGCCTGCATATCCAACATCAAAAGGATTTACTTTTTCTTCTTCTTCTTTTTCTTGTGCGGGAGTGCTTTCGATGCTAGGAGCGTTGTCTAGATGCTTGTATGTTGAAACACCTTCAGGGATGTTAGTTTCTTTAACGCCTATTGGAAACTGTCCAGTGCCAAACATAACATCCACTAGCTGACCAAATGCCGCAATGACTTTAGTCTTAGTTACTTTAATAAAGACTCTAGACTTTTCTGATTCGCGGAAGCGTACATTTTTAGGGTACAAGCCTCTGAAGTTGTGATAGGCTTGAAGCCAACGAGACTCGTCATGCTCTCTGGCTCTTTCAGCTTGCTCAAAACGATCTTCAACTAAACCTACAAATTTAAGGCGAACATCCTCTTCTAGAGTTAGGTCAAGACCACTCTCGCCTTCTACTGGCGCAAAATAAATCTCACCTGCGTTTCCGAATAACTCGTTCTCTTCACTCATATTTCTTTAGTATCCAAAGGTTGAGTCCACTGGAGCATAACTGCTTTCTCTGTGGAATTGTCTCATTTGACTTAACGTATCGTTTATACGCGGTCTAGACATAATCAAATAACGTAGTGCATCGTATGCGTGATCTGGTGCATGTGTATCTACATCTTCTGGGTTGCGTTTATCCAGAGGAATACTTTGTAGTTCGCGTATCAGGTTAGGGCATGTATTAAATAATTGTATTCTGGGCCTACCGCTTTGCATGACTTTTAAGTATTCGTGGATTTGTATTTTTCCTTGTATCCTATTCTTATCTGCTCTTCTAAGCTTGTGTCCTGCTCTTACAAGCGTTTCTCCGATTGTTGGGCCTGTAGTACCAGTTCGGCTCCAACACGCTGTATCAAGCACTCCTTGGACGCTGAAGGGGTCTGCTAGTTCCATCTCAGTTATTATATCTGCAAGCTCTGTTCCTAACAAGCCCTTTCGGTATAGTTCTCTATACACTATAAGGGTTCCATCGCTAGGATCAACAGCCGCCCAAATGCAGGCGCTTTCAGATGCATAACCGTAGTCAATGCCTTTAACCCTTTCCCAATGTACTGGTATTTCAAAAGGCGTAATAACATGTAACTGCGGGACAAACTCCGTAAATGCCGCACCTTCTGCAACATCCCAATTGCCTTCTAGGAGTTGCTGACGCTGTGTAGGCGGCAAAGCCTTTAGCATCTGTTCGTATCGTCCATCTGTTGCTAGGAAAGGATTGTCCTGTAGCCTAGCGGGTATAAACTTTCTTGTAAGTCCATCTTCACCCTTAAAAGACTCGTGAGCGGGTGCAGGGTCTATGTAACGCTTCTTAACCCATGTAGCTCCCGAACCGCCGGGATTCGCCGTACAACGCATGTAAGGCGTAATGGAACTGTCGGTCGTCCTTAACCGTGAAGCTAGGTAGTTCCAAGCGAACTCTGTCGGCAGATGCGTAATCTCATCAAACCCTATCCAACTATATGCTTGGCCCTGATACCTATATACGTCTGCATCACGTTCCAAGAATCCAAACTCAATCTTTGCTCCGCTTGGAAAGTTCCAAAGCTTCTCTACTTCCTTGTACTTACATCCCGGAAATGCTTTCGGGTACAACTCTCTACTCTTGTCTATAAGCTCTCGTAGTTCGGGCATCGAGCGTCTTATGATTAGACCTCTGTGAGCGGGTCTGTGGGCAAAACGTAATGGGTCTACAAGCATAGCGTAGGACTTACCACCCCCTGCGGCTCCACCGTACAGGACATCTGTCTCTCCTGCGGCGAGGAAGTCTTCCTGTGGGCCTTCGTTGGCCTTGAAGATAACATCCTCTTGAGCTTCAGTTGCTAAAGCTGTTGGAAGGTCTTCTAAGTCTTCCGAACTTATAATCTTACTGGCTTTATCGTTAGCTAGTTGGATTAAAGTTTTGTTGGTTTTACTTATTGTTTTTTTATAACCATCAACTTTAGCTTGGGCCGCCTTTAATTTCTTTTTCTTTTCGCGGACTTTCTTTTCTGCGTCCATCTTTGCTTTAGTTTTTGAGTGGTAGGTGTAACCTCTTCCTTTAGACCCTTTCGCTCTACCTGCTTTTTTGCGCGGTGTCCCATCCACTTTAAGTACGAAATTGCCTTCTTCGTCTTTGAGATAGCCATCAGGATTAATATCCCAATCATTCTGCATGTTTGTCTGCTATCTTCTTTAAGCCCATGTGCGAGAGCTTACGACCTGTAATGCTTTCGAGGTATAAACTTCCTTCGCGTAGACTTATTGTACGATCTTTAATCATAGGAAGTATCTTATTTAAAGCTTCTAGTTGGTCAGGGACGCTCTCTAACATTTCGTTATTAGACTCGTCTAGCTTATAACCAAAAGGAATAGTGCTACTAGACCTCCTCATAATTACCTTCTATTACTGTTTCATTCTTAGCGGGGAGTATGAATAAACCACCACTAGTATTAACGGTTACATCAAGCCTATCTGTCTTGCCTAAGCCTACACGGTCTAGGATGGTCTGTGCGGCCTGTATACGCATATTAGCTTGCGGGATAGGTTCTGCACTGTCCATGATGTGTACAAGCTTCATAGCGGCTTTAGGGGCGCTCTGAGCCAATATATTAGTAGCTAAATCTAGTATCTCAGTTTTTAGGCTCTTAACAACGCTATTAACGCTTGAAGGCGAATAGCCTGCCATTTCTCCGGCAAGCTTCGTATCACCGTTGCAGGTTACTAAGCTATCTAAAAATGATTGTTGCTTGGTTGTTAGTTCTTTATTGTTTGTCATGTATACTATTATACTGCGATCTGAGCATTTGTCAAGCTTTTTATTACTTTTTAGTATAAATAAATATAAAATAAACCTTGACAAAACCCCAATATCACAGTATAATAGATATTAAGCCCGCAGGGTTGCATAGCCTGTGGCGATCCCCTCGTTAAAACTCCCTTTTGTTATGTTTCTTTAGAGGCTTTAAAGCCCCGCCGCTATCTGGTATACATGCTAAACCTTCCCAAAATGTATATGATTGTATATATATAGGGGGGAGGGGGGGTGGTGATCTGCCCCGCCCCTAAAGACTCTACAGCCTCCAAAGACCTACCACAGAAACACTTCAAAGTCTTCAAAGTCTTTAAAGATTCTATGACTCTATAGTCTAAAAAGTTTCTTGCAATCTGGTGTACGATGCTGTAGGGGCTTTGGAGTCTTTAAAGATTAATAGCTTTAAACTATGAAGACTATAAAAATTAATAACTTGTAACATTCTTTTTTATATGCTAGGCAACCTCCAAAGATTCTAAAAACTCAATATAAAGCGTTTTAAGCTATTTTCTTTCTTTTCTTTACTCTGCTATTAAAAAGTCTATAAAACCCGCTAGACCTCAATTCGATTATCCAGTCACATTAATTTAAATAAAGTATTGTACTTTGTTTTTGTTTATGGTATTCGCGCCTGTATGACGTATAAAGGTAGGAAGACTTAATGCGACATAGATTTATCTGTATGCGACATATTAGAGGTTTATTTCCTTTATGTCGTTATTAGGTATTTACGTGTCGTTATTGTGATAGTGCTGATCTGTCAGGTGTCTAAACTGGGAACCATTGAAGAAACAAACAAAGACCAAGGCAAACGGATAGCCGGAACTGGTCGAGAGGTAGAAAGGTTTAGCAACCGAGTACAGGACTCAAAAAGGTTTACAAGCTTATTATATTAAGTGCCGACCGAACAAAGACGGGCACGGGAAACCACCAGAATGTTAACAGGTGATCGACTTCCTAAAATATATAATATGAAGTAAGTTTATCGGTGATAGGTGCAAGCTATTACTAATAAATTTATTTTTAAAAAGGATTAAAATCATGCAAGCTATCAAACTTAAAGACGTAAAACGCGGGGAATATGTAAGGCGTAAACCGGATGCTAATACTACGTTTATCCGTGGCGACTATATCCGAGATTTAAACTGGAACACTGGCAAACCTTATAATCAGTATGCATTATCTGACACTATGGATTTTTGCAGAGAGATATATTTAAAAGGTTCAACCATTGTCTATATTGATTTTGAATACTAAAGAGAGGGTTTTAAAAATGCAACCAATAACACTAGCTGAAATCAACGCTACAAAATTAATCAACACGAACGCCAAAAAATGGTGCGCGGATAATTTAGATTATCTCAACAAACCAATTAAGTTTTTCGGGAGTAGTCTCAAGGTCGAAAAGGGCGCGGATAAATACGACACATATATCATGTATCTGCAACCTGCTGATAAGGTATCTATAGAAACGCTATGCGCTTTTGCTGTATTGGCGGGTTGTGTTAAAGAATGTTTAATTCTTAGCGGACAACTGGGAATGAGTACCGGACAGAATGCCGCTACTAAACGCACCGTATTGATGATATTACGGCCTTTAGACTTTAGCAGTACCCTACTATCTGAAATAGACAAGGCGGAGCGTAAGGCGCTAAAAACGGGCATCCCTGCACTGTTTAGACTTAATGGCACTAGTGATATAGATTTTAGCGAGATTATTGCACAACGTCCCGACTCTATGTTTTATGACTATACAAAGATATTGAGCAGAGTCCGTAAAAATTCACTATCGAATTACGACTTGACATTTTCGGGCAGTATGTACAGCCCACAAAGTAAGGCGGCATTACGTAAAGCTGTAGCGTCAAAGCATCGAATCGCTATGGCGTACAATACTAAAGGTTTAGCGGACGATGGCTTACAGATCAACCACAGTCTAAAGTCTTTTGATACTACAGACTTGCGCCATTTGGATTCTAATGTAGTTGGCACATTGACGCGCAAGGGTAGTAACAAAAAGGAACGCGCAAAAGATAATCTCAAATCTAATTCATTCTTTGTGACTAGTGCAAATGTCGCAGAGTTTAACGACATCATAGCTATCGGAGGCTAAAATGATTTTATTCATAGGCGATTACATTCAATTAAAAAACAATTTTCACGGTAGCAATTCGGAATGGTTGCGCGTGGATGACATAGAACCCTATGACATTTGCGTACTATCAAACGGTGCGCGAGTCTGTGCATCAAACGAATACATACTACAGGCTAAATCCGCGACACAATACCAAGACTTAGTGGCGTGATTAGATAAGTGAGCGTCGCGTTCAGATAAGTAGTGGGCTGTGACACTTGCTAGAATTTAATTTTAAACAAACTGGAGAAGACAATGAAGACTTTAATTGAAGCAGTAGAAGAATGGATTGATCTAAGAATTTTTGCAAGTAGCAAGAACGCAATCTTTGAGACTAAGTTTAACGAGATGGAGAAGATACATATCCGCGATGCTAATAGGATTGCAGAGTTAGAGAGGCGTGTCATGATTTTGGATGGAGATAATACTTTCGACGCGGAACGCGCCACTACTATTGAGAGTAGACTCGACGATCTTGAATGTATCATGGAGGAAAAAACAGACAGCCATGAGGTTGAGGATATAATTCAAAATGCAGTGGGCGATTTAGACCTGCCAGATTCATATGCAATCGAAGTTATGATAGATGATGCACTAGAAACCAAGGTCATGGATGCTGTTAAGGAAGAGTTAGACGCAACTGAATTTAAAGTTACAATAGAGAGGTGAGAAATGATTACACTTAAAGGTGATACAACAGTACTGACAAACGAGAACTACGAAGTTCTAATAGCTATACTAGAGGAGATGCGAGGCTGTCTCTCTAATGATTTAGATATGGAAGATTTGAGCGACAGAGCAAGTGGTGTTTTAAGCCGTGACTATCGCAGACTCCGTACCATACAGGAACAGTTAGCACTTACTATGGAGACTTTTAAATTATGAAAGGCATAATCGACACATCAGAACCAGTATATAAATACAAGGTGTTAATGTCTGAGTTGATTGGGTACTATGTAGATGTTGCGG
>Ga0115570_10002373_pt1 | contig 14411 bp, 13 predicted proteins | sample COGITO_mtgs_1205_3_FD_87294 | JGI IMG/M metagenome (GOLD analysis project Ga0115570, IMG submission 87294) | Pelagic marine microbial communities from North Sea - COGITO_mtgs_120524 | ecosystem: Environmental > Aquatic > Marine > Epipelagic | place: Germany:Helgoland, sampling site Kabeltonne... | reverse complement strand
TGTCGCCAGAAACATCTGGATTGTGGGATGAGTATCAGAGACAATTGACAATATTGAAGAAGCACGGCTTCCTAGATTCTAAAGAAATGCCGACACTCAAGGGCAAAATGGCGGCTGGGGTTCTGTCTACAGAAGATCCTCTCACGCTTGTTGAATTCATTACTCAAGCGGAGTACTCCACAGCAGAATTAGTACCTCTTCTAACATGCTTCTTACGAAAAAAAAGAAAACAAGATCCTCCTGGACCGGACACATACAAGGTCATGGTACGACTACAGAAGGCAATCTGGACGGTGAAAAACGAAACACTGGGGACGACAATGATTCATCCAATGACGATGTGGATGAAGGGACACTCAGTCGCGGATATTGTCGATTCGTGTGACATCAGCGTGGGTCACTTCTGTAAAGAGGCTTTACGAATGAAGGAAATGCTACGCCAACTAATGGATGTGTGTAAAACGATTGGCAATGTCGAATTAGAACAATTATTCCGAGAACAGAACGCTATTATGGAACGGGGACTCCCTTTTCTACCGAGTTCAATGATTAAGTAAATCACATATTTTGTGACAAAATATTAAATAAATGTTGAAAAGGAGACGCTCACAGCACAGCGTCGAAGTCTAAAATGCACATCAACACAGTTCCAGAACCCAGTCGGCGTCAGCTATCATCTTTAACACACGATGAAGTGCTTAAATGGTTGAGAAACGAAGGTCTAAAGGTATACGCCCATCATTTTGAAAAATTGAAAATGAATGCGTGGTATTTGGAAATGCCAGTTAATGGACAAAAGTTGGTTGAAGCGTGTGGGTCAAATGTCTGCGAATCTCTTTTAGAAGATGGTAAGTTCTTCAAAGTTCGAGGCGCCGAACAAAAAATTGCGACCCGTTTACAAAGGAAAAAGTTTGTTCGTGTTCTGCAATCAGCATTACGAAACGGAATTCCTAAAGGAAAACTCATTATGTCATACCGGTGATATCCCTCATTTTGTCGACAACCACTTCAAGAATTCATTCAAAGTCTTAATCGGAATATTCAATGTTTGCGCTTTTTTTACTTTACTACTGGAAGAGGTTGGATCCTTTGTAATCACCATTGTGACGTTTTTCGATACAGAGGAAGACACCGAAGCCCCGTGCTGACGAAGAGCCTCTTCTACATCTTTAGCACGCACTCCTGTAAATACGAATTTTTTATTTTGAATACATCTCTTCACTACTACAGAACTCTTTTTCGCCGCGGAGGTTCTTTTCTGTGGTTTCTGTTTAGGCAGGCTCTTTAAAATGTCTGCACAGCGGATGATATTTGGAATAATTTTATCAGCCGTTTTGGACCCAAATCCATCAATATTAACAATGGTTTCGGTCAACTGTTTCGTATCAATGTTGGCTGTACAAATGTCAGGGATGTTCTTGAGTAATAATTCAATTTTCTTCAATCCCATTCCTTCGCCAAATACTCCCAATGCCGCATATAGACTTGATTTTGTTGCATTATGATATGCAGTTTGAATGTTCTGTATCAATTTTTGGGCTGATTTTGTCTTGAACCCCTCAATTGCTTCAATGTTTGCTTGGGTCATGCGCAGTATTTTTGGAACCGTTTTGTAGCCCTTGGTATAAAGCCTCTTCAAAGTACCTGCCTTCAGTCCTTCAATACCGAGCGTGTTTGAGAAATACAATAGTTTTTTGATATTGGCCGCATCAGACTCACCTCGAATACGAATGTCTACGTCTCCATCCCACGCCCAATCTGTACCTTCCTTCCCATTTGGATATTGCGTGACAGAGGCCGGTTTGGTAACAGTAATGATTTTTGGAATTACGTCACCGCTTTTAATGATCACAACGTGAGCACCCGGTCCAATTTTATTCTGCTTAATCCATCGGGCGTTGTATCCTGTTACACGATGTATTGTAGTTCCAGCAATAGTGACTGGGGAAATATCGACAACTGGTTTCAGAAGCCCGCTTTTCGAAATGCTCCATTCCACGTATTGGACGGACGTTTCTGCCTGCTGATCATCTAATACCATCTTGAATGCGACGGCATGGTCAGGGTTCCCAGACTCTTTCATAGGATACGTTTTGTCGTTTGTCGCAATAATACCATCAATTTCAAACGGAGACACCTCTCGTCGGGAAACAAGCATGTCGGATAGTTGTGACATAGTAATGGTATCGGTATGCTTATGATCAACAACCGTGAATCCCAGCGCCAAGGCCTCGCGCAACCCTTCTGATAACTTTCGGGTTACAATCGGGTCACTTTTCTTGACTTGTCGTGTGTGGTCAAATACCACGAAGTGAAGCATTTTCAGGAGAGTCGGCTTTATTTTTTTCCCGCTTACTAAGCGATTGATAAGTCCGGATACTGTATTTCGAGGATTCTTATAACCTTCTTTGGCATACACATTCCAGTCGGCTTTTGCAATAATTAGTTCTCCACGAAAGAAGTCACGTCCTTTGCGCTTTCCGATACTTGGAAGTTTCATATATTTTTGTAATGAAGATACATCTGACCCGACTGTTCCGTTACCTCTCGTATAGATGTGGCGCAATTTCCCACTGTTGTATTCGACCAATATAGAAATACCGTCGAGTTTGTCGGATAGAACATACGGACCAGAATATGTTTTCAACCAATTTCTCAATTTATTGCTGTCAGGCTTGACCTTATCCATGCTGCCCATATGAAGGGGTAATTGTACTTTGGTACCATGAGTAATGTCCGCGCCAACTGTGACCCGTTTCTTGCCCATGCGCCGTTCGATAAACTCTACAATCATATCGTATATAGCATCATCGATTACAGATTCGCCGTTATGGTATGCAGTGTCTGCTTCGTTCAACATAGCGAGCACATTGGCATCGGACAGTGTGCTGACATATTTAATAGGAGACTTTGATATTTGTTTCCAGTTATTTTCAGTTCGCATGGTTGAGTAGTAAATTCTTGTATTGTATAGATTTCTAAACAGAAGAAAAAACATTCATTTTTTCCGATCGAATAATCCAATCCATAATCGGTTATCCACCGTGTTCCGAGTACAACTCATACCCTTTTTAAATTCATACCTGTGTTAAATTCACATACTGAACATTTATTTTGAAAGGGAGAAATTATACTGTGTGGACGGAGACGTTTCTTTTTCTCAGTAAGTTGTTCTGCTGTTACTCCATGTGCTAAAGTTATACGAGAAATCGTTGTCGAATTATTTTGTGGCATAGCTATACTTTGATTGATGTATCAATGTACTATTGGATTCTAGTTAATGTCATTTTTTTGTTTAGAAGATTTAGTCGTGAACTCACTTTCACGCAAAGTATTATAAGTGCGTTGCTAAAATTATAAGGGCCAAATTATAAAGATGGGACTCGCGAGGGAGGATATAGAAGTATTATAAGTGCGTGGCTAAAATTATAAAGATGGAAGTGTGTCCCAAAAACAATTGTGTCTCGAAAACAATTGTGTCTCGAAAACAATTGTATCCCACATACTTCATACTCACCCATCCTCACAACTCTTCTTTCACAACTTCATCACTACCTCATGTCATCCATAGCACCCTTGAACGACATCGCCGATACCCATACCGAGGACAGCATATCCGATTTGGACGCACAACTCAATGAGGCGATTCAAAGACAGGACTTTCTCGCGGCTCACGCGATCAAAACACGCCTTGTAAATGCAAAAGCAGGATTACCCACAACTCATATCGATACGGGTTCGAATTACGCGGATGCGCTCACAGTACGCCATACCATAGTATCTGGTAAAACAACTACTTCAAAAGTTGCTCCTGCTCCGTGTTCTGCTATACCTGGTTCGCCATCGAACTCTCCTCCGTCAACTGGTATTCCTCCGACCCGTACATCTATGGTTCGTAACAATATTGTGCACGCCCCGAATAAAGCACCACTTGTTATGCTACGCCCGGAAACGGAAACCCACCACGGATACCATCCTTCTGAGTGGAAAAAATGCGCTAATGTCACTGGGACAATATTCTGGATACACCGTGATCGAGGCGCTATTTCTCACCACGATCCGAAGGAATTATGCAAGGAGCATATCCAGGATATGGATGAAGGTACGAGGCGCGCATTCAACAAAGCATTCCGGAAAGTACACAAAGTTACTGACGACGAACGTCGCGCAACTATTAGAGCCAAGCGCCTCGAAGAACAACGTAAGGAACAGCAATGTAATGTGTGTCCTCCAGACGCACTTTGCTGTACACGAATTGGATTATTTTCCTATATGTTTTGTCCGTGTACGGCACCGTTTTTCATATTGCAAGTTGTCTATGCTCCGGAGATGGCAATAGGAATATGTCGAAAGACTTTCCCTCGTCCTCCGGGTGGCTTGAAGGGGTGTGATTGTATCACGTGTGTGTGTTGTACTTGCTATGCCGTGAATTACGGTACCGAAATATTTGGATGTTAGTATGATGTCGACCATTATGATTGACTGATAAAACGATTAAATAAAATACAGAACTCTGAGGATAGTAGTAGATGTACACTGGGTGAGTGGAAAGGAAAGGGGTATAAAAATATAAGAGTAAGTTAAAATAAAATGGCACAAGCAAAACTATATGTTCAAAACTATACAAGTGGCTCAAATGTGCCTGGTTATTATGGGGAAGAGAACGTTACATATCGTGTGAATGCTGATTCGATTACTACTCAGTCAGGAAATGGATCTCTTGAAACGACTTGGACAGTGGAAGTTACTGGGATAGATGAATTAATGGTCCATGCCGGTTCATTGAATCACTTAGGTCAAGGTCAAATATATTGGTGGCCAGGCACTACATTTCTTCGTGGAACATCTTCGCACCCACTTCATCAAGACAATGGTGGGTCAACAATCATGGATCCAGACGTGTACTATGGAGAAACAGATGCCAATTCTTCACTTACTGTGTATGTACAGCATGGGGGCTACAATTACATCCAAATAAGAAACATAACTACTGCAATTGCATCTCTTACACCCCCAAATGAGATTCCTGGTGGATCAATGGATGGCTTTAGTGAAGGACTTTTCACAGTTGTACAGGAAGTTTCAGCAAGTAAACTGTATGTTCGGAATTATACAAGTGGTTCAAATGTGCCTGGTTATTATGGGGAAGAGAATGTTACGTATAGTGTGGATGCGGATTCGATTACTACTCATTCAGGAGATGGATCTCTTGAAACGACTTGGACAGTGGAAGTTACTGGGATAGATGAATTAATTGTTCATGCCGGTTCATTGAATCACTTAGGTCAAGGACAAATATATAATTGGCCTCAAACTAAATTTCTTCGTGGAACATCTTCACACCCACTCCATCAAGACAATAGTGGTTCAGTGAACATGCACCCAGACGTGTACTATGCAGAAACAGATGCCAATTCTTCACTTACCGTGTATGTACAGCATGGGGGATACAATTACATTCAAATAAGAAACATAACCACTGCAATTGCCTCTCTTACACCACCAAATGAGATTCCTGGCGGATCGATGGATGGCTTTAGTGAAGGACTCTTTGCCGTTGTACAAGGTTCTGCTTTAGGTGATCCATTTATTACACCTTTACTGTAAAAAGGGTGCTCATTCTAATTTCCTATGTTTTCTTTTTTTTGTTGCTTTGACCTCTTCGCTTCAACATAGCGAGCACATTGGCATCGGACAGTGTGCTGACATACTTGATAGGAGACTTTGATATTTGTTTCCAATTATTTTGAGTTTGCATGGTTGAGTAGTGAATTCTTGTATTATAGATTTCTAAACAGAAGAAAACATTTCATTTTTTCTGATCGAATAATCCATAATCTATGCTTTTTTTATCCATTTATGAAATTTACATACATAGTTAGGCGCTCCAGTATCATCAGAGGTGATTCGAAGTACCACCGGAAGATGAACGTCCTGCGGATGGTGCGCGTGGTTCCAAGAAAGTTACTTTTGATTTGCCCGAAACAAACAGTATCAGCGGACAACTCATGTGTTAAAAAAAACAAATCGTGAAGATAAGTTTAATTTGTGTGCAGTTAGGCGTCCTGCGGGAGTAAGTTTGTTCGACAGAGAGGACACGTAGAAATCCCACTCTTACACATATGTTGCAAACAACGAATGTGATAACGGTGATTACAAAGGGTTTTTGCAACCACTTGACAACTTTTGAATTTGTCTAAGCATATCGGACAATGTACATCTTGGCCACACTGCTTAGCTTTTCGGATGAGAAATTTTTCGCGGGTGAAACATGTTTGAAACTCTTTCGTAGAGATTGATGATGTTTCTTCAATGGTGTTGTAATCATCTCTATCTGCTACAATAATGTCTACAAATATGTACCAAAAATTGTCAAATACAGTATGATCTACGTGGACGTGCTGCGCTAAATTTCGTTTGAAATCTGCGACAATGGATACTTCCACATCAGATTCACCACATTGAAGTGCTCGTGCGGCATGACTTCGCATTGGGTGAGTATGATGGTCCAAATCCAACTCATTACACATATAGGATTGAACTATACGTGTTTTGTTCTGCATATCGGGATGAGAGATTCTCTCGATGAGATCAAACAAATACGCATCGTCATCTCGTCTAACTACGACGGAGTTCATTCTTGTCAAGAATAAATCGGTCCATGCAGAGGTCATACGAGAATATGCAATTGAGAAAGTATTCATTTGAATGAATAGAAGTGATCAAAATTGTAAAGAACGTTTTTGGGGTGTTTTTTGGGTGTTTTTTAGAGATGCTTCCTTCGTAGTGGGTATCCATCATTTTTTTATAAATTATAAAGGGACTCTCGAAAGCGGTTTTCTGGCTTGCGTATTACGATCGTATTACGTATGTGAAATAAGTTTGAAAGAAGCAATTTAAAAGCACAGACAATAGATATACTATAACACCAAAATATTTAGAATGTTTAAATCGTTAGCAGATTCGAATACTTGGATGACCAATGAAGAGCAAGAAACAAAAGAAAATACTACCCCAGCAGATCCTTCTGACTCTATTGATTGTGATCTGGAAGAAGAGTACGATATTCCCAAGAATCGGGAATCGCTCAATAATTTGGTCAAAAATCTATCCTTTATCGTATCAAAACTGAAAGAACAAATTCATAAATTGGATGAAAAAGAACACAACCGTAGTGGTGTCCCATCAAAAGAAGAGATCGATGCAGTAGAAAATAGAGCTTCCACGAAACTGGAATAATATTGCGTTGCGAACCACACCAAGGTATAAAACTATGACTTAAAGGGCAAATATGTCATTTACTGTAAGCATACTTTCTTTACTTCTGAATTTCACTTGTGTTAGAAAGATGTTTCAAAAAAAATGACATCCACGCACAAAGACATCCATACGATAAAGAAACATCAAATAGAATACATAACTTGGAATGGAGAACATCATATCAACCACACTTCACACACTCGTCTACCATACGCGTTATTCAGGCGCACATGTGATCCACAAGGAAAATGTCGCCGAACATTCTTACTATGTTACACTGCTTGCGGACATTATTGCGCATGACATTGAAAACAAATTCACTCTTACAAAACCTTTGAATCGGCTCAAAATTATGCAAATGGCTTTGTACCACGATACAGAGGAGGCGTACACAGGTGATTTGATCACGCCGGTCAAGAATAAGTCTCCGGAACTGAAGCGTGAGTGGGACAAACTTAGCAGCATTATGATGAAGGAAGGGCTCATCCACGACTTTCCGGGACAGCATCACATCGTGAAATACATTGTACACATCCATCACGTTTATGAAGAGGGAAAGTATTCTGCATTGGAAAATCAGATTGTGAAATTCGCGGACGGATTACAAAGTGTGGTCTATTTGCTTCGAGAGATTGGGTTCGGGAATAAGCATATCGTCTCTATTCTACACAACGTAATGCACGGAATGAAGAAATTGTATGGAGAACACGAATACCTGAAGCAGTATATGGTTCAGCTCGAGGGACTTGTACAGAAAACCCTGACGACCGGATCCGTATCCGTGAGTGCTATTCAGAGTGTGTGCTAATGGTAATTTATAAACTGTTTTATCTGATTTTACATTTTTTTTATGATGAGTACTCGTATAATGTTAACGATCACGTTCCAACGGGCACACATCCTTTAAGCACAAATGACATCCTATTGTACTTATAGGGTACAGTATCATCAAAACGATAAGTAAATGAGGCATGTAAGTATGATTCTATATCTTTTCGTCCTATTTTGTTTTCGTCCTTTATAAATTATCTTCGAAGCACGGTGTGTCTTGGCATTTGTCTTCTCTGTATTTATGAATCAATCCTTCTGCAAATTCCACGTCTTCAAACCCCTCTACACGAGTCCACCGGTCGGAGTCAATGGTCTTGTAAAGTTCAAAGAACATTTTAATCTCTTTCAATGTGCGTGCCGAAACGTCGTGGATCGACTCTATGGAATCGTAACTCTCGTCCACGCCATGAGACGGAACGGCAATTATTTTTTCATCTAATCCTTTTTCATCGGACATTATGAGAACTCCAATTGGACGACATTCTACGTGACATCCAATATGCAAAGGATAATCAGATAATAGTAATACATCGAGCGCATCACCATCACAAGCAAGGGTATCCGGAATAAATCCATAATTTGATGGATAGGAAAGTCCGCGAGGCAAGACCCGATCCAGTTCAAGCGTACCATCATCTCTGATCTCATACTTCAAACAACCACCTTTTGGGATTTCAATCACAGCTACACATTTCATGTTATCTACTTTAATAGAGTATATGAATATGTACCCCCCCAATGTTTAAGCATATCGCAAGAGCCACGCCACGCCACGCCATAGCACTTCCGCAAATTGAGAAATAATATGGAAGGGTAATAATATAAAACAATGGACTTAGCGTGTGCCGTACTCCTAGGGTTTTGTTACCAACAAACCTCGTTTAATTCATTTCGTGGAGGGGGAAAGTCGAGGCGGAAGAATCTAAAAGAACATTACCCTCGACGCCAAATGCCAAAAGAGATTGGGTATAGAATTGGCGAGTACATCGAAAACGAAGACATTGCGTACACTCAAGCAAGCGAACAAGCTATCGGGTCCCGACCAATGCCGAAATGTGCTGAAAATGATTTTATCTTGGCGTGTTCTGTTGGCGTTAATAAACTGAAGTATGTGTTAGAAAAATGTCCCGCAGACGTGAACATTTTACAGAATCCTCACTTGGACGACACACAATTCATTCATCCAGGAGGTATTACCGATCCGACAGAGGCGCGCATAATGCGTATCCGACAAGAATGCATTTTGAGCGCTGCCAAAGCGGAGCGACTTGACGTGTTACAGTTTCTTTTCCAGTTGCCCGGGTTCCATTTCATGCAACACTGGCGTGTACTTATGCATACAGAACCCAAAGAAATCGTTACCCTCGATCAGGAAATGCTTATGAAGATTCGCAATTAGTATTTTTGATTATCCTACATAAACAATATTGAAGATGTAATACATAAGACAATCCAATGTCTCTTATTGATACGTACTTTTCGTACCAAGTAAAATATACAAACGAATATGGCCCGAACACCATAGTTTTTATGGAAGTGGGGAGCTTCTTCGAAATTTATGGTACAGATTCAAAAGAAGGTGGGCAAATCATACATCGGATATCAAATCTACTAAACCTTCACGTATCGCGTAAAAATGGCAAACACAAAAAGGATAGCCCCTATATGGCAGGCTTTCCAAACTATGCCCTGGAGAAATATGTCAAAGTGCTGCTGCAGAATAGTTTCACGATTGTCATTATGGAACAGTATATGGTAGAAGGATCCAAAAAGCCAGAACGCTCTGTAACGCGCATTTTGAGCCCAGGTACAGACCTCGACCACACCCCGACATTCCATTCAAATCATCTCGTATCACTGTACGTGGATATTGTACAGCCTGTTCATACTCCAAAAAAGGTGTTGTATTGTGGAATGGCGATCATTGACGTCACTACCGGTGTATCACACTGCAGTGAATTTCACGTACCCTACTCCAATGTGTCCTTTGCAATGTCTCAGATATCGGAAAAACTCCATTCCGTTCACCCAAGTGAGATTATATGGTCCTCTCCACATTCCACCAAGGATACCGCTATCCAATACCACGTTATGGAATACGCAGCAATAGAACGAATACTGAAAATGCAACCTTGTCTCGTACACCGTATTTCGTCTCTAGAAAACATATCGCTACAGGACCACTTACTTACAACAGTATACCCAGAACATGGTACTTTATCCGTCATTGAGTTTCTGGGATTATCTCGCTATACACACACCCGAAATGCATTCGCACAATTGCTACGATTTGTAGAAACCCATCACGCAATTGCCTTACAGCAGCTACCAAAACCAAAATTCGAGGTGTATAACGACCAATGTACACTAGCCAGTTCAACGCTCGACCAATTACAGATCATTTCAAAGGGTCAGTCGCGCACACGCCCGTCCCTATTCCATATTGTGAACAAATGTTCCACATCCATGGGGAAACGGTGCTTATTCGACAGACTCACACACCCAATATTTGATATTGCAACGTTGAATGGTCGATATCAAGGTATACGGGATATGATGAAGCCTAAGCCCAGTGACAGCGATTCAGTCCCCGCATGGAGACACATCGAGCCGCATTTGGACGGGATAGTAGACATTGAACGATTACATCGTCGCATGGAACTCGCAAAATTGCGTCCGGCAGAATGTGCGAGCTTTCATTTGTCCTACCGAGAAATTCGCAACATCCTCGCCACATTTGCTTCATACGATATACGCCTATCATCCACTCCAGATACCGCATTATTGGGTCAATTCATAGAGGATGTTGCAAGCACATTCGATGTTGACAAGATGGCTCGCTACACACTTGATACGGTGGATGAATCCTTCTTTTGTCAGGGAAAATACCCCCACATTGATGACCTCCAGTCGGCCCTCGAAGAGAAGAGGGCACGTATGGAATCGTGGCGACTGCAGTACAATGATCTAATTGACCCTACAAAAACGACGGTACGACTCGTCACCACCGATAAAGACGGTACATACATGTCCCTGACAAAGAACCGGTACGCAGCTCTCCAAGCCGCCATTCAAAAGGATACGCAAGAGACCCCATCATACATTCCTCTGGACTCGCTGCGCACGGTACACAGTAAGTCAGACATCAAACTGAAGGGCGGACAGCTTCGTTCGACTTCGGATGAAATCACCCGCTGTATGAACGCTCTGCGGGCGGCGGTGTGTGAACAATACCAAGTCTGTATGAAAGCGTATTGTGAGACGTACGAAGAACTCTTTCATAGTGCAGTCACATTCATAGCAGAAGTCGACGTGTTCAAGAGTGGGGCAAAATGTGCAACGGTGTACGGATACTGTTGTCCGCAGCTGTGTGAGAACGATGAGGACGAATCAAAGAGCCGGGTTGAATTAGAAGACGTACGGCATCCAATCATTGAACGGATTCAAGATGACATTCCGTACATCACCAATGACATATCATTTAATTCAACCAAGCAACAAGGTATATTACTGTACGGTGTGAATGCGGCAGGAAAGAGCAGCCTCATGAAAGCAGTCGGTGTCAATATTATTCTATCACAGGCAGGATTGTTTGTGGCGGCATCATCCATGCGCCTATCGCCCTACCGAAATATTTTCACCCGTCTCACCAAAGAGGATAATATGTATGAAGGATTGTCGTCTTTCGCTGTAGAAATGACGGAATTACGAAACATTCTGTTGCGCGCAGACGAGTATAGCATCGTGTTGGGCGACGAACTGTGCTCGGGAACAGAATCGGTGTCCGCGCTGGCGATTGTCTCTGCTGGGATTATTCAATTGTACAATCGCGGAACAACATTCTTTTTCGCGACCCACCTTCACAAACTATCAAAGATACCACGTCTATCAAGTCTACCGAAATTGAAGAAATTTCATCTGACAGTAACTTATGAACCTGCCACAGGTGTACTACACTATGACAGAAAGCTTTCGCCAGGCATCGGCTCGTCACTATATGGTCTAGAAGTGTGTAAAGGTATGGATATGCCGAGCGATTTTATGGACATTGCCGCGTCCATCCGCGAAGACATCGATGATAATGTAGTAGAACGAACGGTATCACAGTATAATGCCAGTGTTATTCGATACGATTGTGGTGTCTGTGGAAAACCTGCCGTAGATACACATCACATTCAATTTCAGGTGTTGGCCGATGAAACAACGGGTATGATAGGGCACATTCATAAAAATCGGAAAAGCAACTTAGTATGCGTATGCGAAACGTGTCATCACGCGGTACATCACGGACAATTGACAATTCACGGATATGCTCAAACGTCAAAGGGACGAATCTTACATTATGAGTGGACGAATGAACGACAACAAGAAAAGAAAAAATTCAAAAACAATCATATTCAATGGATCATGGAACGGTGTGAGAGTAAAATGCCAGTACACGTTCTAAAATCCCTGTTTGAAGAACACTTCAATCTATCAATATCCAATTCTTCCGTGTCAAAAATCCGAAATGGAACATATTGAAATAGAACTTATTGAGAATTTTCGACAGGACACATTCATTTCATAAGCAGCACATTTACGCAAGTACCCTGAATTACGCAAGTACCCTGAATTACGCAAGTACCCTGAATTACGCAAGTACCCTGAATTACGCGAGTACCCTGAATTACGCGAGTACCCTGAATTACGCGAGTACCTGACTCAGCTTATCGATAAGGCCTTCGGACGAGTTTGCTTCCTTCGTAGCATCGGCGGCGACGTTGGAGAACGCTTCTGACGGGTCAAAAGCCCCAACGCCTTCAACATTGTCTTCAGCGACGTCAAATGTAACCTTCTTCGCCGAACCGCAAGCGCCATCCGAGGGACGTTCATCTTCCGGAGGACTCACAGCGTCGATTTCACTTTCAACCGGAGCACCCGCAGCCGCCACTTCCTCGGTACCAGTGACATTTTCTTCGTGTTTGTTTCCTTTTAAGAGGTCCATAATCAACGAACCGTATTGAACTGTCACAAAAGAGAGCAGACAGACAAGCACAATAGCCGCGATCAGAACTACGTTTTTACGGAGGAGTTGCATAACAGCGTTCATTATATGTATGTATATATTGGATAAAAAAATACGCACACATAAGCGTTCTATTAGATTATTAACAGTCTTGTATGATTTTCCTACTGCGTTTTCGTTTGTTTTTTCGAAGTAGAAATTACTGTATTGTATACAAAATAAAAAATTGGGAAAGAGTATAGAATTCTTAGTTCATGAATCCAGATATTTGGGGAAATCACGCATGGCAGTTTCTGCACGCTGTCGCTCATTCATATCCTGAAGAACCCACTGATGCAGATAAAGAACATTATACAGAACTGTTTATGTCTTTGCGATACACTCTACCGTGTCCAATTTGCCAGGAACACCTCAGGGAAATTATCGAAACTCATCCAATCCAATTGGATTCGCGTGAAGAGTTGGAACATTGGTTGATGGATGTCCATAATCAAGTAAATCGTCAGTTGGGTCAAGATGAATATTCGTATCAAGAAGTGCGAACACAGTTGCTCTTCATTGCGCCCAGTGCTTCAGCACAACTTTGGGCCATACTCTCATTACTATTTGGTTTCTTGGTTTGTTCTATGCTTCAGAAAGAAGGATGACGTTAGCAGCACACATAAAGTTTTATACCCTCGTTCAAGTTTTATACCCACCGTTCAAGTTCTTGCTTAGTTAAAGTTTTTTGTTAAGTTAAAGTAAAGTTAAAGTATCTAACTTAAAGTGGTGTGACGCTAAAAGTATAAGAGAGTAGTATAAAGATTGAAGTAAGAACGATAGTTTAATTCATTCATGCTTGAGAAAGAAGGGTGTAATTGTACAGACAGAACAGACACAAATAATCCCGTTTCACTCGTTTTACAGAACTTGAAGATTGATATTACAGTATACGACTCGGAAAGCATTATCAAAAATATAAATGATGCTACATCTAGAAAATACCACGCTCATGATGGAGACATACGCATTATGCTTGCAATCCACAATTACTGCTATTACCGTTTCCATCATTATCACAAATCGCATTTATTAGATGACATCACAGATATAGAACACCACTTACGAAGTAATGCATTATTCGCGACATGGTTTGATAAATTTGACATGGCCTTGTTACTAACGAATAATAACTTGAAAAAACAAATTGAAGGAAAAGATTGTATTAAATTGAAAGGGACTCTATTTGAAGCATTTTTGAGTCTGATTGCCAAGGATAAAAGTAAGTATCCTAGTCAAGATATTTTCAATATGGTATTGACAACCATTCTTA
>Ga0115570_10002362_pt1 | contig 14444 bp, 10 predicted proteins | sample COGITO_mtgs_1205_3_FD_87294 | JGI IMG/M metagenome (GOLD analysis project Ga0115570, IMG submission 87294) | Pelagic marine microbial communities from North Sea - COGITO_mtgs_120524 | ecosystem: Environmental > Aquatic > Marine > Epipelagic | place: Germany:Helgoland, sampling site Kabeltonne... | reverse complement strand
TACATTGCCCGCTGGCTACACTAGCTACGGCAACTTCACGGCTATCACAGTCACTGCTGGATCCATCGAAGCATACAACGCTTAATCCAGTGCAAGCTACACTATCAATTGGTTTAGATACTAGCAACACTACGGTTGTTGTGTCCCAGAATGTAACCCCACCAGCACCCTAAGTAATGCCAACTAATACTCAAGTTTCCTCTGATATAGATACACTTCTTCGACTACCGTCAAAGGTAGCTGTTCAAGATTACTTGGGTGTTGATGACAATGCAACTGCTATTGCTAATGAAGCAGTAATTCGTGCTAATGCAGATACTTATGGGTTGGGTCTTATCACTGCAAATACAACGGCTATTACTGCTGAAGAAACTCGTTCGCTTGCTGCTGAAGCATTGCTCGCTCCCATCGATGATGCTACATTTACTGGGACAACTACAATTCCCTCTGCTGACATTACAACTGCGGATTTCAATTCTGCTGGTAATACTGGTGGAGAGCTCAGTTGGAACAATCAAGAAAAGACACTGGACCTTGTTACTGGAGCGAACACAACTATTCAGGTTGGTCAGGAGCTGGTACTGTATGCTGTAAACAAATCTGGTGCAACAATACCCAATGGAAGTGTTGTATCAATAGGCGGTTCTCAAGGAAACAAGCCAACCATTGTTTTATCCCAAGCGGATACTGTAGCAAATGCACGTAAAACAATTGGTATTACAACTGAATCCATTTCTAACAATTCTAGTGGTTTTGTCACACTAAACGGAAAAGTTAGAGACTTAGTTCTGGACGACGGCACATACACTGAGGGCGAAGTAGTTTACTTGAGCAGCACTCTTGCTGGGGGTATTACAAACGTTCAGCCAGACATAAGTGTTGAGCTTGGTCACGTTTTAGCAGTTAGCGAAGGGGGCAACACAAGCGGAGTGCTTGAGGTTCAGATTAATAATGAATCAGCGGTGCATGAGCTTGAGCAGGAACTAAGTGAACAAATAACAGACAATTATAATGAAATTGAGTTAAACAGGAATTCAATAATTTCTTTAAATGACAGAGTTGATGAATTATATCCAGTTTATCCATACACAACTTCAATTGCTGGTGGAATAGGTTCAATTAAAAACCTTCGGGAAGCTGATTTGAACTCTGGGTATCGTTTAGATACTGCAATAACAAGTGTTACTTTAGGGTCTAATTGCAAATCACTGGGATCGCAGACTTTTCAAGGATGTGATTCTTTGGTGGAATTTTTTTATCATAACTCAACCGCTGGAACAATCGGTGATATGTGTTTTGAAAATTGCATTAAATATGGTCAAGGCATTAACGCTGGTGGCAATGGTTTTACATTGGGCAGAAACATTACTGCAATTGGAAATTCATCTTACCGAGGTTGCACATCACTAAAGACAGTTCGTTTATTAGATTACGACCTTGCCGCAGTTGGTCGCTTTGCTTTTGAAGGATGCACTGCATTAGAAGAGTTTACATTTCCACAGCAAACTGGTGGTTCTCAAAACATTTTTACAGTAGTTTCTGAATCTGTTTTAAGAAACTGCACAGCATTAACGCAAATTGAAATACCAAGTACCGTTACTGAAATCCAAGCTGCTGTATTCCGTGATTGCACAGCATTGTCCTCAATTAGATGCTATGCAACGGAAGCACCAACTTTAGTCGGAGTAAATCAATTTTTGAATGTTAATACTACAACCATTAACGTTCCAGTAAATTCAACAGGCTATGGCACTACATACGCTGGTTTAACGGTCAATTATATCTTATAATGAACGATCAATTGTTAGAACATTTTAAAATTTGGGGTACTCTTGGAGTAGCTCAGTTTACAGCAACTCTATCCAGTGCAAACGATCTAGCTAGTATCTTCGCATTACTTTGCGGAGGAGTAGCATCCCTAGCCATCGCTTGGTGGCACATCTTTAAGAAATAATATTATGACACCAGAACTATTAGCAATGCTAGGCGGGGGCGTAAGCGGCTTCGTCATGAAGATGATCGCGGCACAGGCTGATAATCAAGCACGTCTTTTTGAGCGTATGATCGCTCGTCAGACAGTAGCGGATAAATCAGCGGATAAGGCAGCAGCACGGGGTGGTGTATATATGCGTCGTGCAATTACGGCGGCAGTTATCTTTGCTATTGTAATAGCCCCATTTGTCTTCGCATTCACCGACATAGGTGTTAGCATTCAAACGGAATCCAAGGGCTTTCTAGGGCTATTCAAGCGTCTAGAATGGTCCACTGTACAGGGTTTTGTTATACTACCAGAAATCCGCCAAACAGCACTGGCAATTGTTGGATTTTATTTTGGTTCATCACAGGTTAAATAATGAGGAAGGTTCACAAGAGCACTAAAGGTGGTCTTACTGCCGCAGGTAGAGCCCACTTCAAGAGAAAGACTGGAGCTAATTTAAAAGCCCCAGTTACTGAGTCTAACCCAACTGGTAAAAAGAAAGCCAGAAAGAAATCATTCTGTGCTAGAATGTCTGGTGTAAAGGGACCAATGAAGGATTCCAAGGGTAAGCCAACACGCAAGGCACTGGCACTACGCAGGTGGAAATGTCAATAAATTAAACAATGAGCTTAGGAAATACCAACATTCATCAGCAGGGAGAAATCCCAGAAATCACAAAGCTACCCAATGGCCGCATTCGGGTCGTTCGTCGCTTTGTAAAGTTTACGCGAGAGGATGTTGACAATGTTCAGTTAGGAACGCTGCTTGGTAATTTCGGTGACCTAGATACCGATGGCGAACAAATTCAGAATCAGGGATACACTAACTGCCGACTCATTGAAGTAGAGGTAGAGCGGGTAACAAAAAGATCCGCAGGAACTGACAGTAAGGATAATGTTCTAGTACAAACCTACGAGACACTTACTGGTTCATTTGTGGAAACAACGGATCCCACTATCTCCGTTGCGGAGAATGGCTTAAGGCAAATAACCAAGGTGTACCGTGCTATCTCAGGCACTGTTAGTTCTGGTGTAGTTGGTGTGACACAACTGGCCTCTGGTGAATTTCTAGCTAGCTCCCAGATAGAGGACAACACAGCATTTGCGGAGCTTACCGAAATCTACCTAGAGGCGGGTATATTGTCGGAGACACTGGACAGTGTGGGCTCACAGAAGGCCAAGGTCATTGAGACTATTGGTATTGATCCCGTTACGCCCGATGGGTACTTACTGGCTAACAAGAAAGAGAGTGACTTTGAGGGATTCCAGACAAATCAATTTACTTTCCTTAAGCCATCCATCTTATCTAGAAACATCGATACTCGAAATCAGGGTAACCTTAAAATTGAAACAGTTGAATCCTTTAACTTAGATCCAACCAGCACTATTAACGGTGTGTTAATATCAGAGAAGGTCAGCGATGTAGAGGGCATACCGACAAATCAGAACGTATACGCTGAAGGATCTGGTGAAGTGTCACGCACCATTGAAACACGTAATAATGGTGCACTTACGATTACTACAGTAGAAGCACTTGGTTCCGCTGGTACAGCTATAGGATTAGAAATTGAGGCTACTACCAGAGAAGAGGACGGCTACACTCTTTTTCGTAATACTTTTGCGGATGGACAAGGTGAAGTCTCTCGTACTACTGAAAAACGCAATCAAGGGAAACTCACTGTTACTACGATAGAATCTTTGGGCAGTGCAGGCACTGCAACTGGTGTTGAAATTGAAGCGACTACCCGTGAGCAGGACGGGTATACACTGTTTAGAAATACATTTGCTGATGGTAACGGAGAGGTTTCTCGTACTACTGAAACACGCAATAAGGGTGCTCTGACTATTACTACCGTTGAGGCACTTGGTGCTGCGGGATCGGCTACTGGATTAGAAATTGAAGCAACTACTCGTGAGCAAGACGGATACACTTTATTTCGTAATGTCTATGCTGATGGGCAGGGTGAAGTCTCTCGCACTACCGAAACACGCAACCAAGGAAAACTTACTGTAACTACGGTAGAGTCCTTGGGAAGTGCTGGCAGTGCAAGTGGAATACAGATTGAAGCAACTACTCGCGAGCAAGATGGATACACATTGTTCCGCAATACCTTTGCTGATGGACAGGGTGAAGTCTCTCTTAGCGTTGAGACGCGTAATAATGGTAAACTTACCGTTACCACTGTCGAAGCACTTGGGGCTGCTGGTTCCGCAACAGGTATTGAAATTGAGGCTACTACTCGCGAGCAAAATGGTTATACTCTTTTTCGTAATGTGTTCGCTGATGGACAAGGTGAGGTTTCAAGAACCGTTGAAACAAGAAACCAAGGTAAACTTACTATTACTACGGTGGAAGCGTTGGGTTCCGCTGAATCGGCGGGTGGTGTGGAAATCGAGGCAACCACTCGTGAGCAGGATGGCTACATTTTGTTTCGCAATACATTTGCTAGTGGGCAGGGTGAAGTCTCTCGTGCCGTAGAAACAAAAAATCAAGGTGCTTTGACTATTACTACAGTGGAAGCATTGGGATCCGCAGGCTCTGCTAATGGGGTAGAAATAGAAGCTACTGCAAGGGAACAAGACGGTTACACGTTGTTTCGTAATACCTTCGCCAGTGGCACTGGCGAGGTTTCAAGAACCGTTGAAACAAGAAACCAAGGTAATCTTACAGTCACTACAGTTGAGTCCTTGGGTTCTGCTGGTACTGGGACAGGTGTAGAGATCGAAGCCACGACCCGTGAACAAGACGGCTATACATTATTCCGCAATACTTTCGCCGATGGGCAAGGCGAGGTTTCTCGAACTACCGAAACACGCAATAAGGGTGCTCTGACTATTACTACAGTGGAGGCACTTGGAAGTGCTGGCTCAGCCGCAGGTGTAGAGATAGAAGCAACCACTCGTGAGCAGGACGGGTATACACTGTTTAGAAATACATTTGCTGAAGGCAACGGTGAAGTCTCTCGTACTGTAGAAACAAAAAACAAAGGCAAGCTTACCATTACTACAGTGGAAGCACTGGGTGCTGCTGGCACAGGGACTGGTGTAGAAATTGAGGCTACTACAAGAGAGCAAGATGGCTATACTCTATTCCGCAATACATTCGCTGAAGGCAACGGTGAGGTCTCTCGTACTACCGAAACCAGAAATCAAAGTGCACTTACCATTACTACAGTTGAGGCCTTGGGTGCTGCTGGTACGGCCACAGGCGTAGAAATTGAGGCAACAACCCGCGAGCAAGATGGTTATACTTTATTCCGCAATACCTTCGCCGATGGTCAGGGTGAAGTTTCTAGAACCGTAGAAACACGTAATAATAGTAAGCTTACTATTACTACAGTGGAAGCCCTAGGGGCAGCAGGTACAGGGACTGGTGTTGAGATCGAAGCCACAACTCGTGAGCAGGACGGTTACACGTTATTCCGTAATGTGTTTGCCAATGGCAATGGAGAGGTCTCTCGTACGACAGAAAGCAGAAACCAAGGCAAGCTTACCATTACTACCGTTGAAGCATTGGGATCCGCTGGATCGGCGGGTGGTGTAGGAATTGAAGCCACCACCAGAGAGCAGGACGGGTATACCCTTTTCCGTAATACATTTGCTGAAGGTAACGGAGAAGTGTCTCGTACTACTGAAAAACGAAACCAAGGCAAGCTTACCATTACTACAGTGGAAGCACTTGGCAGTGCTGGCTCAGCCACAGGCTTACAAATTGAATCAACAACTCGTGAGCAAGACGGCTACACTCTTTTCCGCAATGTCTTTGCTGATGGTAACGGAGAAGTGTCTCGTACTACTGAAACAAAAAACCAAGGAAAACTTACCATTACTACAGTAGAAGCACTGGGTGCTGCGGAATCTGCTAATGGGGTAGAAATCGAAGCCACAAGAACAGAGCAAGATGGATACACTCTTTTCCGTAATGTATTTGCCGAAGGTGACGGAAGGGTTTCTAGTACCGTAGATACACGCAATAATGGTAAGCTTACCATTACTACAGTAGAAGCACTGGGTGCTGCGGAATCTGCTACGGGAGTTGAGATTGAAGCCACCACAAGGGAACAAGATGGATACACTCTTTTCCGTAATACTTTTGCTGATGGACAAGGTGAGGTTTCTCGTAAAATTGAGACACGCAGTAATGGTGCATTAATCATTACAACAATCGAAGCACTGGGTGCTGCGGAAATTGCTGAGGGAGTTGAGATTGAAGCCACTACAGAAGAAAGAAATGGCTACACCTTGTTTCGCAATGTGTTTGCCAATGCTGTTAACGGATCTGCGGAGGTACGTGTTCGCACCAGAACAGGACCAGCGGCAATCACAGGATCAACAATTAAAAGAATTGTTTCTATTGGCGACACTGCCGTTGAATCCAATGAGGGAGAATTGATTGATTCAACCGACGAAAAGGCTGATGGGTACACAATCTTTACCCGCGAATACCTTGTGGGTGCTACAGAGGGAATTAAAAGAACGTACAGTGATAGCTATAAAGTTCGTGTTCCAGGAGCAATTCAACTCCAACAAGTAGCTGTTTCCATTGAGGGTGTAAGTGGCTACGAGGGTGCAGTTATAGATACCCCCCCGTCCACTCAGACAATTCCAGTGGATGTGGTAATTTCAATTGAAAAAGAAGATCCACCAAGAGAGAGACCTCCTTTTGATATGGGAAAAATTCGTTGTTCACTGTCAATGGAAAGAATAGCTCATTCTTACCGTGGATTTCAATCCTTTAGAACTTTTACTCCAGCGATTACAGATGAAGAAGGAAATGTCACAACCGCAGCAAGTGAAAACGTTGAGTATTATCCCAAGCAAACCGTAACAAGTTCAGCATCTGGAAGAGTTTATCCTGAAAGATTTTTAATTGGACCAGACAGTCTGGTTACGGAATTTAGGTATCAATCTCAATTAAACAGAACTGAACAGCAGGGTGGAGGCGTTCCATTGGCTAATGTTCCACTCTATGATACCAAGCAATGCAGTATGCGTGTAACTGGGTCGCAGGGACCAGATGGATACAAGCTTAATGGTACGCTGCAAACGGAGAGCAGACCAATAATCACATTGCTTAACGGAGAAACTTACTATGAGGTTGTAAGATACAAGACCAATGGCCTCACATCAGTAGAATATCCTAAAGCACAATCTGGATCTTCTGGGTCTGGGTCCACACTTGGTGTGCCCACTTTGCCTGACAATCCTCCTGTTGAAGAAGAATATTCATTGTATTCTAATGGCAGTATGAATATTACTCAATTCACTAACAACACAATTTAATACATGAGTTATTTAATAGCAAGAATTACGAAAAAGGGAACTTACTCCTTTAATCAAATTGAACAAAAGTCTCAACGGTATTTTTACGCATCAGGAGGAGGATCAAATTATACTCCAGCCGTGGGAGATACGGTTACATTTTTTCAGCCAGCTAGAGAACTATACGACACAGGTACTTCTAGGAACGATGCGAGGACTTCGGATGCATACAAAGTAGCTGAAACAGGAGAAGATTACTCTGGGAACAATTGGTTTACATTGGATGATGTACTTTCATATAATAGAAACCCCGAAAAAAAGGATGACCTAGAATTTGATCCAAAATTTTCAAGAGAACTATACGTACAGGCAGTAACTATAGCTGCGGATTCGGGAGAGACATTCCCACAAATTGGCAATGTTGAACTCAATGCTTCTGGGGATGGAAAATTGGATTTTGCTCCATACTATAGGGTAAGAGATATTCTTATTAGAAATGATTACAATTCAAATGGCACGTTGCGGGAGGTTTATACTAAGCGAAAAGTTTTTAAGGGTAGTCCAGTTCTTGAATTTAAGGAACTAGACGGAACAACGGAAGGACCGTGGACAGAGATAGAAGAAAAAAACTTTAGGTTTTACTATCCAACTGGTGGAGATCCAACCAGAGACAAAGCACCTAACCCATATCTTGGGTTTCTTGGTCGCTCATTATCAACAATATGTAAATTTAGCCCAAATAGTTCTCAGCCGTTTGAGCAGGGAAAACAATATAAATTTCGGATAATAGAGTCATTTCCAGAAATGGCAGATATTGGGAGTGCTGGTGATTCATTTACTTCCAATGAATCAGATTGGATTTCACCCGCCGTAATTGATCCACTGGAAGCTATTGACGTATCCGCTGAGCACATATTTGATGGTCCAGATGAATTTGTTGTTTTTTCACCAGAAGTTATTAAAAACACTTATGACAAACTTATAGTACATAGGTATCAGTTTACCATCGATGATCCTGATCCACTAAATTATTCTTGGCAAGATGTGGGCAGTCGTCAGCCAGTATTTAATGACAATGGAACAAGAGTTTTTGATTTAAACACGGATTACAGGTTCAGGGCAATATCAACTGCACAGCCACGCCTAGGATTGGCAGTGTCTACAGTAACTGGCACAGCATCCGCTCCACTTACCCTTGAGGACTTGGGAAACCAAGTTGGCGTTTCAGCACCAACAATATCGTCAGTTGGTTTTAAATCAAAAAGAGCAACCTCTAATATACTTTCTATAGAATTTCAACCAGCACTGTCTGGTAGAGCATCACAATACTTATTGCAATTCAGTACAGACCAAGGAAGCACTTGGCAAGATTCAAGTTCTAGGATAACTGGAAGCCCAGATGATTTTTTATCCAGATTCGGAATAGATGTTGGCGAGGGTGAAGGACGTTTCTATAGCGTTAATGGGCAACTACAGCGGCGACCATATGGATGGGATCTATTAAGTATTTCTGAGCAGGGGTTATGGGAACGAAGCCAGCTAACAAAACCCTCTATTAGAGTTTTAAATAAACGCGGTCAAAGCGTAAGGTGCGGAATTTTTTCCCTTCCATTCACTACACTTGACACTGTCACTTCGTATAAGTTTAGAATTGCTGCATCTAACACTACTATTACTAAATCTGGAAAATTAGTTGCTGGTGTCCCCACTGGAGCTTTAGTTAATACTATAAACTCAAATGAGTTTGATTTTATTCCTACATCCACTGAGGCCGAGATCGCCAGCACCGCCGTCGTTCCACCCACTGGGGTAGTTGTTTCGGTGAATAATACATATGAAATAGACCTTGAATGGACGATTCCAGCAGAATCGGCTGCCACTGAAACCACAATTTATTATAGTGAAGATAATGGTGATGGTACATATGGAGATCGTATACGATATGACACTGTTGATGTAGATGTTACAACTATTACCGATGTTGAAGTTCCACGGGGTGGAGACTATCAATTTGAAGTGGAGTCAACTGCTGTGGTTGAAACAACCGAAGTAGTTGTAGTAGATGCGGAGGAAGTTGAAGTAACAACTGTAACATCCGATTCAGCCATTTCAGCGTCGGAATCATTTAATTCCCCAGTGCTAAATAAACCTGAGTCATTTGATTATAATATCGTTAATAATGATCTTGTTTTTACTTGGAATAATATCTCAGTGGATCACCAAAGTAATGTTTTTAGATACCGACCACAATCGGATTCAGTCTGGACCGAAGTGGTCCTGTCAGCCAGTTCCACTAGTTACACCCTGTTAAATTTTGTAAATCAAACAAACTACGTTTTTTCAGCCGCTGGTCTTCGATTTTATGATACTGGCGAAACATTAAACAGTCGTATCGTTTACAGGTCGGAGTTTACTTTTTCCTCACCATTAAATTATCTTGAAATTTGGGCTGACTCAAACGACGATCTTTACCTTACCTATGAGAGAGGCGATCTGACATCTGGGTGGGGATTTGGACCTGCACCAATTGCAAATGGTATGGTAAGTAATTCTAATTTTGGAACTTCAAGGGGCAATATAGGTATTCAAAATATCTCAACACTTGAGAATAATTTAAACGATGCATATTTCTTTGAAATAGCTGCTACTTCTGGTAATTACTCTGTTGCTAGCAGAACGAAAACAGTGCCACTTAGCCTTGGACTTCATTGGGGTCAACACAGTAGGTTCGGATATTATGATACTAGCCAAGTATATATTGCAGAGTTGCGAGATAAGACACCATTTGGTTACACACATTTACTCAACTTAAATAATCCATATCCATTTCTTGATGGAACTGCAATTCCATTTGGCAGTTACTGGGATGGACTCCCATCACCTCCACCAGTATTACAATCTCTTGATCCGAAGGACTGGATATTTGGCCCAAAGTTAGATATTCCCGAATTTTCGGATGCTGGAACGCCATATAATTACCCAGATGATGCAGGTGTTTACCCAGTAAAGATAAAGTCACAGAACTCAGCAAGCTATACAGCACTCGTAGATATCTACGGGACTTCGGAGGGATTTTTTAGGGCTAATACAATAGCATCCATTGCTGGTTTTCAGGCCCCATCAAATGGAGTAATTGATCCGTCCACTTGGACTTGGGGTCCACGTATAACAGTGCCGACATTAAACACATAATACTATTATGCTTTCAAGAGGAGAAGAAATTGAATGGGAAAACACCGTATCACTCAACAAACAGAGGGAGACGAGAGCTAGACGAGCTAAAGCAAAAAGCAATAAAGATGCTGAAAAAACTGAACTTAAATACGAACGTCTTGATAGAGATGGAGTAAGCTCAACTAAAGCTCGGCGTGCAATTAAAGAGAAGTATGCAAAGATCGCAGAGGAAGCTATGAATGTCGGTGGAGCAAAGGAAGCTGAGACACCACAGAATTTCTACAGTAAAAAAAATGAAGATCCACGCGAACAATCGGATCAATCACCATCAACTACATTTGAAAGCAATAACCCACCAACTCCAGATGACGAGCCAAGTGACGTAGATCCATTTGATGGTGACGGCTTCGGCGGCGACAACTTTGAATTGGATATAGTCACAGATGGCAATACGGCGGGGCGTGCATCATTTTCGGGAACTATACTATAATGGCTATACTACGAGCAGGCCCTTGGGGCAACTTAAATAGTCCACACGTGGATGAGCCAGCCGTCAAGGATGATCAAACAAACATCTATCCAGTCAACTGTGCTAGGAGCGATTGGCCAAATCAACCTTGGACACTATTGTACAATAAAAACAGTGACATTAGTATAAGTACTGGAACCGCCGCATTGGGTTCCCCTGTTACTGCTGACGGAGTTATTTATGCTACTGTGGACTTGGACTTTAATTGGCAAGCCACCGAAGATTTTGATGTAACACTTCAATGGGATATGACCTCTACGCAGTCTGGAAGCTCAATATACCCTACATTAATATGGCAATATTATACAATTGAGGGAACAGGGGAGTATGTCTTTGATACCCCATCAGATAGTGGATCAATAAATATAACTTTACCAGCAAGCACTTTTGGTACTTTTTCGGCATCAGCAGATGCAATAGATACCTACGGATATGGTATTCAGGTAGAAGCTTCTATTAGTTAATGAACAGATTCTTCCAACTTCCAAATGACTCAGTGATCCCCTTTATTCCAAAGTGTGGATTGGCATCTACGGCAGCATCAATATTTTTTCATCAAAAAAAAATCAAGGGACACAACTTCAAGCTGACTCGACCAGTATTAAATCACGACAACAAGCCAGCACTTGCACCCATTAGGGACGCAGTAGAACGCTTTAAATCAGCAGTATATCAAGTTAATAGGGGAGATCAAAGCATTACGGTAGACGAGATATTAGACGGGCTAGAGGCGGGAACCTACAAAAACCAGCACTTTCAATCACAGACAGATATATTAAAGGGATGCGAGGGCTGCGAGTCAGTCAAGCTTTACAGGTTCCCAGAGGACTTTCAACAGATGCTAACTGACGGAGGTCTGGAACCACTTAGCGAGCATCGTAACAAATCAACAGATAAACCAGAACTCACAGAAGAACAGGAAACTAGAGTACGAGCATTGTATGCTGACGACATAGCATTGCGTTCTACACTTGATTAAAATTCCACTCACCTAAACCCATCATGATACAATAGCACCATGGCCTCAATTCCTTACATAGACAAAGAAGAAGAAAAGAAGAAAAGACTAGCAGCAGAACAGCGTAAATTAGCTGAGGCTGCCGCTGCTAATCAAGGCAACGAAGAGGGGGCGGGGATACAAGGTGTTGCCGAACGGACTGGAAACTTAGTTGATGTAGCTTCCTACGGGAACCTTCTAAATAAGGGTGTAGATATGTTTTCAAAGTACAATCCAAAAGCCCTACTCCAATCGGCGGGTGCTGTAAATAGTGCAGACGGGAATGTCATGAAGCTTGGTAGATCTCTTATTCGCGGAACTCTTGGTACGGGAAAGGGCCCCAGCGGTAATATGTCCAAGGCGGCGGGCTTGGCTACAGTTGGAAATATAGGAAGTGAAGTCTTCAGGGCTTTTGATAAAGAGGAACGCTCTGGCTATGAAGCAATGGGCGAAGGCATCGGCAACTGGGTTGGAGAAAAAATTTACGGTGATACAAGTCAACCAGCAATAACCCCCCAAGAGCTTGAGGCGATACGTGGTGGATTCAATCCAAATAAACCAATCACCAAGACCGTAAACAATACTAGAACTGCACCGTTCAATCCGAGTACTGGCTACGGGGGTTCTAGTGAAGTGGTTACTGGCTATGAGCCAATGGCACAGAAGTCACAGGGGGATCTAGCTGCGGCTGCCACAGAGAATTACGCAGCACAATTTGAAGGAGCTGCCCAGAATAAGGATGGTGGGTATACTGGGTATTTAGTAGGGGGCGGTAAGCAATCAATGTCCCAAGATCAATATGCATCGTATGCAAATGAACAGAGGATGGGTTTAGCTAATGCAAACGCAGTACCCATGGGGGATTACACGCCAGTAGCTGGAACGGATGGATTCGTCCAACAGCCATTGAACTATAGACCCCCTGTGCCGCTAGCACCGATAGCAACGCAAGCAACGCAAGCAACGCAAGCACCGCAAACTAGTAAACAAATAGAGTCTCAGGGCAACTTTGCTCTCGCACGGGACAGTGGGACTATAACCCCAGATAAGATTCGTGCCGCCGAGGAGTATGCTGCATCCATGGGCAGAGAATTTGATCCAGAAATGGGGTACACCAGCGAGTTTGATCCAAGTATCCTAGCTAAATACAATGCTGAAAGGAATGCTAGTCAGCAGGGAGATCAGTATGGCGGTCAACAAAATATCCAGCAAGATCAGGGTCGCTCTAACTACGAAAAGGAATCCGCAGCTAGAGAGGCTCGTATGGACGCAGGACCAGATTTTGGTTCAGCACAGATACGTAATTCGGATGGCAAGATGGTAACAGCAACAGAGGAAGCTAGAGCACAGCGTGACATAGTGACTGGGCTTAAGCAGGAAGCTAGGGCGGCTGGGTACACACCGCAACAGATTCGCACCTATGTTGCTGACAAATTGAAGGAGCGTCAGCAAGCTGATGAGGATCGTGCTACTCAAAAGGAAATGGACGAGCTAAATATGACTAAGGGACAAATTGAACTGCAATCAAAGATTGCTAACATGATGCCAAAGCCAGATGAAATGAGTCGAGAGGATTACTTTGGCTTCGTCAAGGGCCTTGACTCCATGGGTATTAGCGTTGATCCTCAGACTGGAAATCTAACTTCCGTTGAGGAAAAATTCCTTCGTCCAGATGGGGAAATAAATCTAGGGCCAGACTCCGATCTCTTCCAGAAGATAAGTCAAATGGATGGAGGAGAATCTTTTCTAGCAGCACCCAAGGACGTTGAGGAGTTCGCAAGCAATCAACCAGTGGGAGCCAGAGTGCGAGCAACGGATGGAACCCAGAGGGTTTGGGAGGTTCAAGAGGGCGGTGATCTGGTGCAGGTCTTGTAGGTAATAATTTAATTAATAAACAATATGGCTGAGTTAATCTCCGATGAAGAGTTTCTGGAACTAAAAAATAAGAGAAAGCAGGCTCCCTCAAAACTATCCTCGGATGGATCCACTGGGAACGTTGGAGCTGAGTTAGTCTCGGATGAGGAGTTTATTTCCATGCAGTCCAAGAGTAGGACTCCATCTGCTAACAACGCATTTTCTACAATTGGTGACTACCTTCGTGCAGTGCCAGCTACAGCCGTGGACATCACTGCGGGTGCAGCGGAGGGACTGGCTTCGGCTATCGGCGAGTTCACTGGGGATTATGATCTAGCTAGGAGTATTTCTGAAACTCGCACGGATATAAATGATGCGATCATGGGTGATGCACCAGATTCCGTGAAGAGTGACTTTGCCTATAAGGTTGCGTCTGGATTGGGCAGTACAATCCCCTACTTGGGTGCTGCACTTTTAGCCAGAAAACCATCATTGCTAGCCAAGGTTGGTGCTAATGGTTTCTTCTTAGCATCCGCTGGGCAACAGGTTCGCGATGATTACTTGGGAACGCAGGGCGTTACCTCAGAAACAGCCACAGACGAGCAGATGTCTGAAAGCAATAAGGTTGGTGCTATTGGTGCTATCCCCATT
>Ga0115570_10002333_pt1 | contig 14546 bp, 17 predicted proteins | sample COGITO_mtgs_1205_3_FD_87294 | JGI IMG/M metagenome (GOLD analysis project Ga0115570, IMG submission 87294) | Pelagic marine microbial communities from North Sea - COGITO_mtgs_120524 | ecosystem: Environmental > Aquatic > Marine > Epipelagic | place: Germany:Helgoland, sampling site Kabeltonne... | reverse complement strand
CACTATATGGGCAAAAGGCCAAAGCGAAAACTACTCCTATCATGAAAGAACCTAGAAGTCCTTTGTCCTTAAATTTTTTAGATAGTTTTTCTTGAAAATTCGATTTTCCCAAAAAATTGAGCTTTATAATATTTAGCATTATCAACCCAATTAAAATTAATAAAGGACCTAAATATTTCTCTCCATTCTGATTGAAAAATCGAGCAATATGGAATTTACTTGCACCAAAATATAATATCAAGCCAATTGAAGTATAACTAAAAGCTCTTCCTAAAGAATAAAGTAATCCACTTAAAAACACTTTCCGCTTACTCGAAATATTTTTAGAAATAAAAGCGGTTGCAGTGATATTAGTCGCCAAAGGACACGGACTAATTGCGGTCATTAGTCCGAGTATAAATGCCGACACTATTGGGATATTGTAATTCTCTAAAAGCGATTGTAAAAAATCCATTTAGAGCGTTTTTAATTCCGTGTCTATTTTAGATTTTAGTTCTTTAGAAAAGACTACTTGGTCATTACCATTCATAAAGCCAAAATCAGTTAAATTTAGTTGAGTTTCCTTCCCATTTTTTATCACGTTTAGTATTAAAGCTGTTCCCGATGCCTCGAATTTTTCTGCAATTTTTTCGTTTTCCTTTTTATCTACATTGATAACCTGAAATGTGATTTTAGCATCTTTCAGTTCCTTTGCAAAATATGTATTCAACGTGTATTTCGTATTTGCTTCAATCGCATTACACGTCATACATCTGTGCGTTGAATGAAAATCAAGAACTTCTATTTTTGAAATGGATTTATCTAAAGAAGTTGTATTGGTTTTATTTTGACCATTACAAGAGGTAAGTAGTAAACTAATTGCTAAAACAGTAAAAAATTTGATTGTTTTCATTTTAATAGATTTATGAATTATAATATGAGGTTAAATAAATATCCTGATAGGATTATACAAATAACAACGACACCAAAAAAGATGGCAATGAGTTTAAGTTTCATTATTTTTTTTAATAGCATTGCTTGTGGTAATGACAAACCAACAACGCCCATCATAAAGGCGATCGCTGTTCCTAATGGAATCCCTTTGACTACTAGTACTTGAACCACTGGAAGTATGCCTGAAGCATTAGAGTACATAGGCACAGCCAAAATAGTCGCAATAGGAACAGCAAAAAGGTTGTCTTTATCCATGTATTTTTCAAAAAATCCTTCTGGAATATAGCCGTGCATGAGTCCACCAATTGCGATGCCGACTATAACATAAGGAATAATGCCTTTAAGGATTTTTATGACCTCTGTCCAAATAATTGGTACGCGCTGTTTAATAGTTTGTTTTTCTGCATGAAACAGGTCTTGATCTCTTTGAGCGTTTACTAAAACTTCTTTAACCCAAGGTGTTAGATAGCGTTCCAATTTAAGATTATGAAGTATAACACCCGATATTGTTCCCAATATTATACCACTAACTACATAGATTATTGTTGTTTTTAAACCAAACAAGCCTATAAAAAGCCCAATTGCTACTTCATTGACCAAAGGCGAAGTAATTAAAAAAGAAAAGGTTACCCCTAATGGAATTCCACCTCTTACAAAACCTATAAATAGGGGCACTGATGAACAAGAGCAAAAGGGTGTTACCACACCAAAAAGACTCGCCATAAGGTATTCTAGTCCGAATAATTTATGTCTTGATAGATAATTTTTAACCTTGTCTATAGGAAAGTAACTATTGACGATTCCCATAAAAAAGATGACGACAAAAAGTAATATTAGAATCTTTGTGGTGTCATAAATAAAGAAATTTAAGGCTTCGGCTAAATGTTGTCCTTCGTTTAAATTAAAGACATTATAAACCAACCAATCTACTATATTTTGTATCCAATCAAACATTTTCTATGGTCCTAATAGTCCCTGAAATAGAACTAGACAATTTTACAGTATTATAAATCGTACCAAACTTTTCAATATTCTTGTTAAGTAAGTCTGAATTAAGCTTTTTATCGTGGGTATAAATTGTCAAATCGTAAACAATATTATCCATCCTTGGCGGATTTTCGAGACGTGTCGCATTCACTTCAAGTGTGGCTTTTGTATAGGTAAATTTCATCATACCCGAAAAACGTTCAACATTTTTAAGAATACAGGCAGCAAAAGAACTCAAGAATAATTCCGCAGGATTGGGCAAGGTTTCGGCAGTTTTTGAAGTTGTACCAAAATCTAGATTTGATTGTTTTATATGAACAACGGCATCGTTATTTGAAATAGACGAAGCCTTGATTTGATAATCCATAGCCGGTATGTATTAGTTTAAAAGAGCGAAGACTTCATCTTTTGAAGGTACTCTCCCTTTTATCGTAATTAGATCATCTATTACCAAAGCTGGTGTGATCATGATATTGAACTTCATAATTTCCATTATATCCTCAACTTTTTCAATAGTAGCATCGATATCATTTTCTGAAACCACATCTTTAACAACACCAGTCATGGATTGACATTTTGGACATCCTGTTCCTAAAATTTTAATTACTTTGGTCATAATATTTATATTTGTTTACTGCCAATAGACAATATGTCTATTAAAAATATCAATGAGAAAATTGTCGAAATAATGTTTTTCCAGTTTTCTTGATTGATACCATACTTTATTTTTGGCAGTTGTAATTCTTCTTTAATAAGACCTGCCTTTTTTTATTCTTTTAAATGGTGTGAAACCGTTGATTGAGAAATCGCCAATACACCTACCAAATCTATGATGAAACAATACGATTGATTTTCAAGGTTTACTAAAATGGAAACACCAGAAGGATGCCCTAAAGCTTTTGCAAAATTTGCCAATACTTTAATATCTTTCTTATATGCTTTAGGCTCTAAGCTTCTTCTCATATTTTTTTATTCTAAATTTACGATAGGTTCTTAGATTGAAAAGTGACTTTTATCACTTTATAAAGATTTTTTGTAGGTGGGAAGAAACAGTTCTTTTATTTATTTGTGTTGTTTTTTTGACGTTGAGTTTTCAGATTGTGGGCAATGCCACATGATATAAGCCCGTTTTAATACCTTATATGAGACATCGAAAAATGTGCGTTGAGTTTACTAGCTAGTCAAGAAATATTCTTAGTCATCAGTTCGTAACATTTAAAACAATTATCTATAACTTTACCAACATCATTCCAGTTATATAATCCATGACAAAAATATTACTCCTCTCAGATACGCATAGTTATATTGACGACGACATTTTAAAATACGTTAAACAAGCTGATGAAGTTTGGCACGCAGGAGATATTGGCGATTTAAAGGTTACTGATGCCATAAAAGGACTAAAACCTTTACGCAGTGTTTATGGTAATATTGATGATGATAAAGTACGTTTAGAATTCCCAGAGCATAACCGGTTTATTTGTGAAGATGTTGATGTTTGGATTACACACATTGGCGGTTACCCACCAAAATATAATAGTAGAGTTTATGAAGGCATTAAGCAAAACCCTCCAAGACTTTTTATTTGTGGGCATTCTCACATTTTAAAGGTGATGCCTGATAAAAAACTAAACTTAATACACATGAATCCTGGAGCTGTTGGCAAACACGGATTTCATAAAGTAAGAACCATGCTTCGGTTTACCATTGACGGAAAAAAAATTGATAATTTAGAGGTTATTGAGTTTCCTGTAAGGCATCCAAAAACCAATTCCTAACAGTCTCTTTTCAAAATAAACAGTAACACTATCTAACACAGAAACGTTACTTAGTAGTCAGGTGCGTTAGGGATTGAAGCGGCATCCTTTTTTTAAACTAACTAACACAAAATTAGCTTTCAAGTAAATAATAAACAGGTAGCAACGTCGCACACTCCTCGCTATGACGTTTAAAAAAGATATAGCGGAAAGCCTGACCCGATAGGGTAACGCCAAAAACTAAAAAAACGCTGCGAATTTGATTGATAAATTGTAAATTTGCAACCTTATTAAAAAAAACAGTAAACATTATTATTTATGAGTCAAGTAAAAGAAAATGATACGGTAAAAGTACACTACACAGGAAAACTAAGCAATGGTCAAGTTTTTGATAGCTCGGTAGACAGAGAACCATTGGAAGTAACTTTAGGTCAAGGTATGCTTATTCCTGGTTTTGAAAAAGGTATTATGACTATGGAATTAAACGAGAAAAAAACAATTAACATCCCTGTTGCTGAAGCTTATGGCGACGTGCAAAAAGAATTGTTATACGAAGTAAAGAAAGAACAACTTCCACAAGATATGAAGCCAGAAGTAGGAATGGGACTAGCATCGAAAGGTGAAGATGGAAGAGAAGTACAATTTCGTATCGCTGAAGTTAACGAAGATCATATTATTGCTGATGCCAATCATCCATTAGCTGGACAGGATTTAACTTTTGACTTAGAGCTTGTTGAAATAAAATAGCAATTCGTTTTATTAAAAATTTTAAAAGTCTGGATATACTCCAGGCTTTTTTTGTGTCATTTTTTTTAAATGAGTTTATTTAGAATAAATAACCGTCGGATTAAACATAAAGGTCATTAACTTGAGATCCCGATATCAATCGGGGCTCGTTCAACTACGTATTTTAAATACATTGCTACACCTTTTTCAAAATAGAGTTTCACTAATAAAAAAACCCAAAGCTTTCACCTTGGGTTTCACACTAATACTAAGATGTTAGGTTTATCGTAACCTATCAACAGATTTTACAAGTTCTTCATCCTTCTTGATGGCCTTATTGGCTAAAGCCAATAACACGATAGAAACAATAGGGAGAAGCATCCCAATACCTTTCTCAGAAACCGCCGTCTCTCCAGATACATTTAGTGATTGATACACGAAAAATCCTAGTAAAATAAAGTTTAATATGATGTTAAGTCGCCCCATAACAAATTGAGACTTCCTGTTTTTATACATAAAAATCGTTACTACAGACAATACTGCTGAACCCAGAAATAATCCCAAATAAAGCACGTCGTCTTTTACATATACATTTACACCTTCATTAGTAATCCATAAATGAAATACAAAAATGAGTCCCGCTGAAATTACAGCAGCTAATAAAAGGTATATAGTTTGTATACGTTGTAACATAATAATTTAAAAACTAGACCGCAAAAATACTAGAATTATTGCTAAAAATTAAAATAAAGTCGTATAATTGCAGTAATAATTTACAACAACCGCACATACAAGCGGTTAATTCTTCAAGATTCAAAAATCATTTTTCAGAATAACTCAAGTTAGTATTCAAATAAAATATTCAATTAAACATCAATGTTTGAAATTTCACAATTAAAAGAAAAAAAACTCACTGATTTACAGGAGATTGCTAAAAAATTGAACGTTCCAAAATACCGTTCAATGAAAAAATTAGATTTAGTATACCAAATACTCGATCAACAAGCTGCTGACCCAAAAGCAGTAAAAGCTGTCGTAGCTCCAGAACCTTCTTCAGAAACAAAAACTCAAACACCACCTGCTAGAAAACCTAGACAGCGTGTTCAAAAACCTGCAAGAAACGAGCAACAACAAACGTTGTTGTCCCTCAAAATAAAGAAGAAAAAAAGCCGGTACATAAGCCAAATCCAAGACCGCGCAATGATAACCAGAAAAAACCGAATCCAAGACCTGACAACAATCCAAACAAAAATCAGCATAAAAACCAGAAAAGTGGTAATGTTGATAAGGGTAATAAAGATACCAGAAACCGTTATCGTGACCCTGATTTTGAGTTTGATGCCATTATTGAAAGCGAAGGCGTTTTAGATGTCATGCAAGATGGTTATGGATTTTTACGCTCATCAGATTACAATTATTTATCATCACCAGATGATATCTATGTATCGCAATCACAAATTAGATTATTTGGTTTAAAAGTTGGGGATACTGTTTTAGGACAAGTGCGCCCGCCAAAAGAAGGCGAAAAATATTTCCCTTTAATTAAAGTGAGTCAAATTAATGGTCAGAATCCAAATGTTGTTAGAGACCGTGTGTCTTTTGAACATTTAACACCATTATTTCCTCAAGAAAAATTTAATTTAGCAGGGCGTCAAAGCACCATCTCTACTAGAATTATGGATTTGTTCTCGCCTATTGGAAAAGGACAACGTGGTATGATCGTATCGCAACCAAAAACTGGTAAAACGATGTTACTAAAAGATGTCGCTAATGCTATTGCAGCAAACCATCCAGAGGTTTATCAAATGATTTTATTAATTGATGAACGTCCTGAAGAGGTAACCGATATGCAACGTAACGTTCGTGGTGAAGTTATTGCTTCAACCTTTGATAAAGAGGCTCACGAGCATGTTAAAATTGCAAATATTGTTCTTGAAAAAGCCAAACGTTTAGTAGAATGCGGACATGATGTGGTGATTCTTTTAGACTCTATCACGCGTTTAGCAAGAGCTTACAATAGCGTTCAACCTGCATCTGGTAAAATATTAAGTGGTGGTGTTGATGCCAACGCATTACACAAACCAAAACGTTTCTTTGGTGCAGCTCGTAATATTGAAAATGGAGGTTCGCTTACCATTATTGCTACAGCACTTACAGAAACAGGTTCTAAAATGGACGAAGTCATTTTCGAAGAATTTAAAGGAACCGGTAATATGGAACTTCAGTTAGACAGAAAGATATCTAACCGTAGAATTTTCCCTGCTATCGATCTTACATCTTCAAGTACGCGTCGTGACGATATTTTATTAGACAAAGTTACTATTCAACGTATGTGGGTGATGCGCAAGTACCTTGCAGATATGAATCCTGTTGAAGCCATGGAATTCATTAACGAACGTTTCAAGCAAACTAGAAACAACGAAGAGTTTTTAATTTCTATGAATGGTTAATTAGAAGTAAAAATTTTATTCCGCCATCGCGGAAATCTATATAACTAACTCAAACTAAAAAAGCCTTGACATATATGTCAAGGCTTTTTTTATATATTTTTAAAAAATTTTTGAAATATTTAATTATTCAAAAGATCCCTATATTCTTTTAAGTCAGCAATATTTGCTTTGTTGTTAAGATTTCTTATTAGAGATATTAAATACTTAAGACTTTCTACTGGAGACTCATCATTACTTGCTTCAATAGAACCATCTTCTTCTATAGGCTCATCATCAAGCATAGGTATTAGGAATGCATCGTTTTCTTCTATATGCTCATAGGTTAGCCTAAGCACTTTTACTACTAAAGGAATTTGCTCTTCTAAAGCATACGTTCTTAATTCCTTGATGTCATCGATTAAGTCCTCTGTATTAATACCTGTCTTATCAAGGTCTTTAAGAATTTTATCGATTACTTTTATTGCTTTTTTATTTTCCAATGGTGTAGATTATATAAATAATTAACTTCTTATAGTTGCAAATTTATATTATTAAAAGACAAATACAGTTGTTTTTTTACAATTTTGTTTCTTAAACTTGAACAATTATAATAATTCCTTTTAACATTAAAATTATTTAATGTTAAAACAAAAAAAGCCTCTCATTTCTGAGAAGCTTTTATATATTTTAAAACTTAAAATCTAATTAAAGTGCAGCAACGTGTTTCGCTAAACCAGATTTCAGGTTAGCTGCTTTGTTAGCATGAATAACATTTTTCTTTGCTAATCTGTCTAACATAGAAATAATTGAAGGAAACATTGTTTCAGCTTCTTTCTTATCAGTTAACTCACGTAATTTTTTAATAGCATTACGAGTTGTTTTATGCTGATATTTGTTAGTTAAGCGTTTTGCTTCGTTACTTCTAATTCTCTTTAATGCTGACTTGTGATTTGCCATTTTGTTTTTTTCTTAATTTTTAATTGTAGCCCGTAGGGGAATCGAACCCCTCTTACATGGATGAAAACCATGCGTCCTAGCCGATAGACGAACGGGCCCTTTGTTTCAAGTGTGCAAATATAAATACTAAAATCTATACTCACAATATCTTTCAAATAACTTACAACGTTTCCATTGCGGATGCAAAAATACAACTATTTTTAAATGTTGCAAGAGGTAAATAATATTTTTTTAAAAAAAATTATTTTAACCTCAATTTTTAGATGAATTAATAGGCCTTTGCAAACAATACTCTACGTTTCGAAGGTTTTCCTGAATACACACAAACACCTGCTTCAACCTCCCCTTCTAAAGGAATACACCTAATAGTGGCCTTGGTAAGGGTTTTAATTTTCTCTTCTGTTTCATTAGTACCATCCCAATGCGCAGAAATAAAACCAGTTTTAGTTTCTAAAACAGATTTAAATTCATCAAAAGTATCCACTTCTGAAATATGTTCATTTCTAAAATCTAAAGCTTTCTTGAATAAAGACTCTTGAATCTCTATTAGTAACGCTTCTATTTTTTCGTTCAAACTATCAAGAGTAACAACTTCTTTCGTTAAGGTATCTCGCCTTGCGATTTCAACAGTACCGTTAGCTAAATCCCTAGCTCCAATAGCGATTCGTAATGGAACGCCTTGTAATTCGTGTTGCGCAAATTTAGCACCTGGTCTGCGAGTCGTTCTATTATCATACTTCACCGTAATATTTTTTCCTCGTAAATCACTTAAAACCCCATTAGCGACTTCAGTAATGGCATTTAAATCGTCTTCACTTTTATATATAGGAACAATCACCACTTGATTTGGTGCTAAGCTTGGTGGTAATACTAATCCATGATCATCACTATGTGTCATAATTAAGGCTCCCATTAAACGTGTAGAAACACCCCAAGATGTTGCCCAAACATAATCCTGTTTACCTTCTTTATTAGCAAATTTAACATCAAATGCCTTAGCAAAATTCTGACCTAAAAAATGCGATGTTCCAGCTTGTAACGCTTTTCCATCTTGCATTAAAGCTTCAATGCAATAGGTTTCTTCAGCTCCAGCAAATCGCTCACTTTCTGTTTTTAATCCTTGAATTACAGGCATAGCCATGAATTTTTCAGCAAAGGTCGCATACACATTATTCATTAATTCAGCCTCAGCCAAAGCTTCTTTTTTAGTTTCATGAGCGGTATGTCCTTCTTGCCATAAAAACTCGGCAGTACGCAAAAACAAACGCGTACGCATTTCCCAACGTACTACATTAGCCCATTGGTTTATTAAAAGTGGTAAATCTCTGTATGATTGAACCCATCCTCTAAAAGTATTCCAAATAATAGCTTCACTGGTTGGTCTTACAATAAGTTCTTCTTCCAACTTTGCTTCTGGGTCTACTCTTAACTTTCCTGGTTTATCTGGGTCGTTTTGCAACCTGTAATGTGTAACGATAGCACATTCTTTGGCGAAACCTTCAGCATTTTTTTCTTCAGCTTCAAACAAACTTTTAGGCACAAATAATGGGAAATAGGCATTTTCATGTCCTGTTTCTTTAAACATTTTATCTAATTCCGCCTGCATTTTTTCCCAAATTGCATAACCATAAGGCTTGATTACCATACATCCTCTAACCGCGGAATTCTCTGCTAGATCTGCTTTAACAACCAATTCATTATACCATTTTGAATAATCTTCTGCTCTACTCGTAAGTTTTTTGCTCATATTTTTGTTTTGGCACAAATATTGTATCTATTAGAAATATAAAATAGTTCAGCAAAACTAACTATTTTTGTTATGTTCAACAATAAAATTATAGAGATATGCAATTTAACAACTACCTAAAAAGAAAAATGCCAATTTTAGCCCTTCTTGGTTTACTATTTGGCTTGGCATCATGTGGTTCTTATCAATACGTTGGTGTAGACAGTGATGGCATTTATGGTGGCACACCAGTAACTCAAAATACTGAGGCCGTTGTTGAAGTGCCTAACGAATCTAATAGCAACTATTATAAGGACTACTTTAAAACAAAATCTATAGAATCTGAAAGCTATAATGCCGAGGACGCCATTTTTACAGATATTGATACTTATGAAAGTTCTAGTTATGTTGAAAACGATACTATTCCTAATAATTATCAAGGTTATGCAGGATGGGGTCAAGACAGTAATAACATTACTATTAATTACATCGACAATGGCTGGAACAACTGGGGCTGGAACGGTGGTTTTGGTTGGGGCTTGAATGGATGGAATAATTGGGGCTGGAACAACTGGGGTTGGAACGGTGGTTTTGGCGGTGGATTTTATAGCGGTTGGAATAACCCATTTTGGGGCTCTCCCTTTTATGGTGGTGGATTTTATGGTGGTTGGGCTTTTAACAATGGCTGGGGTAATAATAGAGGATACTACAACAGAAGTTTCTACAATAATAGAGGGTATTACAATAGCAGAAGAGGTCTTTCATATAGCGCTAGCAGAAGAGGTAGTTACACTGCCAATTCTAGAGGAACTAATTTAAGCAGACGCAGCTCTGTAAGCTCACAAAGTAGAGGTGCTACATCAAAATATAATACAACAAGAAGAAGTAGTGTTGCTAGAAATTCTACTTCAGGCACAACCAATAGAAGGGTTTATAATCCTAACGGAACACGCACATCTTCTGATGTTACAAGAAGATCTGCAGTAACAAGAACACCGTCTACAAATTCAACGACAAGATCTTCAACGGCAAGAAGAAGCTCAAGTTCTAAATACAGACAGCCAACAAGAAGTAATTCGGGTTCTAGTACTTCTAGAAGATCGTCCTCTTCAAACAATAAAAGTTACTCACCAAGCAGAAGTTCTTCTAGTTCAAAATCGAGCTCTTCATCATCTAGATCATCAAGCAGCAGCAGAAGCTCTAGTAGTGGTTCAAGATCTTCAAGTAGCAGAAGACGTTAATCCTATTTAAATAGATAAAAATATTCAATATAATATGAGCCATAGTATTATTTTCTAAATGATTAATAACACCTGGCTACTAAAAAGATAAAAATATGCAGATAAAAAAGTTAAATTTATTAGTCATTGGTTTACTATCTATGTCTACAATTTACGGGCAAGATATAAGCGATGCCGTTAGATTTTCACAAAGTGAAATTCAAGGAACCGCTCGTTTTAGAGCATTAAGTGGTGCTTTTGGCGCCTTAGGTGGCGATATGAGCGCAGTTGCTATAAATCCGGCTGGCTCTGCTATTTTTAGTAGAAGTCATGCATCGTTTTCTGGATCAAATATTAATGCGAAAAACGATACGAACTATTTTGATGGTTTAACCAATTCGAGTGTTTCTAATTTTGATATTAATCAAGGTGGTGCTGCATTTGTTTTTACTAATAGTAATTCTAATTCGCCTTGGAAAAAATTTACATTAGGGATCGCTTACGACAGGACCAATAATTATGAAGATGCATGGAACGCTGTTGGTAGAAATACCAATAACCAATCTATAGATCTTTATTTCTTAAGTTATGCTGACGGTGTGAGACTAGGCGACATTTCTTTGTTAGATGGTGAGTTTATAGAAGACGCGTATTCAGATATAGGAAGTGTATTTGGTTTTGGACATCAACAAGCTTTCTTAGGGTATCAAGCTTTTATTCTTGAACCTGATGCAAATAACGATGATAATACAACGTATTTCTCCAATTTGGCAGATGGAACTTTTGATCATGATTATTTATATTCTAGCACGGGGTATAACGGAAAAATTTCATTTAACCTCGCCACTCAGTATGAAGATAATTTATATTTAGGAATTAACTTAAATTCACATTTTATCGATTACCAACGCAGCACATCTTTTCTTGAAGACAATTCAAATGGAGCCTTAATCACTGCTATTGATTTTGAAAATAACTTATCTACAACAGGTAATGGGTTTTCATTTCAACTTGGTGGTATCCTGAAATTATCTCAAGAATTTAGAGTTGGATTAACTTATAATTCTCCAACCTGGTACACTATAGAAGAGGAAACAACGCAATTTATCGATTCAAATGAAGCAGATTCAGATATTCGTTTTATAGGTGATATTGTCAATATTTATCCTCAATACAAACTAAAAACACCTTCAAAAATAACAGGAAGTTTAGCTTATGTCTTTGCGAAACAAGGACTGATAAGTTTCGATTATTCCAAAAAGGACTATGGAAATACTGAGTTTACACCCAATAGAGATTATAATGATTTAAACAATGCTATAAGTAATGTTTTAACCGATGCTTCAACCTACCGTTTTGGTGGTGAGTACAAGCATAAGCAATTCGCTTTTAGAGGTGGTTACCGTTTTGAAGAAAGCCCTTATACTGATGGTTTAACCGTTGGAGATTTAACAGGGTATTCTTTAGGTCTTGGGTATAACTTTGGTAATACCAAGCTAGATGTTACTTATGACAAATGGGAACGCACTGATGCTACCCCACTTTATAATGTTGGGCTTACTGATACAGCTAGTATTGATAGACAAAACTCTAATATTACATTATCTTTGAGTTTCAATATTTAATCATCATTTAAAAATAATTCTAAAAGCTTGAACATATGTTCAAGCTTTTTTATTTATGAAATCATTTTGAATGGGGAGCCTAAATCGGTTTTCCGCTTTCGCGAGAATGACAAATTCAATTAAAACCTCCAATTGAAAAATCGAGGAATTCTTTAATAATTAATTTTTGCAAACAAAAAGGGTAACAAAAAAAGTGAAATGCTTATCTTTGCAAACTAATATTTGACATATAACTCATGGCTTTTGATAGTAACATAGAGGATTTTGATGCATTAGGAAATGAGCATATTGGTACATCTGAAAATACACCAATGCGACATGATGCTTTTAAATTAAATAACGAGGAAAAGATTGACATCATTAAGGATGATGTGCGTCATATCATGGAAACCTTAGGTTTAGATTTAACAGACGATAGTCTAAATGGGACACCAAACCGTGTCGCAAAAATGTTTGTTAATGAAATATTTGGAGGACTAGATCCAGACAAAAAACCAAGTGCTTCTACTTTTGAAAACAAGTACAAGTATGGTGAAATGCTTGTTGAAAAAAATATTACCGTATATTCAACTTGCGAGCACCATTTATTACCTATAGTGGGGCGTGCTCACATTGCTTACATTTCTAACGGAACTGTTGTCGGGTTATCCAAAATGAATCGTATTGTTGATTATTTTGCAAAACGCCCACAAGTACAAGAACGACTTACTATACAAGTGGTTCGAGAACTTCAAGAGGTTTTAAACACTAAAGATGTCGCTTGTGTTATTGACGCAAAACATCTGTGTGTAAATTCAAGAGGTATTCGCGATATTGAAAGTAGCACTGTAACTTCAGAATTCGGAGGGAAATTTAAAGACATGTCTACACGTCGTGAATTTCTTGATTATATAAAGTTAGAGACTAAATTCTGATATGTTTGATGTTTAGTCATAAAGTTGTATCAAATAATCAGCTTTACAACTAAACGATAGACCTCTAACTTTTTAAAAGAAATCGAATTTATTTCCGAAGAAAACTATAAAAACATTAGATTAGATGTTGAATCTATTACTAATAAAATTAACGCTCTAAGAAATCACTTTCTGAAGCCTTAACAACAAACGACTAAACGTTTAATAGAAATGCAGTTATATCAATCAAATCCAATAAAACTATACAACTCACTTACTGGCAAAAAAGAAATATTTACACCTATTAATGAGGGACATATTGGAATGTATGTTTGCGGACCTACCGTTTATAGTAATGTTCATTTAGGCAATGTGAGAACCTTCATGTCTTTTGATATGGTTTTTCGTTATTTAAAACATTTGGGTTATAAAGTAAGATATGTTAGAAATATTACTGATGCTGGTCATTTAGAAAATGATGCGGATGCTGGTGAGGATAAAATTACTAAAAAAGCACGTTTAGAACAAATTGAACCTATGGAAGTTGTTCAGCGCTATACCGTAGATTTTCATAATATACTTAACACATTAAACTTTTTACCACCAAGTATTGAGCCTACGGCTACAGGGCACATTATAGAGCAAATTGAACTCATAAGTAAAATTATAGAGAATGGTTTTGCTTATGAAGTTAATGGTTCTGTATATTTTGACGTTCATAAATTCAATGAAACTCATGAATATGGTAAATTAAGTAAGCGTAAGCTTGAAGATTTAATTCATAACACACGTGTGCTTGATGGCCAAAGTGATAAAAAGAATCCTCAAGATTTTGCACTTTGGAAAAAAGCCGAACCTCAACATATTATGCGTTGGCCTTCACCTTGGAGTGATGGTTTCCCGGGTTGGCATCTAGAATGTACAGCCATGAGCACTAAATATTTAGGCGAACAGTTTGATATTCATGGTGGTGGTATGGATTTAAAATTTCCGCACCACGAATGTGAAATTGCACAGAATGAAGCTGCTAAAGGAAAAAGTCCGGTTAATTATTGGATGCATGCGAATATGTTAGAGTTGAACGGACAGCGCATGTCTAAAACAACAGGAAACACGGTTAATCCAGATGAATTATTATCTGGAAATAACAAATTCTTTACTAAAGCCTATGGCCCAAGTGTTATTCGGTTTTTTAATGCCATGTCGTCTTACCGAAGCATATTAGATTTAACTAATGATGGACTATTAGCAAGCGAGAAAGGGTTTAATCGATTAATGGATGCTGTGAATCTT
>Ga0115570_10002331_pt1 | contig 14551 bp, 23 predicted proteins | sample COGITO_mtgs_1205_3_FD_87294 | JGI IMG/M metagenome (GOLD analysis project Ga0115570, IMG submission 87294) | Pelagic marine microbial communities from North Sea - COGITO_mtgs_120524 | ecosystem: Environmental > Aquatic > Marine > Epipelagic | place: Germany:Helgoland, sampling site Kabeltonne... | reverse complement strand
CAACTGGTCTGTTTTCTTCTAGTGCTACCCAATAGTCACCGATAATGATAACTCCTAGTAGTAATAGTACGCCACCTGTAATCAGTAGCACTACAACATCTTTAAAATTCTTAATCATTTCTCTACCTTTTTTATAACTTCTTCATGCTCAACATGAATGATCCCGCTATTGCGTACTTTGTGTTCTTTTCTCTCTTTGAACTTCTCCCACAACTCACGCTCATCTTCTGTTACAATGAGTTTGACTTCTTCGACTTCGTTGCTTTGCATCTCTTCTTCAACTCGGTCAACTTCGGTTGAACTCGCGTCACTTTCTTCAGTCTCGGTACTTTCTTCCGGTAACTTAATTTCATGTGCATCTACCTCCGTAAAGTTTGCAATATTATCATTATCAACTTTTACTTTGCGATAGTCTCTCAGAGATTGGTTCGCCGCAATCAGTAGTAAAACTGCTAACGGGTCGAACACAAAAATCAACAGCAAGATAACATATCTCACTGCTTCATCAAAGTGGTCTTTTGCTTCATCGCCATAGATAAGTTCTGCGATATACTTCAGAGGACCTACTTCTGCTTCGATTGCTAACTGTTCTTTGCTTAATGCTAGTCGCTTATTGTTTAGTATAGTAACTTCGTTCTGAGCATCATCGATAACTGCATTAAGATTAGCACGTTCTTCTTTCTGACTTTCTCGTACTGCTATAGCACCGTCTTTACCTCTAATTCTGTCAAAGTCAATGAGTACTTGTACAGATTTGTCTAACTGTGCAATCACAGTATCAGCATCAACAATACGCTTATTCTGGCGTTCAATTCTGCTATCGATTTGTGATATCTCTAGTGTATTGTCACCGGCAGTGATGGTCTGGTCTAAGTGTGCTTTTGATAGAAATCCAAAGATTCCCATTGATGTTATAAATACTAATACTACAACAGCAATTGTTAGATACGACTTCAACAGTACTGGAGTTCTTTTCCAGTTGTGATATAACCATGATGCTGTTACAAGTTTCGATACTTCTAAAACTCCACCCATCAATAATACAGGTATCTTCGCGGCACTAAAAATAGCGGCGAGTCCTAATAATGAGTATAGTGCCGCAACTACAGATATGCTAATTGCGGACAATAAAGTCAGTAGTGTTAATATCATAGGCGTTCTATTCCTGCTTTACAGATATAATAAGCATCAACAATATCAGTCACAGGTGAATCCAATGTGTCTTGTCCTAATATATCTTTCAACTGATAGTATTTATATTCATTCGTAAATGCTTCATACATTTTATCTTTATTGGCGTTTCCTTTACCACTAGCAAACTTCTTTACTTCAGATGGAGATATTGTTGTGTAAGGAAGATTGTTTTTGTATAGACGCATCTTCATTGCGCCTGCATTCTCACCAATATGAAACACACGACCTTTTGCACCCATAGCATAATCTTCGATAGTGATATGTTGAATTGCATCTAGTCCAAATGAGGTATCATACTTACTTAAACACTCAATGACCCATGATGCAATATTGTCGTAGCGTTCTTCTGGACAGTCCCATGGTTTATGCAGGTCACCATAGATATTGTTCCATGTGCCTTCATACTTCTTTTTTGTTGTAAGATAATAGAACTTACATAAGATGAAACTACATTTCTCGTCCGGCGAAATACAAATCGCCGGACTACTTAATGAATAGTCTATGCCCACATACATTATGGAATTTTAGTTTCGTCATATGGACCAGCGTTCGGTTCAAAATACTTTGTTACCATGTCTAGCATATCATCATATTCTGCAATCTGTTTCATTTCAGTTTCAATCGCTTCGATGATATCTGGATGCTCTCCAATTCCTACAGGATTGTGCAGATATACTTCTACATTGGCACGATGCTTCTCAATGTGTCCAATTGCATGTGCTTTGAAAGCACTGATTAATGTATCTCTCATTATAAGTCTCCTTGTTTACGGTTCTCGCTGAACCATGCATCAAATGCACCGCCTGGATAACGCTTTTCTAATTTACGCACGTTTTCTTCTAAAACATCTTGTGGATCTAAATCCAATGCGCTACATGCATTAACCCAATACCAAAGGATATCCCCCAACTCTCGTTTGAGGTGAAAAATGGTATCATCATCCAAATTCTTTCCTTGGAACACACACTTTTTGACGATTTCACTAAATTCACCTCCTTCACTAGATAATCCAATACTCGCCGTTAGTAGTGTACTAATATTACACTTGTGGTCTAACTCTTGCAATTTTCTCTCTAAGTGTGTCAAGTTTTTACTCTCTTGACTAGTTACTTCACTTACAAATTCACGATATTCATTCAGTTTCATATATTATTCATCCTCTTTATCACTATAATATTCTTCTTCTGTTTCTAATTCACCTCCGCAAAATGCACAGGCACTCACTACATAATATTCTTCATCCATATTATGTGCTAATCTAAATTCAGCATCACATTCTAAACAAGCATATGTTTTTGGTTTCCCCATGTTATCCCCTATAAAGTAAATCCAGCAAAACTGTCTTTCTCAACATCTTGCTTAATACCTCCAATGACATAGGATTCAATTTCAGTTTCTTGTGGTGCGTTTTGAAGACCAGAACTATTTAACCAATGAAGAGTCCATGGTAGCGGGTTGTCTCCTGGTTTGATATCATAGATTGCGTTCAGTCCAATTGCTTTCATACGCTTGTTTGCTACCCACTCAACATAGTCTGATAATAGTTTCTCATTGAGACCAATCATAGAACCATCTTTGAATAGATACTTCGCCCACTCTTTTTCTTCATCTACTGCTTGACGATACATGTCGTACATGAACTCTTGTTCTTCATCAATAACAGCAAGCATTTCTTTGTCATTTTCGTTATTCTTGTAATTCTTAATAATATGTTGACTAATAGCAAGGTGTTGACTTTCATCTCTCGCAATGAATGATATAATCTTTGCGCTACCTTCCATTTGCTTCAACTCTCCAAATGCAAAAGTACACGCAAATGAAACATAGAAGCGAATACCTTCTAAGATATTTACTGTAACTAATGCTCTCCATAATTTGCGTTTTAATTCTTTTGTGGTACCTTCACCATTCAATTCATATCGTTTTGCATAATCAATGAAATCATCATAACACTTTGTAATACTATCTGCACGTTTCATAATTTTTTCATCATCAACAACTGTGTCGAAAACCTCTGATGGGTTTGCATACAAGTTCTTAATCATGTATGTATAACTACGACTGTGAATAGTCTCCATGAAGTCCCATGCAATAATACAACCTTCTAGTTCTGGTAAAGAACAGTAAGGCATAAATGCTAACGCAGGTCCTCTACCTTGAACACTATCAAGCAAAATCTGATACTTCAGATTTGATGTAAAGATGTGCTTTTGTTCAGGACGCAACTCGTTATAGTCATTGCGGTCTTTCTGTAATGAAATTTCTTCTGGACGCCAAAAGAAACCAAGTTGTTTCTGTGTCAGTTTATCAAAGATAGGATACTTGAATTCATCATATCTTTGCATACCTTGGTCTTCACCAAAGAACATTGGTTGTTTTTTGAAATCTACTTTGTTTTTGTTAAATACACTTGTCATTACTTTTTTCCTTAAATTGCACAGGCATCACATGCTTCATCTTCACCGAAATACTCTGGTGGGTTATCGAACTTTTTCGTTGTTTCTTCTGCTACAGTTTCTTCATCATCATCTTTCTTACCATCATAAGTGTTTTGATAGTAAGCAGTCTTCCATCCATACTTATAGGTTGTAAGTAGGTCTTGCGCCATCACTGAGATTGGCACTTCATTATTCTCGTAGTTTTCTGGATTGTATGACCAGTTACCACTGATTGCTTGGTCGAAATACTTCTGCATCATCGCAACGACTTTGATATACCCTTCGTTGCTTTTCATATCCCATAATAGAGTATATGAATTCTTTAGCGTAGTATACTGTGGAACAATCTGTTTAAGAGTCCCTTTTTTGCTTTTCTTAACGGACAGGTATGCTCTAGGAGGTTCGATTCCATTAGTTTCTCCTGACACAACGGAACTACTCTCTGATGGCATCTGTGCGGACAGAGTTGAGTTGCGGAGTCCGTATGCTTTGATGTCTGCTCTAAGATTATCCCAATCACGACTTAACTTTCTGTTGCAAATTTCATCGACCTCTTTCTTGTATGTGTCAATAGGTAGAATACCATCTGCATACTTAGTTCGGTCGTAATACTCACATTTACCTTTTTCTTGAGCAAGTTGATTAGATGCTCTCAGCAAGAAATACTGAAAACTCTCAGATAGTTCATCTACAAGTTCCCATGCTTTAGGGTCATCATATTTGACTTTGTTCTTTGCTAGGTAATGTGCTAGACCTATATATCCAACTCCTAAAGACCGTCTTGCTCTAGTTGATTTCTCAGCGGCAATGACAGGATACTTCTGATAGTCAATAATCTCATCTAGTGAGCGAACTGCTAAGTCACACAAATCTTCTAACTCATCTGTATGCTTCAACTGACCAATGTTGATTGCAGATAGAATACACAAAGCAATCTCAGCATTCTCATCATCGATATGCTGAATAGGCGTAGTTGGTAGTGTAATCTCTTGACACAGATTGCTCATGTATACACGGTCTTTGAATGAACTATGAGTATTGCAATGGTCGATGTTCATAAGATAGATACGACCGGTCTCTGCACGTTCTTTGAGTAGATTAATCATCAACTCTCTAGCAGGTACAGTCTTCTTAGGTACAGAATATGCTCTCTCATACTTGAGATACATTTCATCAAACTCAGGCGTACCGAATGCTTCATATAGACCAGGAGCATCATGTGGTGAGAACAAAGTAATGTCTTCACTCTTCAAAAAACGCTCATAGAATAACTTGCTCAACTGAATTGAGTAGTCAAGTTTACGAACACGATTATCTTCAGAACCTTTGTTGTTCTTCAGTACAAGGATATCTTCAATCTCTTTGTGCCAGATAGGAAAGTGAGTAGTAGCAGAACCACCACGCACACCATTCTGTGTGCAACATCTTACTGTCGCTTCGAACTTTTTGAGGAAAGGAATGACACCAGTATGTTGTACTTCACCTCCACGAATTTTAGAATTGATTCCACGAATTCTGCCAGCATTAATACCAATGCCCGCCCGTTGTGAAACATAGTATCCAATAGCACTATCAGAATTAAAAATGGAATCGAGAGTGTCATCAACGTCCACAAGAACACAAGATGCAAACTGACGTATAGGGGTCCTGACACCTGACATAACAGGCGTTGGAATATTGATTTTGAATAGTGAGATTGCGTTGTAGTATCTTTTGACATATGATAGTCTTGTCTCCTTAGGATATTGTGCGAATAAAGTTGCGGCGATAAGCAAATACATAAACTGAGGTGTCTCGTAGATATCACCGTTGCTTCTGTCTTGCACTAAGTACTTGTCAACCACTTGCTGTAATCCAGCATAAGTGAAGTTTAAGTCGCGCTGATGATAAATCATAGCATCTAGTTTAGACCACTCATCTTCATCGTAGTATGATAGTAATTCCTTATCATACACACCACGGTCAATGTTATGTTTCACATGCTCTAACAGAGAAGGATATTCATATTCACCAAACACATTTTTGCGTAATCCGTACAGCAACAATCGCGCCGCAACGTATTCATAGTTGGGTGCTTCTAATGAAATCAAGTCGGAAGCAGATTTCACAAGAATTTTTTGAATGTCTTTAGTTTCAATCCCATCAAAGAACTGAATACCTGAATTCATTTCTACCTGTGATGCGGACACGCCGTGTAAACCATCACATGCTTCTTGTGTGATTTTCTGAATTTTTCTAATATCTAATGTTTCTTTCCGACCATCATTTTTGATGACCAGAATATCTTCTCTGGTTGGTGACATTCTCTTCCCTCTTTATATTAATCTGAATTGTAAGTACGTTAGTGGTACTGTTGCGTTAATGTTTGGTTGTGTTATTCTGCACCAAGCAGAACCTTCACTCATAAAAATTCTTCCTGGCATAATAGAGACAACATCTTCCGGTTTTGTTTTATAGTATGTTATCAACTCACCTCCCCATGATTTATTCCACATTGAATTGAAAACTACTGTTATAGTCTTACCATTCTCTGGAGCAAAAAAAGGTAAAGGATAATCTACAAAACTACTAGTAGATACTAGAGGATGTACCACTTCTCCTTTTAAATCATTTTCTAATTCTGGTATTTGGTTTAGAATTTCACTAATAACATCTTTACATGTCTGAAATAATTCTTCTTCAGTCTGCCCAGTTATATTTGTATTGTCTAAATCTTCTTCGTTAAGAATTCCATCTATCACTTGAACCATAGGTTCTTGATTATTTGGATCCCACAAGTTTTCTTGATTAAACAAAATGGGATTTTCATATCTTAAATTAGTTGTCATAATTATTCACCTCGTATTCTTATATTAAATTTTTTGCTTTTTGCTCATCACCATCAACAGTCAATTTATATGCCATAGTGTATCTATAGTCATGTTGATATCTTCGATTGAATGATCCTGCTTTATGTAGCAACCATCCATCAAAAAATACAGCGCGACCTGCTTTAGGACTTATAGCATGAACCACATCTTCATTGTCATCATAAAATAAAGTTTCTCCACCATATGAAACATTATAGTCTCGGTTCAAGTAAATCACACATGTTGTATGATTTTGGTCTGTATGAGGTAAACTCACATCATCGCATTTCCACGCATTGATGTATGCACGAAAAATACCATAATCATTATCTTCTAATTCTTTTGCTTGTAGTAAAACTTTATCGTCAATCTTGTTTCGCAATTCTTTATTCATATCTGCAATCATACCAGACATTACACGTTCACCTTTGTAGATATCAGTCTCAAAAGGATTCCAATGTAATATTTTCGTCAATTGATGTATTTCTACTAGGTCTGCTTGGTTTAAAAAATTATCAACTACTGTTATTCGCATTTCTTCCATTCACTTAACCTCATCTTTGCACTCAGACCTCTATGTGTGTTTTTACTTATAATCTCCATAATGTCTGACTTGCTTTTTCCGGACATAATTATGTCATTAATGTCTTTTTCGCCAATAAAGTTTGGCCATATCACAATGGCATCATTGTTGTTAACATGTTTTTGCAATCTACGCACAATCTCAGGATTTCGTGGTTCATTATCATACACAAACACATAGTTATTGTATGCATAATCAAGTTTCTCTAAACCGCTTGCGTCTGCACCTGCCATTGCAATACTATTATCTATAAACATAGAATCTATTGGTCCTTCAACAACCCAAATTCTTTCTGAGAAGTTTACTTTGTCTAGTCCATATAATTTAGGCGCAGTCTCATCTAACATGATAGTAATATACTTCGGCATCTCTTTACCAAATGCGCGACCTTGAAACCCAATCAATTTACCCGTCTTATCATAGAAAGGAATAATTAATCTAGGATGGTCTTCTCTCACATCAGGAAACGTATCAGGTAATATTCGATTGACAAATGTACAGAATTTGTTACATAGTCTCAATTCGTCCCAACGCTCTTCAGGTATCATTCTATGCTTCATATACTTACGCACTGGATGCTCTAAAGACAGTCTAGAAACGGTTTTAAGGGTGTCTAGGAGCGTTGTCTCTTTGATTACGACAGGTTGATACTCAACAGTGTCGTGCATGGTATGCGCCTGCTCACCGTTACTATATCTTTCGAAAATATAGCGTTTATAGGTGTCAGCATCAAGTTTTTCTAGAAGTTTACCAAAAGTAGTAGATACACCGCAGTTATGACAGCGATATAACATCATGTCTTTGACACGATATAGATATCCTCTTGCTTTTGTTTTTTTCTTCGTGGAATCACCACACAAAGGACATGAGAAATTATAAAGATAGTCTTTCTTTTTCTTAAAATTTCTTAGTTTGTGCGAGATACTATGAATGTATGTAAGTTCAGTGTGCAACATAATATATAATATACATCAAATGGTTTCATAAGTCAAGTAAAAAGTTTATTATTACCCAAATAATTTCTGTATTGGCATGGCAGATATAAGATAACCAACGACCATCGCGCCGCCAATCATAATCCAGCGCCATTGCTCTAGTCTGTTTAGTCTATCGCTCACAGCAACATGGTGTGCTTGTTGCTCTTCGCGCAACTTTTTAATCTCTTCCATGATTAACTGGTGAGACTTCTCGATACCATCAGACGTTTCTGAACGATGTTTTTCTATTCTATCGTGAATTATCTCTACGTTTTTGTCCAATTGTCTGTCCTGTGTATCAATACGGTTCTCTTGTACCGCAAGCATACGGTTAATTGAGGTAGCAACTTCAGATAACTTGTCAATAGTGATATCCAACTTACCCATTACTAGATTAAGTTGATTGATATCTCTCTTTACAAGTTCAATTTCAGTTTTTAAATCTTCTGACATTACTTACCCTCTATATTATTTATTCTTTCTTCTAACTCATCAATCTTTTTAGTTATACGAGGATATCTTTTTCTCCAGATATCATCTGGTTCTTGTAACCAAGTCCAACCCCATCGATTAACGAGATAATCTAATGCTTCATCAAACTTTGAGTATGCCCATAGTCCCATACGGGTATCGCGAAACCATGCAAGAAACGCGGCACCTAATAAAGCACCAGCGATTGCTGTGTAAATCCACAACGTATCGCTGAACATTTTAGAGATTAACTCTCCCATGTTCTCGGTGCTGATGATTTAATTGCAAAGCGTCCAAATAGACGAACTGCATAGTATGCGGCATACTTCTTCCATGATGCTACGAGTGGTTCAGTCTCACCCATTGCTTGCAAGAAAACACAATCTGCAATCTTACGACATGCTTCTAAGTCTGATGCACTAATCTCACCGCGTCTTGCGTTGATACGCTCATACATGATATCATGAATAACTGCAGGTCGTGCAACATCAAACGGTGCAATGAATGCCCAACATGCTCTAGGAACTGATGCCAAGTCTGTAACGTATCCAAGAGGTACTGTAATCTTACCTGATGATGTGATGCGAATATCTACTTTACATTCTTTCAGTTTCGCAATCTCACTATCTAATAGTGCCGCGGCATGAAATGTAAGAGGTTTTTCAAGTCTCCATTTGTTAGGTCGTTTAAATGCTCCTACGAGTAGTCCATTCCATTTTTTATTTGACATTCTCTTCCTCTTTCTGTGGTTCATAATACTTGCGATATTGTATAATTATTTCTTTTTGTGTCGCAAGATACCCTTTTATATCTGCTATATTTAGTGCTAGTGCTTCGTACCCATCTGTTGTCATTGCAAATAGAGCAATAGGTTTACCTTGCTTCTCTAAATCTGCGAATACTGCTTCTGCATTTTCTCTTGTGACAACAACCCACTCAACTTTTTTCATGTCAAGCGGTTCTGGATTAGGTAAGTTCAGTCTAGGTTTCTCTACTGCTACCTTCTGTGTCTCAATTGTTTTAACACTAGGTAGAAAACTACAACCAGTCAATGCTACGAGTAATAGACTACTTAGTAAGATTTTCAATTTCATCTAATACACCCATGGACCCTTTATTAATAATTCTTTCAATTAGTTTTGGTTTCTCTACTGCAAGAAAATTCAAATCATGCTTTGCAAGTTTCTTTTGCAACTCATCTTTTGACTTGTTTACTTCGTTAATTTTATCGTTAAGAGCAACATTTGACTGAAGTATCTTTTCGTAGGATTCTTTTGTCTGTGCTATTACTGCTTTTTGTTCTTCTACTGCAGTCTCAAGTTTTGCTTGATTGAGTACAAGTATTTCATTTTCATGTTGTAACTTCTTAACATAGTAAATGGCGCCAGAGGCGCCAACTAGTGCTACAATAATGAATAATATTTTAATCTGTGTGAACATCTATCCATTCCTTTAGTGATGAAACTTTTTCTGCTCTTACTGGTCTTTGAAGTTTTTTCCAACGACCACCACCATTAGGATTATATCGAATTGCTTTTTGATTACCTGTATCTGCACATTGTAGAATAATCATACCATCTGGATTTCTTCGTGCAAAGTTATAGATACTCGCTTCTGCTTCATCTTCTACATTTAAGTATTTGCTCCAGCGTTCAAACTTCTTTTTACCTTTAGCAAAACGTGAAAATACATCAGGTGTTACTGTAAACATTGCAGTCTTGCGTTTCTTCTTGCGAACTACAACAGTACTACTATCATCTCCAGTACCTGCTACTGCAGGACCTGTTGCATTAGCGGCGGCATCTTCCCACTGCTTTCTGATTGCTTGCTCTGCTAGATAAAATCCAGGACGATATTGCATAGCATCAAGTTTCTCTAATAAGACATCATCTGTCTCAAAAAATTCTTCTTCTTTAACAATCTTTTCTTTAATTAACAGCAACGCCGCGGCGTAGTTTGCAAGTCTATTTTTTACGAATGGAACTTTCTCAAGTAACCCGCGCAAACGAAATACTAATCTGTGCAAAATAGTGTACGCATCACTTTGAGAACCAGTAGTAAAGTTTGACATTTTGATTAACTGTTCACCCTTATCATTAATGATACCAAGTTTATATGCTTGTGTATCTTCATAACGCATTGTGAACAAGCGCAATACTCTAAGGGTTATTAGGTTGTCTACTAATCTACTCATTTAAAATTCTCTCAACTCCCTTACGATATTCTGGTCTAGTGGAACATCTGTATATTCTGTATCTTTCATATAATTAAGAAAGACTAAAAATGTTTTAAGTGCGGGCAACATATTTGTTTCTACTTTAAAGAAAAGCATATTCTTTGTTGCTTCTGCACCAAAAACATTATATAAGACTACAACATGATTAATTATTAATCTCGTTCTCAATTGACTTGTTTCAGTATATTTCTTTAACAGTCTTTTAATATATTTAATTCGCTTCAAGTCTTCTTGAAACTCCTCGAGGTCCATGCAATGAGGATTATTATATGCTTTCATTGCATAGACCAAGAAGTTTTTATTCGTCAATTCAACATCATTCATTATAATATGTATACTGACTAATTATGCAATTTTAGCGTATACTTTAGTCAATCCATATGGAGTTGTTTCATACTCAATCTGAAGATTTAAACCTTCAGCAGGATTTTCATTATCTAAAGCATCAATTGCAGTGTCAATACCCTTACCAGTGATACCACCATACTGTGTCAGAGGAGCAGACGCGGTGCCTTTTCCTTCTGTCATAGCAGGAATATCAAAAGATAGTCCAATAGTCTGCAACTTACCTTGAAGTTGTACTAAAGCACCTTTAGGGTTCAAATATTCACGAATACCAATAGTACCGACAAGCGCATTCAATTGCTGAAGACTTTCTGGATTTTTGATATCGTTAAGTGCTAAGTCAGTACCATCTGCCATTGGTGATTGTGAATAACCATCCTCTAACAAATCGGTGATTGTCTCAACAACATTCTTTCCATTAGTATCGAATGTCATAATATCCATGCTCTCATCAAGCGATTGAACTTCACTTGATGGGTTTAAGATATTAGCAACAGTCTCTTCAATTGACTTGCTTTCATTCTGACGTTTCAGAACTGCGGCAACTTGCTTATGATTAGATAAACCTTTTGCAAGTTTCTCAATTGCTCTAACTGCACCACTCATGTTACCACCAGCATAGCGTTTGTCTGATGCGATACCAATTGCTTGTTTAACTTGCATTGGTGTGTATGACTTCTCATCAATTTCTACGCTTTCAGATGCTTTTTCTTTTTCGCGGTCTGCTTTCATCTTTGCTTTTTCAGCATCGATACCTGCTTGTGCTTTCTTTAGACGCTCACGGTCTGCTTGCTTCTTCTTAATTTTAGCAAGTTTGTTGTCAGCGGCATCTGCACGTCCAGCGGTAGATACACGAACATTACCTTGTTTGTTCACTACTGCTTTCTTTGCTAGATTGAATGCACCTTTACCTACTTTGGCAACGCCTTTGGCAATGCCACTGACGATACCTTCTTCTAGTTCATTAAGTTCCTCATCACTGAGAGTATCAAGAAACTTATCGAAATCCTCTTCCGTTAGACTTAAAAAATTATCATAAGTCTGTTCGGCGAGGTTCTGTTTAAATGTTTTCATCGAACCCTCCTATATTATGCGATGGTTGTACCAGTATTTGCTAATGCTACCCAATTTGAGTTTGTAAACAGTAATGTAATAGTATCGCCTACATCATTAAATGTGATGCTTGTACCATTTGCAAAGTTTGCTGGATCAACTTGAACATCACCAACATCAGCAGTCATTGTGATGATTTTGATTTGTCCTTGTACACCATCAGCAAGTGTTAGTGCATTTGCACCAATAGTTGCCGCAGATGATGCGATGTGTGTTACTGAACTTGTTACACTGACTGCGGCGGTCGAACCTGCCGCGGCAAGTGCTTCTGGTGTTCCGTTTACTGCAACATAACCAGCAACTTTTAAGTTACCAGCAATGTTTTCTAACAGATTTTGTACTGTTAGTTTTTTGTTTGTACCACCTTGTACAACATGTAAAAGGTCGGCGGATGCGCCACTAGTAGCGGCGGTTAGTTCACTAATTTTTTGGTCTGCCATGTTAGTCTCCTATTTTGACGTTAATATTTCACTCTATGCTTTATTACAAGACATAGACTTTTCTAGGTGGGCGCAACTAAATGGCGCCCAATAAATTACGCACTAATTGTAAGTGTGCTTGTTACACCAGCGATTGCGACTGCGGCATTAACTGCTTCGCCATCAACCAAGGTACCACCAGCAAGTGCAATGTTCTGGTCAGCAATTGACAATACATCTGTGTCTGCTACACCACCATTAGCGGCGGCATAAGTAGCACGGAATGTAAGTTTGTTGCGTCCTGAACCTGACTGGTAAGTTGCATTAAATGTTGCGTCTGTACCAGAACCTGCTTGGTCGTTAGTTACTGTGATAGTTGGTGAACCAGTTACAGTAATCTTCTCGTTGAATGAAACAGCAATGTCGATGTTACCACCTGCCGCTTCGCTGAACGATGTAGTTGTGAAGTTAACTGCAGTTACGTCTGCAATATTCAGTTTAGCGGCAGCGGATAAGTTACCGATTGCTACTAATACTTCTTCTAGACCCGTATTTGGATCACGATATACCCATCCGCGACTATCTGCGAATGTATCTGTTTTTTGTGCGGCAGTTAACCATTTAGGTTTTGCCTCATTTGCGTCTGTTGCGCCCCAAGATGCCATTTTAACTCTCCTATTTGTTTATATTAGAAACCAAGTTTCTTTAGACTATTTATAGTATTTTTTGCGCTAGTATGATGAATACCTATACCACCTTGCGCTTCCCATTCTCTAATGTTTTTGATGTAATCATCAATTAAGATGTTTGCTACACCATCACTCATAGCATATTTTTGTTTGTCTTCTCGTTTTACTAGATTGATACGTTGTTTAGGTATCATTAAATGTCTTTTAATCCAAGAATTCTTTCCGTCTTTACAATTCTTATCCCAGTTTGCATATGCAGATAGAATATATGGATGACTAGATTTGACGTACCGAAACAACTCGGCACCATCTTTCATCCACTGAAGATTATGCCAGAAGTCACTTTTCTTTTCTACTTGTGCTTTGATTTTACCCTTTGCACCTTGGTTCAGGTCAGGTGACGTAAAGTCTTCACCGGTTGTGTCTTTAATACCTCTAATGAAATCACAAAGAACTCCATCCATATCTAGGTATATCTTCTGTTGACCTTTTGCTTCGAACTGTAGTAATGATAATGTCATCTAGTAATCATCTTCCTCTTTAGGTTTATCTTTAATATTATGCGTGACTTTCATTGTAGTCTCTCTGTTGTTATTGTCGAACTTCAATTCCATGCGATTTGTTATCTCATGGTCAGGTGTCTCTTTTAACTTCAACTCTAGTATAACAGATTTATCACAAAAGTCAAGTCCTAAATCACGAACTTTCTTAATAAAGTTAAACCACAAATCTTCTACTTTAGGAACATCGTCCCTTGTAAATTGCTTTGCCATAACACTAACTGAAAGTGACTGATACTAATCAGTCTCTTTATCTGCTTTCCAGTTTGCATCAATATAATTATAGAATGCTTTTTTATCAGCGGAAGATAACTCCGAAGGTGATTTAACACCACGCTTTGATAGTTCTTTAGCAAAGAACTTCTGATATGCACTCTGGTCTTTCTCTTCGATTTCCGGTCTTTCTCTCTCTTTTAAGATGAACGGATTGTCAATTCCCAAACTCATTTTTTTTCTCCTTTAGGTTTTTCGCCGCGCTCTTTCTTAGAGATTGCGATTGCCGCTTGTTGTGCGGCACTTACTGCTTCTTCTTTATGGTCAATGTTCGCATATAAACTTTTCATATCTTCATGCGTTGCTGATAATTTATTTTGCATCCACTCAGGAAACTCACCGCCACTTGAAAGATGCTCTTTTATTTTACCAGCGGCATATGACATAAACTCTAACTGTTGCAT
>Ga0115570_10002327_pt1 | contig 14560 bp, 12 predicted proteins | sample COGITO_mtgs_1205_3_FD_87294 | JGI IMG/M metagenome (GOLD analysis project Ga0115570, IMG submission 87294) | Pelagic marine microbial communities from North Sea - COGITO_mtgs_120524 | ecosystem: Environmental > Aquatic > Marine > Epipelagic | place: Germany:Helgoland, sampling site Kabeltonne... | reverse complement strand
TCAGGGCAGAGGGTCAACCAAAGTTTGCCATGTTTGCGATGATGATTCCATCGGTTTCAAATCTGGTTCTTGATATAGTTTTTATCAAGTTTTTAAATTTGGGAATGTTAGGCGCCGCCTTGGCAACTACGGCTTCTTACTTTCTCTGTTTTGCCTTTATTTTTTGGTTTTTCATGTCGAAAAACTCGGCCTTAAAGGTCAAATGGGGTCATTTAAAACTGAAACTAAATATTGTCAAGGAAATCACTTCACTAGGATTTGTTACCTTGTCTAGACAGGCCATTGTGAGTATTACTTATTTATTAATGAATACCATTTTGTTTAATCTCGGCGGGGAAGATTCGGTAACCGCCTATGCTATAGTTGGACGGATGCTAATGTTTGCGTTGTTTCCAATATTTGGGATCACTCAAGGGTTTTTACCAATTGCTGCCTACAATTACGGCGCTCAACAATACGACCGCGTAAAAGAATCGATCTACACTGCGATCAAATATGCCTCCGCTTTAGCTTCAATTATTTTTATTGCTTTAATGATTTTCTCTGAGGCCATCACCAAGATGTTTACAGACAATCAAGCTGTTGTAGCTCAAACTCCAAACGCTATAAGGTGGGTGTTTGCAGCTACACCTATTATCGCCATTCAATTAATTGGAGCTGCTTACTTCCAAGCGGTTGGAAAAGCTACCCCGGCATTACTACTTACTTTATCACGGCAAGGCTTTTTCTTCATTCCTCTAATTTTGATTTTACCAGTCTTTATGGGCGCCAACGGGGTTTGGTTGGCTTTTCCTATTTCAGATGTGTTAGCAACCATATTGACAGGATGGTTTTTGTATCGTGAAGTACAAAGCCGTTTGAAGAGCTCGACTGCAAATAATTGAGTATTTTTAAGTTTTTAAAATAGTCATGGCTGAATACTATCTTCATTTTAAGGCATTGCACCTCATTTTTGTGGTGACTTGGTTTGCTGGCTTATTTTATATTCCACGACTATTTGTCTATCATATTGAAGCTCAAGATAAGACAGATCTTGAACGGGATATTCTTAGCACTCAGCTAAAGCTGATGTCAAAAAGACTGTGGCTAATCATTGCTTGGCCGTCAGCTGTATTGGCGACTCTTTTTGCTCTAATTTTAATTGTAATCATGCCATCTTGGTTGATGCAACCGTGGATGTGGCTTAAGCTGGCTTTTGTGTTTGGATTGATTCTATACCATCTTAAATTACACCAGATGTATAAGCAGCAGCAAAAGGATATATTTAAATATACTTCAAATCGGATGCGTATTTGGAACGAGGGAGCAACTTTGTTTTTATTCGCCATTGTATTTTTGGTCATTTTGAAAAACACCATTGATTGGATCTACGGCCTGTTGGGATTGTTTTTATTAATCGGGATGTTGTTGATGGCTATTAAGCTTTACAAAAAATCACGACAAAATTCATCATCCTGATGCGGCCAAAAAAGTCTCATATCCGCTCCTTACGCTCTCGCATTTTCGTGTTTATGATTGCCTTGGTTTTGTTCGCCTTTGTGCTCATTGCGATGGTTACCGTTTACCAATACAATGAGCAAGCCGAGGATTATCATAATGAAAGACTAGAAAGAAAAGAAGCCCAATTACTAACCAGTATTGAATATGCTTTACTGGATGTTGATGCCCCTGTTACAACAGGAAATGTTGGAAGTATACTTGAAAACAGACTGTTTGAAATTGCAGATATTCAAAAAATAGCCGTCAGTCTGTACGATCTTGAAGGAAAACTACTGCTGAGCACTAATACTGATGATACTCAAAACAGAGGTAGAGACATTTTGCCAAAAGATATTCTCAGTCAATTGGTACAACCAAATATTAATCGAATTGTCACCGTAGAGGATGGTGAGCATTTTTTGACCAGATCGTCCTATTTATTAATTAACAGTCAGAACAACAAACCTTTGGGGATTTTATATATCCCTTATTTTGATGACGATTCTTTGAACGATGCTGAGTTAAAAGAGTTTTTGTTTCGATTGGGATTGGCGTATTTGATACTACTTTTTGTGGCCATCGCTTTTGCTTTTTTTGTATCACGTTTTATTACAAGGTCTTTGATGAACATCACACAAAAGATGAAGGAAACAAAACTTGAAAAGCGCAATCTTAAAATTGACCCAATTGGTGCTGGACGTGAGCTCTATGAGTTGGTAGTATCTTATAATAATATGATTGATGAATTGGAAGAAAGTGCGGTTAAGTTAGCAGCATCTGAACGTGAACAGGCATGGCGAGAGATGGCCAAACAAGTTGCTCATGAAATCAAAAACCCACTAACACCCATGCGTTTGAATGTCCAAAGTTTTGCACGATCGTTCAATTGCGACAATCCACAGGCCGATCAACAGATCAAAGATTTTAGCCAAACCATGTTAGAGCAAATCGACACTCTCAATGCCATTGCCTCTGCGTTTTCGAGTTTTGCCGATTTGCCAAAACCAAACAAAGAGCAATTGAACGTGAGTGAGGTGGTCAAGTCTGCTATTGAACTTTTTGCGAACCAACAAATTTCACTAGAGTCTCAAAATCAAAATATTCACGCCAATTTTGACCGAACCCAGTTGATTCGAATTATGACTAATCTGATCAAAAATGGGCTTCAATCCGTGCCTAAAGAAAAGGTGGCTGTGATATCAGTCAGCATTTCCGAAACTGAAGAACTGGTTAGGATTGGTGTTAAGGACAATGGTAATGGGATCGATGTGGCAAATCAAAGTAAAGTATTTGAACCAAGATTCACAACTAAAAATAGCGGAATGGGACTGGGGCTTCCTATTGTAAAAACGATTTTAGACAGTTACGGCGGACGCATATTTTTTGAAACATCGTCAGGGTATGGCACAACATTTTTTATTGAATTTTCTAAAAACTAAACATCATGACATTTGACAATCTTCTTTACCAAACCGATCAAGGCATCACTACAATCACCGTGAACCGACCTGATAAACTCAATGCATTGAATTATGATACAGTTATGGAATTGAATGAGGCCATAAATGACGCTCAGCAAGACAGAAATTGTCAAGTTATTGTAATTACTGGAAGTGGAACAAAGGCTTTTGTTGCTGGCGCTGATATCAAAGAGTTTTCACAATATTCGGTTACTGAGGCCCGTGCCTTGGCACAACGCGGTCATACACAATTATGCGATTTAATTGAACAATCAACAAAGCCAGTGATTGCAGCAGTCAATGGGTTTTGCCTTGGCGGTGGATTGGAATTGGCTATGGCCTGCCATATTCGTGTGGCTTCCGATAATTCGAAAATGGCCCTGCCCGAGGTGTCTCTCGGCGTTATTCCTGGTTATGGTGGGACACAACGACTGCCGCAACTGATAGGCAAAGGACGTGCCTTTGAAATGATCATGACTGGAGGGATGATAGATGCTCAAAAGGCATTTAGTATGGGCTTGGTCAATCACGTCGTTGAACAAGACGGACTGATGCTGTTATGTCATGCTATAGCGGAAAAAATTATGTCAAATTCCACGGTCGCTATCTCTGCAGCCATTAAGGCTATAAATGCCAATTATCAAGATGGCACCGATGGTTATCAAGTTGAAATCGAAGAGTTTAGCAAGTGCTTTGCTACTGAGGATTTTAAAGAAGGTACAAATGCTTTTATCAATAAAAGAAAAGCCAATTTCCCAGGGAATTAAGTCACGATCACATCAGAGGTGATGATCTTTTCCACGTCACTAATCAATGTCATATGATCTTGGTCGGCGATGGTTATAGGGGCATGAATTTTGAATGAAATACGAGTACCAAGTTCGAGAGGAAAATTACCATAACGGGTTGTTTTCCAAGTGTTATTAATGGTAATGGGAACAATTAGAGCGTCTGGAATATTTTGCATTAGGGACAACAGCCCTTTAGCTTTAAAGGGTTTAGGCACGCCTGTTACACTTCGGGTTCCTTCTGGAAAGATAACAGCGGCATACTTGTTTTTTTGAATATACGCTCCGAACGTTTTTATCATCTCTAAAGCCTGAGCACCATTATTTCTGTTAATCAAAACCGAACCACCGTGTTTTAAATTGAAGCTGACCGATGGAATCCCTTTTCCCAAAGAGGCTTTGCCCACAAATTTCGGATGGTGTTTGCGAAAATAATATATGATCGGCGGGATATCGAACATACTTTGGTGATTCGCAACAATGATGAGTGGTTTATCGGTCGGCAATTTTTTCAGATCAATCATTCGTATGCGAGTGCCAAGCAACCACAAATAACGGATCAATAGAAACTGTAAAACCTCAACGGATTTTTTATGAGTATTATAACCAAAAGCGTTGAGAGCTATCCACTGTATGGGATGAAACACTAAAAGGGACAGCCCGAACAATGCATAAAAAGCAATTGAGATGGGATAGGACAGTAAACGGAGCACCAAAATAGAAAAGGCGTTAACAGAAGCTATTATAGGCTCCGATCAAATTTTCTGCAATCAGTTGAGCTGGACGACCTTCAATGTGGTGACGCTCTAACATATGAACCAATTCACCATCTTTGAACAGTGCCATACTTGGCGAGCTCGGAGGAAAAGGAACCATCATCTCGCGAGCACGAGTGGTTGCTGCTTGGTCTACACCTGCAAAAACAGTGATTAAACGATCAGGCCTTTTAGCATTGGCTAATGACATTCTTGCACCAGGTCTTGCATTTGCTGCGGCACAGCCACAAACTGAATTTACCACAACTAAGACAGTTCCTGACTGAGAAATGGCAGCTTCGACTTGATCCGCATCAGAAAATTCTTCAAAACCTACCGATGTAAGTTCTTCGCGCATTGGTTTTACGAGTTCAGGTGGATACATGATTCTTGTTTTTGTTTTGCAAATATAGGCAATTATCGTGTGAATTATGTGTTAAGACTTACCTTCTGATCAATGAAATTAGTTAAATTTGCTATTGACTCGTCATTTAAATTATGGACACGATTATTCAGTTTTTTGAGGGTATTGATCCCGTTTTGGGGGCCTTTTTAGCTACCTTGTTTACATGGGCACTTACAGCACTTGGTGCCTCATTTGTATTCTTTTTTAAATCGTTGAAACGGTCATTTTTGGATGGAATGCTCGGGTTTACGGGAGGGGTAATGGTGGCGGCCAGTTTCTGGAGTTTACTCGCCCCTGGGATTGAAATGAGCCCTGGCGAAGGATTTGTAAAGGTTATGCCAGCTGCAATCGGATTTGGTTTAGGCGCTCTCTTCATTTTTGCCTTAGATAAAATACTCCCGCACGTTCACATCAATTTTAAAGAATCTGAAGGCATCAAAACCCCATGGCAAAGAACGACTTTACTTGTGTTGGCCATTACTTTACACAACATCCCCGAAGGCTTGGCGGTTGGTGTTCTTTTTGGCGGCGTTGCTGCAGGTCTACCAGAGTCTTCGATTGCAGGAGCTGTTGCTTTGGCAATAGGAATTGGCATTCAAAACTTTCCTGAGGGCATTGCCGTATCTATGCCCTTGCGTCGTCAAGGTTTGAGTCGTCAAAAGAGTTTTATGTATGGTCAAGCATCTGCACTTGTTGAGCCTGTAGCTGCGGTAGTTGGCGCTTTAGCGGTTACTTTCTTTACGCCAATTTTACCTTATGCTTTGGCGTTTGCCGCAGGAGCTATGATCTTTGTGGTGGTAGAAGAGGTCATTCCAGAAACACAACAAGATAAATACACCGATATAGCTACACTGGGGTTCGTAGGAGGTTTTATTGTAATGATGACTTTAGACGTGGCTTTGGGCTAATTAACGGCACCTACAGTCGTTGCTTTCGCATGATTTTTTAGATTTTTTAGGGAAATACTTCTTCGCCAAAAACAGCAGAGCCATTATTAATGTAATTCCTACCAGACCGTATTGAATGATGACCCCCATAATATGGTTTTATTGAATGATTTGAAAGGCGATTAAGGATATAAAATACGCAATCAATGTCATGCTAATCAATTGAATTATTGGCCATTTCCAAGAATTTGTTTCGCGCTTGACCACGGCTAGAGTACTCATACACTGCATCGCAAAAGCATAAAATAACAGCAGCGAAATGCCACTGGCTAATGTAAATACGGGCAGTCCATTTTCACGTTTTTCTGAAGCCATTTTTTGTTTTAATGTTTCAGGACTATCAGCACCTACGCTGTAAATGGTTGCTAGAGTTCCTACAAAAACTTCGCGCGCTGCAAAAGAGGTTACAAGGCCAATACCAATTTTCCAATCATAACCTAATGGCCGGATAATGGGCTCAATCGTTTTCCCTATGATGCCAATATATGAATGCTCCAATTTATAGGCAGCTACCTTTTGATCTATTTCGAGTTGACTTAAATTAGCGTGGTCAGTTTCAATAATTGTATCGGCTTTATTGAAAGCATCACCAGGACCATTAGATGCTAAAACCCAAATAATCACAGAAATGGCTAAAATAATTTTTCCAGCCTCAAAAACAAAAGACTTTGTTTTTTCAAAAACAGTGATAAATACGTTTTTCACTAATGGAACCTTAAAACTAGGCATCTCAACAACGAAAAATGATTTTGAACGGAATCTTAATATACGATTTAGAGTGGCTGCAGAAATTATAGCCATACCAAAACCAATTAAATAAAGAAACATCAAGGTCAGGGCTTGGTAGCTTAGTCCTAAAAACCGTCCTTCTGGAATAACCAAAGAAATAATGATTAAGTATACTGGAAGACGTGCTGAACAAGTGATGAATGGCGTTACCAAAATGGTGATTAATCGTTCTTTCCAGCTTTCAATATTTCGTGTAGCCATAATGGCTGGAATGGCACAAGCGGTTCCCGATATGAGTGGAATAACGCTTTTCCCATTTAGGCCAAAGCGACGCATGATGCGATCCATTAAAAATACCACCCGACTCATATAGCCACTTTCTTCTAAGATCGAAATGAAAAGAAAAAGAAAAGCAATTTGCGGAATAAAGATAACGACACCTCCGACCCCAGCTATGACGCCATCAGCCAATAGGTCTGTAAATACGCCCGGTGGGAGGGTGGCTTTGGTCCATTCAGAGAGTTGCGCAAATGAAGCATCTATATAATCCATTGGCATACCAGACCAATCATAAATGGCTTGAAAAATTGATAACAGAATAACAAAGAAAATGGCATAGCCCCAAAACTTGTGCATGGTGATGCGGTCAAGTCGGGCTCGGAGACCAGTCGCTTTACTGGCATCAATGGTCTGACCTTCTTTGAGAACGCTATTGATGAATTGATACCTTTTGACGGTCTCCTTTTGTTGAAGCCTTTTTAGATCAGATTTAGATTTTGTTTTGAATGCCGCAACATCCATTTCTTGACGGCTTATTTTACCAAAGTTTACATCTTGTGTGATGACCAACCACAACTTGTATAATTGTTGATTTGGAAAGGCGTTTTGAAGACGTTCAAAGTACGATTTATCAATTTCAGAGGCGTTTAGACAAGGTTCGGTTGATAAATCCCGATAATTAGCAATGAGTGTTTTTAGGTGATCGACACCTGTATTCTTTCGAGCACTTACTAGGGCAATATTAGTGTTGAGGGCTTTTTCTAAATAATCAACATCAAGTGAAATGCCGTTTGATACCATTCTGTCAGCCATATTGATGACCAATATGGTTGGGATCTCTAAGTCCTTAATTTGAGTAAATACTAATAAATTTCGTTTGAGATTTTCTACATCACTTACTATAATAGCAACGTCTGGATAGTCCTTATTGTTTTTATTGAGCAAGAGTTCAATAACAATATTCTCATCTAATGAAGAAGCATTGAGGCTATATGTTCCTGGTAAGTCAAGAATATGTGCCTTAACGCCACGAGGGAGTTTACAAAGTCCTTCTTTTTTGTCAACGGTGATGCCAGGATAATTGGCTACTTTTTGGTTTAATCCAGTCAAGGCATTGAAAACAGATGTTTTTCCAGTATTTGGATTACCTATTAAGGCAACGTTAATTTGTTTACTCATCTGGGCCGAATTCTATGCAAATTAGAGCGGCAGTTTCTCTTCTAATGGCCACAAAAGCATCGTCAATGTTGAGGTATAAGGGGTCTAAGAAAGGGGCGAATTGTAACAATTGTACTTTATTGCCAGGCAGACACCCCATTTCCAATAGCTTAAACGGAATGGCATCCGAGGAGCATTCAGTAATGGTGGCCTTTTGGCCCAGCTGCATGTCTGCAATTGTTGGCATCCTTATTTAGATTGATTTTAAAGAAGCAAATTTAGACAAAAAGAATTAGTCTAAATAAGCTGTCTTAAGAATTTTTATATCTGTTAGTAAGCGTGCAATATCCTCAGTGTTTGTGCCGTCGTAAAAACCTCTGATACGCTTCTCTTTATCAATTAGTATGAAATTTTCAGTATGAATCATGTCAAATGGGCCGCCGTCGCCATCATTTTTTACAGCCAAATAGGACTTTCGAGCCAGCTCATAAATCTGTTTTTTTTCTCCAGTTACTAGATGCCACTTACCATCAATCACCCCTTTATTGTAAGCATATGCTTTCAATTGAGCAACCGAATCTATATCTGGTGTCACTGTATGCGAAAGTAACAAAATGTCACTATCATCAATAATCTCAGCCTGAATTTCAGCCATGTTCTTTGTCATGACTGGGCAAATGGTTGGGCAGGTTGTAAAGAAAAAATCGGCCACATAAATTTTACCTTCAAACGTTTTTTGAGTCACTATTTCGCCATTTTGATTGGTTAAACTAAAATCTGCGATATTGTGATATTTCATCTGATGATGAATGGTACTGTCCACCAATTCTTTGTTGACCATTGCTGGCTGATAGATTGGTAGGCGCTTGACTGGATTCAGGGCATTGTAGATTAGCAGTACAATGATTAAGGCTAAAGGGCCAAGAACGAGCCAAAGCGTCCGGTATTGCTTGACGAAGCGCCACATAAAATTTCTTTTAAAAGTGGGTAAATTTATTATCTTCACACAAAATTACAACTCTATCGTCAGACAAATGACGTTTAACTAATTAATGTTATGAAGCATCTTCTTTTTTTATTTTTCACAGTTTCTTTATTTGCACAGCAAGAGGTTGATCAATTTAGCCAATGGGAATCCGAACGCTCTTTGGCGATGAAACAACTATTAATCAATCCAAATACTGCGAATTATGATGTCCAACATCAATTGTTGGAGATTAACGTTGACCCCTCAAATTCATCTATAGCAGGCACAGTGACCACAACATTTCGGGCTAAAACAGATATGGCTGGGATTTCCTTTGATTTATCTAACAATATGATTGTTAGTAGTGTTACCATGAATGGCGCAGCTTTGACTTTTAATCAAAATCTTACGGACGAATTAACCATTACATTTGAATCAACCATAGAGGCTGATGCTATTGGTGAAGTTGTAGTAAGTTATTCAGGAAACCCGATAAGCTCAGGATTTGGATCTTATGAAGCAACCACGCACAATGGCGACCCAATCGTTTGGACGCTGTCTGAGCCTTATGGGGCAAAAGGTTGGTGGCCGTGTAAACAGGATTTGAATGATAAAATTGACATTTTGGACGTCAAAATTACCACGCCGGTGACCAATCCTGATGGAGAAAATTATGTTGCTGTTTCAAATGGGATGGAACAAAGCCAGACCGTAACTAACGGCATGAAAACAACTCATTTCAAGCACCAACACCCAATTCCTGCCTATCTGGTGGCTTTTGCGGTAACCAATTATACGGTTTATAGTCATACCGTAGAAAATAACGGCAACCCATTTGAGATTGTCAATTATTTGTATCCTGAATCTTTAGAAGCCAATCAAGGGAATACGCCAGTGACAGTCGATATCATGAATTTGTTTATCGACCTTTTTGAGCCTTATCCTTATGAAGACGAAAAATATGGTCATGCTCAGTTTGGTTGGGGCGGTGGTATGGAACACACTACAGTGTCATTTATGGGCAGTTTTAGTCGTGGCTTGATCGCTCACGAATTGGCACACCAGTGGTTTGGGGATAAAATCACATGTGGCAGTTGGAAAGACATTTGGCTAAACGAAGGCTTCGCAACTTTTTTAACTGGTTTGGTTAGCGAAAACTTAGATGGTCCAGAAGGACATCTTGATTGGAAAACAAGCAAGATCAATTCGATAACGTCTCAGCCTGACGGCTCAGTTTATCTATCAGATGCAGACACCACCAGTGTAAGCCGAATTTTCAGCTCCAGATTGACCTATAACAAAGGCTCTATGGTACTTCACATGTTGCGTAAGAAATTGGGCGATGAGGTCTTTTTTCAAGGTGTTAAAAACTATTTGAGCCATCCAGATTTGGCCTATGCCTATGCAAAAACTATCGATTTTATTCCGATTATGGAAGCGGCTTATGGTGATAGTTTGACAGAATTTTTTGAGGATTGGTTGTATAATGAAGGTTATCCCTCTTACGATGTACAATGGAGTGCTAATGGTACTAATGAAATTCAATTGACTTTAAATCAAACTCAAAGCCATGAATCTGTTGACTTCTTTGAAGCTGGCGTTATTGTTCGGTTGACGGGAGCTAATGGTGAGCAAGAAGATGTATTACTCAATCATACTTCCAGTGGTCAGTCATTTACTATTGCAAGCAATTTTGAAGTGTCTGATGTAATATTTGATCCAGAAAAGGATATCATTTCAAATGGTAATAGTGTCACGTTAGGATTGGTCAGTCCACAATGGCAGTCTGGTTTGCGATTGTATCCAAATCCAACGAGTAACACCATACGTATTGATGCCCCAGGGATTAGAATAAAATCTATTGGCGTATACAATGTGCAAGGTCAAATGTTAAAAAGTATGAAGGGCTCTTCAGAGATTGATTTGTCTGGATATGCTGCAGGTCAAGTGGTATTGGTTTTTGAAACCAATAAGGGCCGTGCCGAAAAAATTATTGTTAAGCATTAAGTATATGAATTAGTTCATGTTCTAATAGCAAAGCAGTACATTTGCCGATCAAAATGACAAGTGATTTATGGAATTTATAATAAAGATTGCCCAATTTTTAACGAGTTTATCCCTGCTGATCATACTACACGAATTGGGTCATTTTATACCAGCTAAATTATTTAAAACAAGAGTCGAGAAATTTTATTTATTTTTTGATGTCAAGTTTTCACTGTTTAAAAAGAAAATCGGTGACACGGTATATGGCATAGGCTGGCTGCCATTAGGAGGCTATGTAAAAATCTCTGGCATGATCGATGAGAGTATGGACAAAGCGCAAATGGCACTTCCTCCTCAGCCTTGGGAATTCCGTTCTAGGCCAGCATGGCAGCGTCTGATTATCATGGTTGGTGGTGTTACTGTTAATTTTATATTGGCCTATTTGATTTATATCGGTATGGCGTTCAGTTATGGCGATTCGGACATTACCGCAAATAGCATTAAAAACGGCTATTGGATTGAGAATCCATTGCTTCAAGAGTTTGGTTTGCAAACTGGAGATAATATTTTAGCGATTAATGATAAACCTATTGAGCATTATTCTGACATCAAAGCCTATTTTTTAGAAACCCAAACCATGACTATTGATCGCGATGGTACAACTATGGTGTTGGATTTTCCTGAAGATTTTTTGGGCCAATTAAGTGATAGCGGGGATCGTACTTTTGTAGAATTACGCATGCCATTTATTGTTTCAAGTATTGACCCTAGCTCTTTGAATACTGAGGTTGACTTGTTGCCAGGGGATGTTTTAATGTCGTTAAATGGTCAATCAGTTACGTATTATGATGAGGTGGGCCCAACATTGGAAAACTTTAAAAGTCAAAATATATCTGTAAATATTTTACGTGATGGAGTAACCATTGTTCGTGAATTGCGGGTTAATGATGATGGAAAAATCGGAGTTTACCCAGGAGGAACTTATAAAGATTTCTCGGAATTAGGGTATTTCGATATCATTCAAAAAGACTACAATTTTAGTCAAAGTATCACCATGGGAGGTCATATGTTTGCCGAAAAAATGGGCAGCTATTGGGGACAACTTAAGTTAATTTTTAGTCCAAGCACTGGTGCCTATAAGGGCGTCGGAGGTTTCAAGGCGATTTACGATATTTTCCCAGACACATGGAGTTGGTCAACGTTTTGGAGTATTACAGCTTTTTTGTCCATCATGTTAGGTGTGTTGAACTTATTGCCAATTCCTGTTTTAGACGGTGGTCATGTGATGTTTTTACTTTTTGAAATGGTTAGTGGACGGAAACCGTCTGACCGTTTTATGGAAATTGCCCAAACTGTTGGGTTTTTCCTGCTTATCGCACTGGTTCTATTTGCCAATGGTAATGATCTATTTAAGGCTATTACAGGTTAAATGAATTAAGAAAATTCTATTTGGTGGGACTTAAAAATAATTTATATTTGCCCACCAATTGAAACTTCCTCCTTAGCTCAGTTGGTTAGAGCATCTGACTGTTAATCAGAGGGTCCTTGGTTCGAGCCCAAGAGGAGGAGCAAAGAATAACACAAGGTTTACAGTGATGTAAGCCTTTTTTTGTGCTCTAAACCTGTCTCGAAAAGCTACTAAAACCATCCTACTTAATTTCTAAATATCTCAAAGAACATCATAAAATTACTAAAAACTGACAGACAATTGACAGACATTTCTGTTCTTTTCGCTTTTAGTAGTTTTCTCAACGCGCTTTGTTCCAAAGCTTCTGAGCTAAAGGAGAACTATAATTAACTATTATCTACCCATCGCACTACTGATACTTTATCTGTTTTAAAAAGTCTGTCAATATTAAGCTCATTGGGAATAACGTCTTTGTATAGTTGTCTGACCCTTTCTATAAGCCTTTCTTGAACAACTTGGGTTTTAAGCTCTGTTGTTAGAATACAATCGTGAATAAGTAGCGAAAACATATCTTCAGGTAGATTTTTATACACCTCAACAAATATTGTAGCCTCAGCTGATTGACCTCTATGGCTTACTTTCTTGTAACCTTCTTTGAACTTTATGTTGTCTATCCACCTCATTAGTTCAGGCAGGAGTTTTTTTAATTCCTTGTATAGTTTTGTTGGTTTGTATTCTCCATTCAAAGTTGTTAGAATTTCTTTTTTCATTTTACCATATTCCATATCCTTTAGAACTTCAGAATTGTCTACCAGATATTTATAAACGGCGCCATTAGCTACTAATTTAAGACACTTAGTGGCCTCGTCGCTCATTTTGTCTAAAGACCTAATCCACTCTAGAATAAGAAGAGAAGGCTGAGCGGACGCCATATCAACTTCATAGATTAACTCATTGCTTTTTGTAACGCATATCTTTCGGATTAGTCTGGGCATAGAAGCTCCAATGTGATAGACTCTTCCTAATTGGTTTATTTTTGGTTGAAAGAAGATTGGCAGCTGATATAGCTCGTTGAGGTCGCTAGCGTTGTTTAAAGAGCGGAATGCCTTGAAATAGGCGTCATATTTATTTAGTCTTTGTTGCACGTGGTCTTCTCTCCACACTAACATTCCGTGTTTTAAAGGGGATTGCTTTAACGGGAATTCCCACAAGTAGATGCCAGGATTGTTTGTCAACTGTATCTTTAAAGTATTGAGGTTTATCTTGTGTAGCACAGGGTTGCTCTCAGATTCTTTGGCCAGATTTGCATTAGACTCTCTTAATTTATTTCTGAATACTTTATTACTTACCTCAACTATACTGTAGTCCCCTTCATCAAGATTCTTTTTTAGAGCATAGGATTTTGTAAACTTGCCACTTGAATACTTCTTGTTCATATAGACGACTTCAATATCCACCAATGCTTCTACTACAGCATTGTATTTGTTGCCCATAGTTTCTTTAAGCACTTTAGAGGCGATGTTTACAAGCTCACCCAGCCCTTTTTCGCTCTTAATCTGACTCTTAATTATATGAGAAATAAACCAGTTACACTTATCAATAAAAAGTTGCTTATTCCGCTTAGTGGAAATACTTGAATAGTTATGATGCTTTTGTAGCAAAGACTCTAAATGAATGACAGTATATAACCTCATTGTTGGAGTATAAGTGTCTAAAGTTAGTCAAAGTGGACTGCATATGAGGGAACATTGCAAGTGGACTACATATGAGAGAAAAGAAACAGGAGGGGTATTGGTGGTGCTATTTGTGTTAATGTTGTATTAGGTTGTACAAATGCATCACATATGCCTACTATAATAGTATTAGTTCTATAACAATTACAATGATTATAATATTGTTGCAGTGTTGCAAGCATAAGTTGTTTAATGGGTTCTTAATTTACCAAAAGCAGTTGCTGGTTGCTATATATTATCAAGTTAACATAACATAATATAACAATGCCATTTACAAGCGATACAGGACGATTAGCGGGACAAAAGTCCAAACGAGGACAAGGACTAGCAGGCAAGGAGTTACGAGCGAAATTAAGCCTTATAACAAGCGATTTAATAGATGAAATAAACATACAAGATTTAACTACAGCAGAAAGAATTGCATTGCTGAGGGTTTTAGCAGCTTATACTATACCAAAACCACGC
>Ga0115570_10002321_pt1 | contig 14569 bp, 5 predicted proteins | sample COGITO_mtgs_1205_3_FD_87294 | JGI IMG/M metagenome (GOLD analysis project Ga0115570, IMG submission 87294) | Pelagic marine microbial communities from North Sea - COGITO_mtgs_120524 | ecosystem: Environmental > Aquatic > Marine > Epipelagic | place: Germany:Helgoland, sampling site Kabeltonne... | reverse complement strand
ATTTGTGGTTGCATAGGTGGTTGCATTTGATTCATAGGTGGTTGCATTTGATTCATAGGTGGTTGCATTTGTGGTTGCATAGGTGGTTGCATTTGTGGTTGCATTTGATTCATAGGTGGTTGCATTTGATTCATAGGTGGTCGCATTTGATTCATAGGTGGTTGCATTTGATTCATAGGTGGTCGCATTTGATTCATAGGTGGTTGCATTTGATTCATAGGTGGAAAAGATTGTCCAAAAGGCGGATCAGAGCTGTTACCAGCAAGCATTTTTCCTATAACACCAACAACTGCCAAACCTACTACAATCATGACAATAGGGCCCATTACACCCAATGGACCTAATACAGCTTTTGAAACTTTAGAAGCAGCATCTCCAGCACTGTCAACTACTTTAGACGCAGCATTTCCAGCTTCTTCAATTACACCTTTTCCTTCTTGTGTATCATCCGTTGTAGTTTTAACAGTTCTATCTATTTTTTGAGCTAAATCAAGTGCACACTTGACAGAAGACGAAGCACTCTGAGTAATTCTTGCACTGTCTATGTAGAGCTTAAACATCTCAGGGTCTCCTTTCATCCAGTCACAGTTTTGGTTCACCGTCAATCCTTCAATAGTATTTCCAGCATAAGCATCCGAACTGCATTCTGCCTCTAATTTATCTCTTAACATCGTGTCTGTCATCTTGCTTGTATCTTGAATACCAATCGCTAATGAGGCAGCGTTTTTTTGTTTTCTGGTCATTTTGTCTGTTTTTTTCAACAACTTTTTCAAATCTACATTTGATTTACAGTCCGCGTTTGCAACTGCTACTTGTTCTATAGTTAAAGGACAGGATCCTCCTATAGTTGAATTTTTTATCATGTTTAATGCATTTCCGGAAGCTTTACATTCAACTTTTGTTGAATTATCTTCTACTGATTTATGAACTTCTTTTGATACTGATACATTTGCTCCCATATTTAACTTAGGTATTTTTTTTAATTATTGTACTAGAATATATATTTTTTTTTATTATAAAAACCAAACAAAATGTTACTTATACCCAGTGTAAATGTCATAATGGAATGATATCATATAGTACTTTTTGTGGCATTGTTTCATATATTGAATTTTACACACTTTTAATCCATTACACAACTATAAAGATCCATTATCAACATAAACTGTCCTACCACTGGTATAAACTTTGGAAAAACTTTAGTTATAGCCATTGTTATCAAGTTGTCACCTTTTGAAAGCCAACAATATATGAGAAAAACAAGAGCAATCGCAGTTGCACATAAAATCCAAACAAACGCGTCCTTCCATTTGAAAATATTGTAAAATTCTACAAATTTAGGTGAACTTTTGTAACTTTTGTTAAGACAGTATAAAATACCAATAAACACAATCACTTTGAACAACATTTTCAATATTTTTTTAACGGGACTAGTTTCTGTAGTCGGAAACATGGAGTTAGAGTTGTAGTTATTGTTCATTTGAGTATACACGTTTGGATACGAAGTCATAATGGGGCTTGGTTGATAATACATTATACTTAATATAGTTTTACATAAACTTGTAAAAAAATAGATAACGAATCATAAATAAAAAAAATTTTATAATAAATGTTGCTTATATTAATACTACTTATTTTCAAATGTTCATGTTCACTTATTATTCCTACAGGATCCTTACTTTTTCAACAAGATAATTCTTGGTTTTATGATCCATATAACAGCGCACCTAGTCCTTTTGTAAGTTCAAATAACTGTATAGATAACTTTTTATTTGTTGTTGATGAAACTAAAGGAGCAGTTTGTACAAATGATACAACAATAATTAAAAACAGTTTCAAGTTCATGTATTCTAATAGAAAAAAATATGAGTTTGTTGTTTATGATTCCGACATTCCATTGACAACGGATGAAGAATATATTTGCAAAGTAAACTCAACTCAATATTCGGATACTAAAAGAATACCATTACTTGCCAACGAACATGGTATTGCTAATGGAAATATAACGGTTCCTATAACTTGTCATGTTCCGCCAAGTAACAACAATTTACTCACAGATGTGGAAATATGGAGATATAAATATTCTACAAATACAGCAAATAGACTCAAAGTAGTTTACTCTATTCTTCAAACAAATGTGTGGAATTCTATTGTAGGTCATACTCTATTTTCGAGAACTCAAAAACTAGCAGGTAGTATACAAAACACAAGTGCCAGTTCATTAATATGGTGGGATTCCGTCCACAATCCTTGTGAAAATTGCACAAGGACAAATCCTCATTCGCTGTCATTTTATAACAATGCAATAAACCACTGCAACTATGAACAGTCTGGGTATTGTTCGTTTAACACTACCGTAAACTGTACATCCGACACAGGAGGTGTGTGTTATTCAGAAGTATTTTTGGCACCCCCACTCCCTCCTCCGCGATTACCACCACCCGCACCAAGTCCTGGTTATTGGTCGTTTACATATTCCCCAGGAATCAATACATTCAACACCGACAATAATATAGACATAAACGACTTAAATTATTCATCGTTAAGTACTAAAAGTATAATATACCGTCTTGACTCGCTAGAAGGACGTGCAACATTTAGTTGCAATGGAAGTCACTTTTCAAGTAGTGCAAGTGGACTTTTGGACGTAGACCGTGCATATTTACTTAATTCTGAAACATATGGCACAATTACTTTTGTGTTTCCTTACAAAATACAAAATACATTGATTCCATACTCGGGGGGTGGAAAACTGAGAACGTTCAAAGTTACAAGACGTGTTCATATTCAAGACTTGGTATTGTCAAACATGGACAATCAAACTTTAATATTTTGGTTGGACCAAGATGTGTATATTTGGACATCTAATGGAACGCATTTTAGAAATTTAGGAAGCGATGAACGAAATTATTTGAATCCAAACTCTGGGTACATTTTAAAATCCCAAGTTTCAGGAAATTTAACATATTAAAAAAAAAATAACAAATAAAAGAAATGAAAACTATTCTTATAGCATTAAATCTTTTTTTTACAACCGCCTTAAATATAGATTCGAATTTTTACGATGCTGCAAACATGAATGTTCCTATGGATAATATATGGTTTGGAAGTTATGCAATTAGTACAGACCTCAAACTACCTACATTTGAAGTACAATTTATGAACGAAGGTTTACCTTCTATCAACAATAGAGACTCGTTTGCTTGTTTTTACGAAAATGTGTTGGCTGGCTCACCTGTAAAATTGTCGTCTGGTTTAAGCACATTACCCGTATACTGTCATATAACTGAACCAACAGGTTTAAATATAAAATGGTGGAGTGTAGAGAAAAACAAAACAATAACACTTAGGTTTTTATCCGAACGTAGTGAAAAGGTAGGAGACTCATTAGGACTGGATTCTAACACTATTTATTTCAAATATGGAAATTATTTTTATAGACCAGCAAATTTTGAACCTGTTGGTTGTTACAAATGTGTAGGTACATCATCTAGTGAAGAATGTGTTGTTAACGATGAACGAGACAAGTGTGTAAAAACTGTAAATGTTTGCAAAGCGTGTCCAGATTGTTCTCCTGTTTCCTATTTTTGTTCAAAATTTGTTGATGGTGTTAATACTCCATGTAAAGCGGTGGGAACTGATCTACTATGTACACATGAACCAGAACAGCAAGTGTGTATGGAAGATAATAATTCAAGTAATGTATGCAGTTTCGACTCGTTTTATCCACATCCACCTTCATCTCCTCCTTTGCCTCCTGTATCACCACCACCAACACAGGCAACATTTTTTCCTAAAAATGTAGAAGTATCATTTGGCATTCAGGTTGGTTCAAATATACAAATATCATCTCAACAATTTCCTGTAAACACTATAATAAAAAGTACGAATTTAGGAACAACAACATCTTCTCATGCAGCAGTAGTAATTACAGAATCTAATACTTACTCTTGTACAACTTCTACCAACGAAATAACTGAATTTGAAGTAGGAAAAGGATATATAGTAAAAACATCGGACGATTATTACATGTCATTGTTTGGAAGTGTTTTATCACACGATCAAGAAACTCTAAAACTAACTCGTGCCAAACCAGTTTCATACTCTACAAAACTTGGGAAAAATGTAACATTGCATGCGAATAACTTTACAGAGGGGACTGTTATTAGAGAAGCTAACAATATAGTACAAGTGTCTCCGAGTAGCACGATAGTTGTTTTGAGAGGAGACACTATTAAAGACTTTGTACCAGGGAAGGGTTATATTATTACTTCTTCTACCACAATGGATCTAACATTTAACTGACAACTTATTAAATACTATTTAAGATGTTCAGTGTCAAGTATAGTTGGAGTCTTAAAGTCTTAAAGTCTTAACTAAAGTTTTAACATTTATAAACACGATGATATCTGTCATATATTGACATCCAGAAAAACTTTGCGACTGGTTCGACTTTATGAGATAGTTTTCCACTATAGTAGATCTGCAAATATTTGGGCGTATACCGGTACATTAAACGTTCTACTATCTGTAGTATTGTGGAATGGTATGACTTCCATAGTGGTATTCATCAAAGAGTTCAGCTTATATTGTACATGTCCTAAAGGACGCGTTCCGTCTTCCAACACAACTAATTTTGACCCTTCGGGTAAAAAAACCGACAAATGGGCAGCAGTTCCAGGTCTAGTCACAAGAATTTTCGCCCTGGATAAACGACTCACTTGTTCATCAAATGTAAGATCGTCTCCTGTGTAGCTTTCAAACTTAAACAGTTCTGACAACATAGTTTTTAATTCTAATTCGTTTTTCATTGGATTCATGTTAACTCTTAATGATGAATCTCGCAAAAGAAATATACGTGACATAGATTTTAATTTGTTTGACGAATCCCTTATCTTTGCATACACATTGCGAAGAATCGGTGAAAATTGTAACATATCATGTTTCCATGCAGACTCTGGTATGTAAACATCTCTATCCAAAGCACAAGGTCTGTCAATCGTATGTAATTTAGGAAGAGGAAAATTGTTTTTTACAAGCATTTTTAATGCTGACTTTGCCCAATATTTACCTTTGCATTTTATAATAACTTTTGGATCTGATGGTTGTGGATAACAAAATACAGCAACTGTATCGTATTTTTCATACAGTAGTGGCCATAATCGTGGAATACTTTCTACTAAAAAATGTCCAAAATGATCATTCAAGTAGCCACCAAAGAGAACTTTTTGCGAATCGTTTTTTTGCGAATCGGTGAGAAAACATTTATGTTTTGTTTCGTTTATATACGATTCGATAGAAGGATCTTCTTTTTGCCACCACCAGCTTGTTTGCGTGAACCTACGAGAATTGATATACGCTTTACCACCTTTTGAAAATAACCCTCCGTAATAATCTAAATTATGAGTTATATGTTTTGGTGGAAGCGCGTATCCTTCTTTTATAACATTTACTGATAACATTTATATATGTCTATATTTTTTTTCGAAAAAATTAGACGCGTAGACTAGGACACATTTTTTCATTACTATCATAAGTAGTTTTTGGATCAGATATGAAATTCATGGATAAGAAGGCTTTTTAATTATGATCGAAAGATTTCCGACAGTAACGGATCTTCATATAGTATTGTCGATTTAAGAGAGTCTCTCCAAACATTGAGATCCTTATACGGTTGTGGCCAATTTTCGACTTTTTGCGTCTTGGACAAATATATGAGAAAGCTATTCCCGTGTTTGGTTGGAAAAAGAATTTGCCGACCAGTGTTGAAATCTTAAATAACTTTGTATAAACAACTTTCATCGTTGTTTCCAGCGTTTGAATCAAGTACCTATAAATCTTTGGTGAACTACATTACTTCGTCATTTACCATTTGGGAATCAAAAAATAAAATAAAGTTATTAAAAAAATGTACCTTACTAAATATGTTATTATATTTATACTTATTTTACCATGCTTTTCGCAAACTATAAAAAAAATAGACTCAACGTTTTATACGGTCAATGGAATCATTGAACCAACTACAGATACAGAACTATGGATCGGAAACTACTCTATTGAAGTAAGTACTACGTTTCCATCTGTTGAAGTAGAGTTTGTGCGAAATGGTTTACCTCAAATAACACAAAATGACGTGTTTGCATGTTTTAAAGGAAACAAAATATGCGGGGAACCTCAAACATTATCAGACGCATTCCCGAAAACAAATCAAGTAAATTGTAGGTGTTCTAAATCAACAGACTCAGTCGCAAACTTAAACTACAAGTGGTGGAGTTATGAAAAAAAAGAAACATTTGAGCTCCAATTTTTAGAAGGTACACTTACATCAGGAACTTTGCTTCCTGCGGACATATACTTTCCACACGGCTCATCTGTATATCAACCAGCGAGTTATGAACCGTACGTTTGCTCCAAATGTTCAGGAACATCAAATGACGATAAATGTATTGCTAATTCAGAATCTTCATTTTCAGGATTTTGTGTCAAAGATGTTGCAAAATGTACAGGCAGTGATTTTTGTAGCTCATGTACAATAACTGATGGTTTTTGTTACGATACAAGTGATCCCCCAGCCCTTTGTTTGGGATGTGACATAAAAACAGAAACAGAAATTTGCAAAGAAGAAAACAATAATACCAATTTGTGTCTAACAAGTATTTTTAATACAAGTTCAAGTTGTTATTCTATTCCTACCTTGGATGTCAATTACAAATCAAACTCCGATACAGAGTCTGGTATTTATTTAAATAAAAATTTGCAGTTTTTAGAACGACTACATTCTGCACCAGAAGGAAAAGAATATGTTGTAGAAGATGTTTTGTTTCCATTGTACTCGGGTATCGGAAGAAGAACGTCTACACCTTTGTCAACAAGCGGGTTTTCGATGTCGACGATACACAATTCTTTACTTTTAACGGATGAAATATACCCCAATTATCCTAAAATATTTATTGTAGCACAAAGTTACGATGAAAAAGGAAATGCAAAAGTTCCTAGTAGTATAAGTTGTAAAATAAACTCGGAAGTATATAGTATGAACCTTGTGAAAACAGAATCAAATACTGGATTGTATTCGTTAACATTTCCACCCGGTAAATTTTTAACAACGGATAAAGAGTTCAATGTCGAAACGCGAATGGGAACTGTTGGAACATTTCAATCCGTGTTAAATGACGTTTCAAATATTAAAGTAGGAAAAATGCCGTCAGAATCCATAAAGAAAGGCCCAGACAGTATGGGAATACGAATTCATTCTTCAAACACTGAACATGGAAATATGATTTCTATATTCAACAAACTAAATGATATTTTTTATGTAATGGTGTATATGAACACAGGAGGGAAAACACTGAGAGGGTTTAGGTACCAGTTTACGTTTGATAACACAGTCTGTGAACCGGTAAAGAGTGGCCCAAATGTAGAAGGAGATGTCTCGACAGCTATGTTTTCGCAAAATATATTGATAGTACCAGAGTCCAGCACAAATACAATATCCTATGTTCGATCAAATCCGTTGTCACCCATAAGTGGAATAGATAAACTTGTAGGTTATATAAAAATGAAATCTTTAACAACTTCAAAAACACCTGTAAAATGTATGGAATCTATTACCGGAACAATCGAAGATTATTCTAGCACATATACAGGAATAACAGAGATACCAGATTCGACCAATAAAAAAGCATACATTGAATCGGTTCTGAATGTCCCAATAACAAGCGATAAATTTACAAGACCCGAAAACATATTTCCATTGTTGAACAAGCTCAAACTACTACCATCGATTAGTACTAAAATAAAGTTTGAACTTTTAAAAAGTTACAATGAATGTGTAGAATGTGATATTCCTAGTAGTTGGTCACAAAGAGAGTATACACTTTTGCCGTCAGACTCTGGTTTTATTAAACTAAATCCAACCGATCATTACGTAAATATTGTAAATCTAGATACGTCAGATATTAGAATCGAATTATCAGATACTACTCTTTCAAAACTATCTACTTCCAACTACCAAAAGTCAAGAATTTATGTGATAAAAGGAACAAGTGACATAACGTCCATGATTGGTAGTACTAGTTTTGTAACCGATCCTACCGTACAAATTGATTTTATAACATACCCTTACCCAGTTTTAATACCAAGTAATGTAGGTTCATTCACAATTTCAATAAATACAACCTCAACCGCGTTTACTGTAGAAGATACAATAGTAAATGCGGTTTCTATGAATGCAACCATTATAACATCGTTAAACGTAAACTTCAATGGACCTACACTAGGAACTAATTTTGTTTCTACAAGCGTACAAGATTTTTCAACGGAAGGTTCTACTGGATATATATACGGAAATATTTTGTTTGACGATAACACAATATGGCCAATCACAAAATATAGTTCAATAACCGTACCAGATAGTTTAAAGCTAAATGTAGTAAATGATGGAGAGGAGTACAAGAAAAAATTTGTAGTTTCAACGGGTGCAGATACAAGCTGCGGAGATGTAACTATAACAAGTCTTGGCGTAACGACAAAAGTACCTGTTCACATAACAGTCCCACCAATATCAAGTATTGTACTAAACATAGGAACGTCGGTTTTATATCCTCCCGAAGATCTTGCAAGTGTTAGTGGGGGAAGTTCTGAATCCTCTATTTCTGTTTTAGTGACAAGAGGTTCAACATCAACTACTGATTTCACAACAGATACCCGAACGAGTTATACGGTTTCACCAGACAATTGTGGAGAAGTTGTAGGAACACTTTTGAAAGTAAAAAGTGGCTGTGCAAACTCAAACACAAACTTGACAGTCACGGCAAAAGTGGGGTTGTTTAATTCCACACAAGTTGTCAACTTGGACTATGCAAACAGTTTAAATACAAAATTATTCTATTACGAGTTTTCTTCAGTTGAACTCGTTGCGGGGTTCAAGGTTCGTAAATATGTAAAAGAAAAGGATGATAGTTGTACATCGTTTTGGCACTCCATAAAAACAATTACAAAGTTGACAACAAAGTATTTATTGACAGAGATGAGTGTAAGTGATTCAAATGTAGATTTTGTATACTCTGGCACAACTAGTACAAACTCTGTTTCGGAAGCAAAGTCTACAGGTATTATAACAGTGTCTATTAATGCAAAATCTAAATTTGATAACTATGGTTTGTTATCAACCTCTTCTTCCTATGAGTCTTTGAATGAGTATGATTCTTTTATAATGGAATGGATAAATGGCGCAAACAATGAAAATTTTGTAAAAACATACAACTCCAAGGAAGATCTTACATTTACAATAAAGTTTAATGATACGCAAGGTAAAATTTTAGAAAGAAGTATAACCCCAAAAAATGAATATCTAACGTTTACATCATCCGACTCAAGCACGATTTCTGTATCCAACCTAGGAAAACTAACGTTTCAAAAATCAAAAATGGAAAGAACACGTATAACTTCAACTTTAAAATGTCCAGAAGCAGGATTATACACAGAAACACGCAATTATGGATCGAATTTACTACTTCAAGGAAATTATGATTATGATATTGGACCACTCATAGGATTACCTAGCGTTACTTTTGAATCTGGAAAGGTATGTTTTGATGTTCATCAAAAATCTTCTACGGCTCCCGATTCTTTTTCTGTACGTATTGTTACAGATGGGATAAAATTAGGGTTTACAACCAGTTCCGTTTCTTCCATATGGACAACTGCTAGTAATATTACAAAACTAATACCGTCTGTACCAGATAATAACCAACTACAATTGTTCGCATCTACAGGATTTAGTACAGCAAATCCAAGCTTGGGAACATCGTGGACCATGGGAAAAGCTTGTTTGCCAATAATCTCAAGTGGAGAAACAAGTGGAGAAACAACTATAAAGGTAAGAATTATAGAACATAAATTTGTAGGGTCGAGTAGTGAGATAATAACAGCATCTCTAAATTACATTTATGAAAACCCAACCGGAATATTTTACACAAGAACTTCGGAAACTTTAATTAATATTCCTTCTACTAGAAGGTTGGAACATGTCGAAAATAAAAGAATACTAAAAGAGTCTGATCTTACCAAACGAGGAATACCCCTCAACTATAAAACAGGTAGTTCACTGGAATCTGTAAAAGGAGAAGATTGTGAATACATGGCAAGAGAAACTGAATTTAAGAGTCTATCCGACAGTTTCAATGGTAAACTTAATACAATCAACTATTTTATAGATAAAAATATAAACAAATCTGACCAAATATACTGGTCTCCACCACTAACATACTGGAAAGATAGTGATGTTCCATACATAAACTCTTTGAGTCACTTGAACTGGTGTATTGATTATGTTGCGAATCAAGACAAAGTGTTTGTATACGACTTGAAGCTAGAATGTTCGAACACTCTAAAAGTATTACTTGATATGTCTAGATACAAAAATGGAGGAGAATTCGGATTTGTTAGACCCAAGTATATTGTAGGAGAGGAGTACAGTGTTACCATATCAAGAAGCAATTGTAAAAACTCAGGTATAGAAACGTTAAATCTGAACAATAATCTTGATATTTATGAAGCGGTTTTAGAAACAATAGACACAAATTGTAAATATACGATTGTTGGACATTCTACAAAACTATTAAAATATGGAGGAAATACAGTAACTTCGTATCCATATGAAAAAGTATTACTTATTCCCGGAAAAACAGAGTACCGTCTTTTTCCATGGAGTTCCAAGCCTCTTGAATGCGATTTCAATCCAATACCTTTTCTACCACCGCAACCATCTCAACAAATTACAAATGCGTCGTTACCTTCTCCATCACCATCCTCTCCACCTCCACCTCCTGAACAAGAAAATTCAAGTATTTTTGACATTTTTAATACAGTTATACTTATGTTGGGTTATATATCAGCTGGAATCGCAACAAATACATTAAACTCAGAAACAAAGGATAATGTACAGGATAGAGTTACAATAGTAAATAATAGAGTAAACAATAAAATAAGATTTAAAAATAGCAAACTGAAAAATAGCAAACTGAAAAATAGCAAACTGAAAAGTAGCAAAAATAGTAAAAAAAATAGTAAAAAAAATAGTAAAACTTCTTTATCACGGGATCGTATTTAAAAAGTACCTAAATAAAAAATAAGTGATATAATAAAAACTCCTTGTAGGAGAAAAATGTTGAGTCTTTCAATATTTTTACCAACATCGGTGGCGGATATGTCTTTGGGATGTGTAAATGTCCAGGACTTGTACGAAAATACAGGTTGCTGTGAAGACGAAACTCTTCCAGTCTCAATTGCGATTCCAGACAAAACTTTGTCCACTTTCTGTCCACCATGGTCGGCAAACTTCAAGGCAAAAAATGCTTTAGATGCTGTAGTGTGTGGACAAAAAACGTCTAGTGTAACCATGGAAAAAGTGCGCAAGTACCTATCCGAAGTAGCTCCCTTTAGTGAGACGAGACTGGACAACATACAGCGTTATATGTACGGTGAATGGACTCGCATAGGACCTACTGGTGAGTATTCATATGCAAAAGTGCCTGGAGAACGAAATCTTCTTCCTAAAAATGCTACATCGATAAACTCAGAAATTGAAAACTTGTTGGAGTACCTTGAATCGTACACATCCATAGCAACAAGTACAGAACAAGAGAAGAACTTTTACATATACGATCAGAGTTTAGGAATGATCGTAAAAGGAACCAATGGCGAATATTACGATTGGAGTGCCTTTTTCAGTAAAGGAGTTAATACAGGATTCATAACTGACTTGGATCGATATGGAGCTCCTCATAAAACTCCATTCCATGTGGAAGGGATGACCAATCGATGGACCATCACCGACTGGACGCGTGCATTGACCTTAGCAAGAAAAGGCAAAGTGTCAGACATTGAGTTGGATTCGCGGGGAAGTCCTTTGCCAAAAGATCATGCTTTCTGGTATTTGTTCAGTCTCTTCAACAGTGCCGTGAACTGGCCATTCGATTACAAAGTAGTTGCTACGGGCGAGGTACACACTGTTGATAAGAGCACTGGGCTTACAGACTTACCATACACACCCTTTGATAAGAATGGAGTGCGAGTTCAGGTTCCGAACTGTCCGTACTCCCCCACTGAAACATGCGAGATCACCGTATCTCACGATTTTAAAATGGCCAGCACCGACCCAAACAGACAAGGGGATCGTCTACGAGTCCGCAAAGACGAACAAAAGGATACGAATACGATTGGCATTCTGCGCAAAGAACATCGTTGGGTGGAAGAAGTCGAGTACAACAAAGGCAAGAATATGCTACGTATGTACGCCAATGAGGTGGAGTACCGACCAAACTCTGCAAACACATCGAATGCAGAGGTAGCGTATGTGACACAATATATGGATTACGATCATGGTTGGTGGTTGGATCGCATGGGGTTCCTTGCTGAAGCGAACACCGTCGTAGCGTACGCAGATCATGGCATGGACCAGAGCTTTTTAGAAACGGGGGTGTCGGCGATCACACTCGGAATTTCCACAATTATTGTCGTAAGAGATGGAGTAGAAGTACCATTGTCCTCGACTGGAATGCATGCTCGGGGATCGAATGATTACTGGTCGGGTCTGGCCTACCCAAGTTTACTAGATCGAACGGGAGACCGCAATGTAGATATACAAGCGTCTTACAATCTTTTCAGTAGCCAGCTACCAAACATTCCAAATGGAAACCTTGAAGCGATTAAAGGTGCAGAAATTCTGGACAATGTGTTAAAAGAAACAGATCGGGGAAGCTTTATGAATTTCGAAATGAAAAATCTCGTCGACAAGAACAAGTACCAAGTATACGAGCTGCACACCACGTACACATCTCCAAATCCACTGAATCAATTCGAAGGGGTTAATGATTTCGCAGATGCCATGTACAAATACTTGAAGAGTCGGAGTTTGAATGGCGTGGCGGGTATGCCTCTTACACAGAGAAAACTCACCGACACTCCGATTAAGACGGTTTACGATACTCCGATCAAGAAGTCAAGAGAATTAAAAGGGACAATGAAAGCGTGTTCAAGTGAGAATACGAAAGATTGTCCTGCAGATGTGACACTCCAACTACAAAAAGAAGAGTTTGTAGAGTTTGTTGGTTTGGATCGTGTATCCGGTGGTAAAGCTGAAGTTACTCTGAACCTGCTCACAGGATACCGGGCAAGTCCCAAACTGGGAAAGATCTTAGGGTATACTTACGACAAGACTACAAAAGTTGCGACTGGATTGTACATTCACGGTGGAGCAACCGTGAGCATGAAAAATAGCGTTAATTCATCGGATGTTTTGCTCAAGGCAAATAGCAGTTTGATAAGTCAAATGTATCAACTCTCGACTCATCTCGGAGACGAATCGGAAATGCAAAAGGTTAAATTGTCACCTTCCGTCAGTGGTAGTGTTGTACTTTCACTTCCCGTTGTCTACGACTCAGAAAAGGTGCGCAAGTTTTCGAATTGCCCAGACAATCAGCCAATCGACATCACGTATCACGAAATAATCGTGGACAATGTAACACATACCACGGTTTCATATGCAGGGAAACAATATTCATCCATAGACGAGACTAACAACCGACGATTAACATATACAGATCCTTCAACAAGCGAAGAACACGTCATTTATGCGGAAGTACCACCTTCTTCCGGGTCGGGTGGTATGATATTCTCTGGATCTGGTATCATGGGTTCTGGAGTTACATCCCTCGCAATAAGCTTCCCGGGATTCGGCATTAACGACGTTTTAAGCCTGGATTCGACAAGCAATGTGTCACCCGATATGTATGCAAAAGGGTTGCCTTTGAGTGATCCAAGAATGACAAAACCGTACACTGTAGAATTCGGAAACCCTTCCGACATTGTATGGGTCACTGAAACGGTCACATCTGGCTCAGAAGTTGGACTGTGTGGATCTGCCCCGTGGAATTCCTTTACGGTACATTCCATCGATTACGCGGCTTCCGTCGCAAAGGGAGCCAAAGTAACATTGGCGTTTTACACCGGTACTCGTGGTTGGGATCATAGTCTAGGCAGAGCGCTGAACACTGTCCCAGGTGCACGCAACTTCAACGGTCTTGTGGTATTACCTTACGAGCTCAAACAGAATGGTGTCAAAATCGTCCCACTCATGCAGCATCGTATGTATGGGTATCCAGATTCCTACATTTCGTCAACTTATACTGACGGTTATACTTACTACGCCGGACACGAACCCAATGGTCGCGAATATTATGGCACACATTTGAAGCCGCATTCTGAATTAATGGACGAATTGGTGGCCGCGAATGGAGGCAACCCTATCAATTTCAACACCTGGAAATGGGTGCAAACTGTATCCGCGGAGACCATGGACGCGATATTCGATCCATCTCTGAATGGAGTTGGATTCTTCTTCAAAACGGATGAATATTTCTCAGCCGATGGTAAAATCACTTCACCATACACCGTAGGCGCTACGACAATGAATTCTGAAGTTGTTACCGTTCAGTACTCTGTCCCAAGTTCTTCTAGTACACCCGAAGACGTTAATATCGTGAAGACCCTCCCACACAACAAGATT
>Ga0115570_10002306_pt1 | contig 14631 bp, 11 predicted proteins | sample COGITO_mtgs_1205_3_FD_87294 | JGI IMG/M metagenome (GOLD analysis project Ga0115570, IMG submission 87294) | Pelagic marine microbial communities from North Sea - COGITO_mtgs_120524 | ecosystem: Environmental > Aquatic > Marine > Epipelagic | place: Germany:Helgoland, sampling site Kabeltonne... | reverse complement strand
TTCTAAATTTCTTAGCGATGGTGATTTAAACTTACCGTTATCCGCAGGGTCTCCTGTTACGGCTCCTAACCCCAAATCGGCAAACGTTTCATCCAAACCATTGTTATGAAATATATTGTCTGTCCAAAGTGGATTTTTATCGCTTCCATGGCAATGAAAACAATCTCCCTTTGCTTCATCCATAAATACATTAAAACCGTTAAGTTCTTCTGGACTTAAATTTAGTTCTCCTAAAAGAAATTTATCAAATTTTGAATTAGCAGAAATTAAGGTGCGTTCAAATTGTGCTATAGCTTTGGTAACTAAACTAGAATCTATATTTGAAGCTCCAAACGCTTTTTCAAATAAACTAGGATATTCTGCGTGTTGTTGTAGTTTTGATTCCACATCAGCCCAATTGCTTTTCATTTCAAATGGATCGGTAACAGGAACAAAAGCTTGATGTTCCAAACTAAACCTATTGCCATCCCAAAAGAATTTTTCATCATAATTCCAAGCCAAATTAAAAAGAGGCATAGAGTTTCGATTGCCAAAAATGCCATCAACACCATCGCTAAATTTGTCTGAATCGGTAAAAGCATTTTCTGGAGCATGACAGTCCACACATGCTAATGTATTGTCAATAGATAAAATAGGATCAAAAAACAACTTCTTCCCTAGGGCAATGCCTTCAACCGTTTGTGGATTATCAATTGGAATTACGGGAGCTAATATGTTATCCTCAAATAGTTTTGGGATATCAAGGGAACTTGGGGTGGCGAAATAGCGTTCGACAGATTCGTTATCGCAGGAAAAGCAAACAAAAAATATGATGATAATATGTACTTGCCATGTTTTCAATAGATACTATTTATTGGTTAACGGATTCTAAATTAAACACATTCTGACCATTTTCATACATCATTATTTGAGCTGATGAATTTGGCATTAGCATTTGGTTTAACACATTTAAATCCCAAGTGTTTGGATTTTTAAACCATTCAGCAATATTCATTTCTATATTAAAAGTAGCATTGTTTGTAATGTTAACAGCCCCTACATCAATTTCAAAAAAGGTGTCTTGAAATACTTGTGTTGCCCCAGAATTGTCTACCGCTCTAATGGTATGATAGGCATATCCTGTTTCAGTTGTGGTGTTATCAATAAATTTCCCTTCTAATTGCATATAATGATAGCCGCCACCTAGTAGTTCTGGAACATTCCATGAAGCTGAGTTTAAATCGATATAGTTTTCGTTGTAATTATCATCATTATCAAAACCAAATGTAAATGAAACTTTGCTGTAATCTCCATCGGGAATTGCGGTAATAGGTGCGAATGATTGATTGGTGTTATTGGTTACATCTACTAAATTATATCCATCTAAGATAAAAGTCTCACCACTTGATTTTTCAAAGGTTATTTTCGAGATGAGATAACGTAATTTGGTAATACTTAAATCTTCACCGTTCGCATTGGTATAAATTATGCTATTAAAATTTGCGTTTGAAACTGCTGTTCCATCCCAATTATGAGAAAATTTAAATATAATTTGAACTTGTGAAACATCCTTATCTTTATTACAAGACGTAAACATAAATAGTACCAGAATAATGAGGATTATTCTTTGCATTAATTTAATTTTAAAATTAGTAAATCACTAAAACCTTTATTTTCTAGGATATCTATATCCCTACTACTAGACTCTCCAACGGCTATTACTGTTCCATCATTCAATTCAACAGCATCGTATGCAAAATCAATTTCTGAACCTCCAATGGTTTTTTGCCATTTTAATTTACCATTACCATCTATTTTTATAACCCAGGCATCATTCTGCCCGTTGTTATTTGTTAAGTCGCCATCTATACTTCTTGAACTTCCTGAAATAATAAAATCACCATCTTGGGTTTTTGATATGGAACGCGCTACATCAAAACTATTACCTCCAAAGGTTTTTTCCCAAATAAGTTCGCCTATCGGTGATATTTTAATTGCCCATAAATCTGCTCCTCCGCTATTTATAGAAACGTCCAAATCGCTACTTCTAGTATCTCCAACAATAATATAATTTCCGTCGTTTGATCTTGTTATACTTCTTGCCTCATCGGTTTGTGATCCTCCAAAAGATTTTTCCCAAAGTAGGGTTCCAGTCTCTGAAATCTTAACTACCCAAAAATCATATGCTCCTTTACTGTCTTTAATATCTACATCTGCACTGTCAGAAGATCCAACCAAAATATAACCGTTATCTTCAGTTTGTATGGCATCATAAGAGGCATCAGTGAATGTGCCTCCAAAATATCGGCTCCATTGGTTTTCGCCTAAAGCATTTATTTTAATCACCCAATAATCACCGCCAGCATGTCTTTTTGAAAATGCGGATTTACTGTTTTTACTATTGCCTTCACCGTTAGAAGCTGAAACATCTAAAACGCCGGTTAAAAGATAACCACCGTCATTACTTTGAAGTATGGAGTTACCAATATCTGCACCTAAAAAACCAAAAGATTTTTCCCAAGTAATACTTCCATTTGCATCTAATTTTGAAACCCAAAAATCATGAGCGCCACTGTTTTCTGAAACATCCCCATCAATACTTTTACTAAAACCTGTTATGGCATATCCACCATCGGAAGTTTGGATAATATCATTACCTCTATCATCATCACTCCCTCCATATGTTTTTTGCCATTGAAGCAAGTCATTTTGGTCATATTTGAGTAGCCAATAATCAAAAGATTCATCAGATTTATTGGTTATGTCTCCGTCCATACTTTGGGCATAACCTAGAATAGCATAGCCACCATCAGAAGTTTTTGCTAGCGCTTGGGCACTTTCGTTTTTTGTGCCACCTAAGGTTTTTACAAAATCAATTGCAACGATTTCAAGTGTGCCTTTGGAGTTATTATCTTTTTTAGAACAATTTAAAAAGAGTAATGCTATTGAAAGAACGCTTCGGGCAATTATGTGTTTCTTCAAATAAATTGACATTTTAGAAGGGTATTAATCGCTTTTTCTGATAACGAATAAACCTCTATCAATATCGCTTATTATAATATTGCCACTATCGAAAAAAGGATACACATTCCAAGCACCATTAAATTCCGTACTATTATCTGCAGGGTAAGTATCAAAATAGCCTATTTCTGTAATCGAGCTACCTGCTATTTGAGAAATATCTAACATACGTGCTCCAGCCCGGTAATTCGCAAAATAATATACATTATCCTTCACATATCCGTTGTGGTCAATGGCTGCGCTTGAACCAAAATAATCAAAATGATAAGCTGGATTATCCAAATCAGTGAAATCAAAAATAATAGTTCTTGTGTTACCTCCAACTTGAATTTCATCAACTTCATCACCTAGTATAAAGTATGTCATATCTTCAGTAAACCAGCCTTGGTGCGCGTATCGCACATTATTATAACTTATGGTCGAAATAATTGTTGGGTTAGATTTATCAGTAACATCAGCAATTACCACCTCATTTTCGTTACTACCAATTAATATTTCTTTTCCCGTATAATCTGAATCAGGACCATTATATGTTACCACTTGTGCATCATGAGAGTATCCGCCTTCTATAAAACCTCCTTCAGCTACTGGGTTTTTAGGGTCTTGAATGTTAATGAATATGGGACCGCCCTCAAAAGTAGAACTTCTATTTGCACCAACGATGTATGCATATCCGCTAGCTTCATTTATTACTATGTTATGCGAACTTCCAAACTCAGTAAAATTTGTATCTGCAGTAAATATTTCAGGAGGGTTAGCAACGCTTCTTAAACGTGTTAAATCGAATACTTGCATGCCATGTGAAGTCGCTTCACTTACTATAAAAGCGTGATCTTTATACACTTTAACATCACGCCAACTACTCGAAACTGTTGCAGTTGGTAAATTTCCTAAGTAAATAGGGTTATATGGTGTTGTAATGTCAATAAAAGCAGTTTTATTATTAGTTGCCATTAAAGCATACTCTTTTCCAGTGGTTGTATCTGTCCAGCCCCAGCAATCATTACCTGCAGAAGAGAAAAAAGTGGCTAAAGGTATGTTCGCCATTAAGTCATAATCATTACAAGGGTAAATACCTGCAAGTCCATTTTCACATAAAGCTAGAGGAGCGTTAGGATCAACATAATCTTCGTCACATAAATTCCCTATACCATCATTATCATCGTCTTCTTGATTGGGATTTGCTACTAAAGAGCAATTGTCATTAGCATTTAATATACCATCGTCATCGTAATCATCGTCGTCACATGTGTCCCCTATTCCGTTATTATCGGTATCTTCTTGATTAGGGTTAGCAATAGAAGGGCAATTATCATCTGCGTTTAATATGCCATCACCATCATCATCATCACATGTATTCCCTATACCATCATTATCATCATCTTCTTGATTTGGATTTGCTACTAAAGGACAGTTGTCTACACTTTCTTCAATGCCATCATTATCTGTATCAACAATGGCTACTATTTCAACAGGTTCGTCAGTGCATGATTGTACATTAAAAACAAAGAAACATAGTAAAGAAAAGGCATAAATAGGGCGTAAAAATTTCATAGGAAGATTGATAGTAAAAATTTAAAGAATTTAGTTTTTGCATAAAGATAGTAAAAACAAAAATAGCTTCTTATTTTTGCTAAATGATAGAAGATAAAAATCAACAGAGAACACAGCTAAGTGACTTAGGTGAATTTGGATTAATTGATCATTTAACAAAAAATTTTAAAGTAAAACATAAGTCAACAATAAAAAGTATTGGGGATGATGCTGCAGTTTTAAATTTTGATAACAAAAAAATTGTTGTTACGACAGATTTACTTCTTGAAGGGGTTCACTTCGATTTGAGTTATATGCCTTTGAAGCATTTGGGGTATAAGGCGGTTATCGTCAACTTGTCTGATGTTTATGCAATGAATGCCAAAGCGACTCAGATAACAGTTTCTATTGCGGTATCTAATAGGTTTCCATTAGAAGCTTTAGAGGATTTATATGCTGGTATTGAAACTGCTGCAGATATTTATGATATTGATGTTATTGGTGGAGATACAACATCTTCAAACAAAGGATTATTAATTTCTGTAACTGCAATTGGTGAAGTAGAATCTGAAAATGAAGTTTATAGAAGTGGTGCAAAACCAAACGATTTATTGGTTGTTTCCGGAGATTTAGGAGCAGCATATATGGGGCTTCAAGTTTTAGAACGAGAAAAAGAAGTTTACAAAGTAAACCCTAATAGCCAACCAGATTTAGAACCGTATACGTATATCATTGAAAGGCAGTTGAAACCAGAAGCGAGAAAAGATATTGTTAAGTTACTGTCAGACTTGGGTGTTAAGCCCTCGTCTATGATTGACATAAGTGACGGGTTGTCTTCTGAAATCATTCATATATGTAAGCAAAGCAAGGTAGGTTGTGATTTATATGAAGAAAAAATACCGCTAGACCCTCAGGTTATTTCTACTTGTGAGGAATTTAATATTGATAGTACGACAGTGGCATTAAATGGGGGAGAAGACTATGAATTGCTTTTTACTATTTCGCAAGATGATTTTCTAAAAATAAAGGCAAACTCGAGTTTGTCCGTTATAGGATATATTAAAGAAGAAAAAGAAGGCATTCATTTAATAACACGAGCAGATACAAAAATTCCAGTAAAAGCCCAGGGTTGGAAAAATTTTAATGATTAAGCAATAAATAATTTTCCTTCTGATTGAGTTTTAATAATGCTTTTTCTTTTATTAATTCTAAGTATACGTTTGTGGTGTATACGCTCAAGAACATCGTTTATTTCTTTAAATTTTGGTGTAAGCTCTACTAAATTACCGTTGCCGCTTGTGGTTAGCTGATGGTTACAGGATTTACAGGTGTATTCTTTAACGTGATAAGTAACGTGACGCGTCACTTTATAGTCATGGCCAAACACCATGCAGTGAATATTTTTCATTTTGTTTGCATAATTAATTGTTCTAGAGAGACTTCTAAATGTATTAAAAAGCAGCTTACTATGTTAAAAAATAGTTAATAAATCGACAAAGCGATGGTTTTTTTCTTTAAACGTTCAGTTCTTGAGGTATAAATACGTTCTAAGATAGCATTTATCTCTTTAAATTTTGGTGTAAGTTCAATTAGTTTGCCATTACTATTGGTTGTTAATTCTTTTTTGCAATGTCTGCACGTGTACTCTTTTACATGGTAGGTTACTCTCTTAGTAACGTCGTAATCATGACCAAAAAGATTGCAATACATTTTAGGGATAAGCGTAGGTTTGTTAGTAGTTTTTTTCATGCCATAATCAATTGGGAGGTTGAATCTAAGAATAAAATTCAATAAATCGATAAAAAGTGGTTAATTTTCGATGAAATGCATTATTTTGTGTAGGAATTCATCTTTATTTTCAATATGACTCATGTGTCCATCAGGAAATTCTACTAATTTAACTTTAGTGTTTTTTATTTGAGAAATTAAAGATTCATAGTCTAAGACAGGATCTTTTTTTCCTAGAATGAACATTTTTTTAAAAGGTGTAAAATGTAAAAGAACTTCTCTATTTTCTCTAATCTTCATACCTTCAAGTGCTGCAATAATACCTTGCAAAGGTGTTTGTTGTGCATCTTTAATAACGGCTTTTATTTTTTCTGAAAACATAGCTCTGTTTTCGGGATTGAATAAATTAGCAATAGCAATTCTAATAAATGTTTTATGATTTTGCTTAACAGCTAAAATAGCTCTATCTCTATTTTTTTTCTTTTCTGGAGAATCAGCATTTGCCGTCGAATTCATTAAACACAATCCTTTTATAGCATCTGGATTTTTTTCCGCGAATGCGAGCGCAACATAACCGCCCATTGAATGACCAATAAAAGTTGAACGCTTAATTTTTAAATGTTCTAATACGGCTTCAACTGTTTCAGCCATAAGTTTCATAGTATGGACATAACCGAGACAACCCGTTTTTCCATGACCTAATAAATCTATACAAATAACCCTATTTTGCTTTGAAAGTGTTGCAATAAATGGTTCCCATATTAATGCGTTTTCTAAAAATCCGTGAAGTAATACTATGGCGTTTCCTTTGCCTTCATCTGTGTAAAAAACAGTAATGCCTTTATGTTCTAGGTACATGCTTAATTTATCTCCATCAAAGATAAAATCATGCCATCACATAAACTAAGATTTCACTCTTTTAATAGCCGTAAATGCCTTATCCACAAATTCATCTTCAACTAATATTGTAAACTCATTCGTGGTTGATAAAACTTCGTATAACACAATACCTTCCCAAGCTAATCTTTTAAAGAAATGATAATATAAACCTGCTATTTTAGAATTGTCTTGTGGAAGATTTATGCTGATAGCTGATAAATCTTTTTGTACAGCAAGAAAAGCTTCATTCTTTAAATGATTTTTTATGAAATCATTTAAACTGCTAGAAACAATAATATTGCTTTCATGTATCCCTCGGGTAAAGGTGTAGAACAATTTATCATCTTTATTAATATGCTCTAATATTTTGGCATGATTGTCTATTAAGGTTGTTGAGTTTTTAACGGTAAAATCAGTAAGGTTTGAGCGCACAGTAATATCTCCGAGATTTTGAATTACCCGTTTCATTTTTATCGAATTACCTAAAGTTACAGGAGGATTATAACGTCTTAAAGCCATCATTATAGCTCCAGGTTTTACATCTTTTTTGAGCATTTTGCTAATGGGTTCTACAAGCTCTAAAGCTAAAGCACTAAAATTTATGATGTTTCTGGATAAGGCTTCCTCTAAATAAGGCTGTGTTATTAATATGTCTTCAACACAATTTGATACCGTTTTCATATACTTAATTTGCCTAATGTTAATTATTTAACAATATGTGTAAAAATACCTCTTTTTTTTAAGAAACATAGTTGTTAAGGAAATGAGTTATAGTTTTACACTTGAAATCAATGAAAATGAAAGTATTAAAGTTTGGAGGAACTTCAGTCGGATCCGTTGAAAACATGTGTAATGTTAAACATATTATTGACGATGGTTGTAAAAAGGTTGTAGTCCTTTCGGCTATGTCTGGTACTACGAATCAATTGGTTTCATTAGCTAAAGATATTGATGCCGGCAAACCAAATGATGGCATTGATAAGATAAATAAACTTCACGAAACATATTTTAAGACTATTGATGAGCTTTTGAGTGATTCATTTTTAAATAAGGATGTTAAAAATTATGTTTCAAGCATTTTTGAGCTTTTAGTTGAATGCACGTATAAAGATTTTTCTGAAACCATAGAAAATGAGATTTTAGCACAAGGTGAATTACTTTCAACTTATATATTTAATAGTTATTTAAAACAAGAAGGTATTCGTGCATCATTATTACCAGCTTTAAGTTTTATGCGAATTGATGCGTTTAAAGAGCCCGATATTGATTATATAAAAGAACATTTTGAAAGTGTTTTAAACAATGCTGAAGATTCAGAAATTTACATCACCCAAGGATTTATTTGTTTGGATGATGAAGGCCGTATTTCAAACCTTCAACGTGGTGGTAGTGATTATACATCAACCATTATTGGGGCAGCAATTAAAGCTGAAGAAGTTCAAATTTGGACTGATATAGATGGCATGCATAATAACGATCCTAGGTATGTTGAAAACACGAGTGCTATTTCAAACTTATCATTTGAAGAAGCTGCGGAGTTGGCCTATTTTGGAGCTAAAATATTGCATCCACAAACGGTAACACCAGTAAGAAAAGATAGTATTCCTGTTCGATTAAAAAACACCATGAAACCTGATGCTCATGGAACTTTAATTTCTAAAAGCACCTCAGAGAATGGAATTAAAGCGATAGCGGCAAAAGATAATATTACAGCGATTAAAATTAAATCCGCTAGAATGTTGCAAGCGCATGGTTTTTTAAAGAAAGTATTTGAAATTTTTGAGACTTATCAAACGTCTATTGATATGATTACAACATCAGAGGTGGCAGTTTCTTTAACCATTGATGATGATAAAAATCTTGAAAAGATATTAGTGGAATTAGAAAAGATAGCATCTATTGAGGTTGATAAAAACCAAAGCATTGTTTGTTTGGTAGGCCATTCAGTCGTAAATCATCAAGATACTTATAAATTATTCCAAATATTACAAGATGTAAAAATTAGAATGATTTCTTATGGAGGAAGCAAGAACAATATATCTTTATTAATTGATTCAAACGATAAAATTAATACGCTACAAAAACTAAATGATTATTTATTTGAATTAGTCACTCTGTAAAGTATAATATTAGTGTTTTTAGCAGAAAGGGTCGTTTTTAAAACGACCCTTTTACATTTTATGAATTCATGATATTTTCAATCTCGTCTACTTCAATTGGAATGTTTCTCATAAGATTAAAAGGTTCTCCTCCTTTTTGAATAATGACATCATCTTCTAGTCTAATACCAAAGCCTTCGTCCGGAATATAAATTCCTGGCTCAACAGTAAATATCATATTTGCTTGCATAGGCTCAGTTAATACGCCGTAATCATGTGTGTCTAATCCCATATGGTGGCTCGTGCCATGCATAAAGTATTTTTTGTATGCTGGCCATTCCGGGTTTTCGTTTTGTACATCGGCTTTATCAATTAGACCTAAGCTAAGTAATTCACTAGTCATAATGTTTCCGACTTCAACATGATATTCAGCCCAATCGGTTCCAGGAACAAGCATTTTTGTTGCCTCATTTTTCACTCTAAGTACCGCATTGTAAACTGCTTTTTGTCTTTCAGAAAAACGACCAGAAACAGGAACACTACGAGTCATGTCACTAGAGTAATTAGCATATTCTGCTCCAACATCCATTAAAATTAAGTCGCCTGCTTTACACTGTTGGTTGTTTTCTATATAATGTAACACATTAGCATTATTTCCAGAAGCAACAATTGGTGTGTAGGCAAACTTTCTTGAGCGTTGTCTCAAAAATTCGTGCATAAATTCAGCCTCAATTTCAAATTCCCAAACACCGGGTTTTACGAAATCTAATATTCTGCGAAATCCTTTTTCAGTAATATCACAAGCTTTTTGAATCAAGTCAATTTCAATAGGTTCTTTCACAGAACGCAATCGTTGCAGTATAGGGTTGCTTTTTGCAACAGCATGAGCAGGATATTTGTTTTTTAGCCATTTAGTAAATCGGTCTTCACGTGTTTCAGTTTCAACATTTGCTCGATAATGCTCATTGGTATTAATGTAAACCGCATCACATTGGGTCATGATTTCAAACATGACTTTTTCCAAGTCTTGCAACCAATACACCGTTTTAATACCACTCGTTTTAAAAGCGTTCTCTTTAGTTAGTTTTTCACCTTCCCAAATAGCAATATGTTCATTCGTTTCTTTTAAAAATAGTATTTCACGGTGTTTTTCTTTAGGGCAATCAGGGAATAGAACAAGAATGCTTTCTTCTTGATCTACACCACTTAAATAAAAAATATCTCTATGTTGCTCAAAAGGCATCGTACTATCTGCGCTTATAGGGTAAATATCATTAGAGTTGAAAACCGCTAAACTTTTAGGCTTCATTTTAGCTTTAAAATTTGTCCTGTTTGTTTCAAAAAGCGATTTGTCTATTTGGAAATATTTCATATAAGTAAAGTTTAAAGTTTATTGTTGCAACTGATGTAAATGTATAAATAAAAAGTAGATTTTTATTTCTTATATTTGGTAATCATTCTATGATATGTCGTTTAAAAGTTAATTAAAAATAAATATGAAAAAGATTACGTTAACGTATTTATTGATTATGCTTTTATCATTGATATCCAGTTTGAATGCTCAAGGATTAATTAAAGAAGTTTCATTGGAGAAACAAATTGAAAAATCTAGTTTACTCATAGAGGGAGAAGTTTTATCTAAAGAATCATTTTGGGATAAAGACAATAAGAATATTTACACTGTAAATAAAATACAAGTACACAAAGTTTTTAAGGGCGAATCTTTAACAACTATAGATATCATTACGTTAGGTGGAGTTGTTGGATTAAAAGCAGAAATTGTTACACCTAGTTTAAGTTTAAATGTAAATGATATTGGTGTGTTTATGTTAAATGATAATAATAATATTGAGTTAAAATCTAAATCTAAATCTAAAAATAACCAATATAAACCATATTCAAGTTCTCAAGGTTTTTATAAGTATAACTTATACCAAGATATTGCAACAAATATTTTCATCAAAAAAACGGGTATATCTACATCATTTTACAACGAAATTATGACATATACCAAGTCGGACTATATTGATGTAACTAATTTTAATATTGAAAAAACACAAGCAGCATTCAAACAAATAAAAAATGCTTTGCCACCAAGTGCAATTACCTTTTCGCCAACTACAGTGTCGGCAGGAACACAAACAGTTTTAACAATTAGTGGTTCTGGTTTTGGGTCAATAAAAGGTAAGGTTAGCTTTTCTGAAGCAGATACAGGTGGCTCATCTTTTACTGATGCATTGGATACACAAGTATTAACATGGGAAGACACACAGATTACAGTAGAGGTTCCTTCTGGAGCAGGTACAGGTGCAATTCAAGTTACAGATAGCTCCAGTCAGTCTGAAACTTCTAGCGCTATTTTAGTAGTTTCATACTCAGAGATTAATGTTATTAGTAATCAGGCAGCTGCAGGGTTAGATGTTGCTTATCTTACCCAACATGTAAATGATAATACATCAGGAGGGTATACGTGGCAGATGTTTACAGATTTCGATACAAATGCTCAGGCAAAAGCTTCTTTCTTAAGGGCATTTGAAATATGGCGCTGCGAATCTGGTATTAACTGGGTAATTGGAGCTGCAACTACTACGAATGTTATTGCGGAAGATGGTGTTAATGTTATTAGATTTGATATTGGTAATGAGTTGGGAGATGATATTTTAGGACGCTGCACATCTCGTTTTTCTGGTTGTTTTATTAATGGTGATACAAGTATTGCGTGGTATGTTGACGAATTAGATATTGTATTTAATGATAGTCCTGATAATACTGGGTCTCCTACTGTAGAAACTTGGAATTTTGGTGCAGGAGCATCAAGTAACACTGAATATGATTTTGAAAGTGTGGCGCTTCATGAATTGGGTCATGGTCATCAATTAGGACATGTAATTGATCCGAATAGTGATGTCATGCATTTTAGTTTATTTAATGGGCAAGATGAAAGAGTTTTAGGTGCTAACAATGTTATTGCGGCGGCTGATGTACAGAGTAGAAGTATATTTAGTGGTGTATGTGGAGCCTTAGCAATGACTAATTATTCGGGTAGTTGTAGTTTGAGTGTTGATGAGCGTTATGAGCTGGATGGCAGTATAACCATATACCCTAATCCTGCCAAACAACAGTTTTTTATAAAAAACACCTCATTTGCCAATTTAGAAAGAGTTGCTGTCTATGATGTAAGTGGTAGATTGGTTTCCGATGTAGATGTCTCTTATACATCAAGAACAAAAACTATAAATTTGATAAATGTTTCGAAAGGTATGTATTTTGTTAATATTCATTCTGAGAATGCTTTTATTACTAAAAAGCTTATTGTAGAATAACTTTAAAAAACTTCTAAAAAAGCCATTAATAAATATTTATTAATGGCTTTTTTATTGCAAATTAATAACAACTCTTTGATACCGATTGTTTTCAATTTGCAATAAAAATATTTCAATTAATAACATCTTATCGAATTTAACATTTCTGAAAAGTCTAAAAGTAAAAGCTTCCCGTATATTAATTTAATCACCGTAATCCCTCAATAATGAGGTGTATTTTAACTATTTCAAAAATTGAAGGGATGAAGAAACACGTACTAATTAGTTTGTTATTTTTTTTAGTAATATCTAAATCAATATCTGCACAACTAATGCTTAAAAAAGTATCATTAAGCAAACAAATTGATAAATCAACTTTAGTTTTAGAGGGAAAAGTACTTTCAAAAAAATCTTTTTGGGATACAAATCACCAAAAAATATATACTATAAACACCATAGAAGTATTTAAGGTTTTTAAAGGGGAAGTATCACCAAAAATTGAAATTATAACACTTGGTGGAGTTATTGGTATGGATGCTCAAATTGTTTATCCGAGTTTAAAATTAAATATTGATGATACAGGTGTCTTTACATTATATAATAGTAAAGTAGAATTAGAATCTAAAGCGGTGTCTACTAAACTGAGATTTAAACCCTACGGATCATTACAAGGGTTCTATAAATACGATATTGGTAATGATACTGCGGTAAACCAATTTACTTCTAAAAAAGGAATTTCAAATTCTTTTTACAATGAAATAATGAGTTACACAAAATCTAATTATACGGAATTAACAAATTTTGATGTTCAAAATAAGACTTCAGTATTAAATAAAACAAGTAATTTACTTCCAGTAACAATTGCAAGTTTTTCTCCTACAAGTTTAACAGCAGGTACAGGATCGGTTTTAATTATTACAGGCTCTAATTTTGGAAGTACAAAAGGCATAGTTAGTTTTAGTAATGCTGATAATGGAGGTTCAGGCTCAGTAAATGCTTTAGACAGTCAAATATTAACATGGACTGATACAAGAATTACGGTCGAAATTCCTTCTGAGGCTGGGACAGGAAGAGTTAAGGTAACTAACAATGATGGTAGTTTTATAACTTCTAGTGGTACGTTATTTGTTACCTATGCTCAAGCAAACATAGTTTCGGATTACTTAAATTCGGGTGTTAATGTGGCATATAAAACACAGCTAATTGATGATAATGGAAGTGGCGGTTATACTTGGCATATGACATCAAGTTTTTCTGAGCTCACTGGAGCAAAAGAAGCACTATATAGAGCATTAAAAACATGGAGCTGTGAGACTCAAATTAATTGGATTTTAAATGAATCAAACATTATATCAAGTCCTAGTGCACAAAATAAAGGAAATTTAGATACTTTTAATGTATTGTCCTTTGATGATAGCACAAGTACCAATCCAGAAGACGATTTACCCGACACCGTTCTTGGTTCAAGAACCTCATACTATTCTGCATGTACGGTAACAAAAAATGGTGCTCCTAGTTTGGACTGGTATGTAACTGAATTTGATATCATATTTGATGACGAAACTAATTGGAACTTTAATTCACAAAACCCAGGAAGTACTGAGTTTGATTTTGAAAGTGTTGCGCTTCATGAATTAGGGCATTGCAGGCAAATGGATCACATTATTGATACAGATAATATAATGCATTTTGCTATTGCTAACGGAGAATCATTAAGATTTTTAAATACCAATAATATTGAAGGTGCAAACATGATACAAGAAAATAGTACAGCCGAACCAGTATGCGGTAAGCCTATAATGACTAATTTTTCTGGTAGTTGTGCTTTAGGCATTGAAGAAGATAAATTAAATGAAGGTGTTAGAGTTTATCCAAACCCAACTAAAGGGGATTTATTCATAAGTAATAATAGAAATATTAATTTAGAAAGAGTGGCTGTCTTTGATGTATCGGGGAGGCTTATTGCTCAAAAAGATATTTCAAGTACATATGGTTTAAACACTATTCATTTAAACAGTGTTTCAAATGGAATTTATTTTGTCAATATTTATTCGGATACTACATATATAACAAAAAAAATAACTTTGGAA
>Ga0115570_10002299_pt1 | contig 14654 bp, 13 predicted proteins | sample COGITO_mtgs_1205_3_FD_87294 | JGI IMG/M metagenome (GOLD analysis project Ga0115570, IMG submission 87294) | Pelagic marine microbial communities from North Sea - COGITO_mtgs_120524 | ecosystem: Environmental > Aquatic > Marine > Epipelagic | place: Germany:Helgoland, sampling site Kabeltonne... | reverse complement strand
TGACAACGGAGCCTATAATGAACTATGGGTTGGTGACAGACATGGTGATGTGACATTAAACCACGCTTTAAATGGTTCAGTTGATGAACTTCATATTTGGAATGTAGTATTAACCGAACAAGAAATCCAAGACTATATGAACTGTCCTCCCTCAGGAACCGAAACAGGACTTGTTGGTTATTGGAACTTTGAAGAAGGAAGTGGAACTACCACTTCTGATAAGACAAATAACGGAAATGATGGTACATTAATTGGAGGTGTGACTTGGAGTACAGACGTTCCTCTTTATAACTGTTGCACCGCAAATCCAATTACCTCCCAACCCACAGATCAAACTGTGAATATGGGTAATGATGCAACATTTTCATTTAATGATACATTATCTGTTGCTTCATACCAATGGCAAATGGATGCCGGGACTGGCTATTCTGACCTATCAAATGCCGGACAATTTAGCGGCACAGACACAAAAACACTAACCATTTCCTCCACAAATATGAGTAACAACAATACTCTATATAGGTGTATTATAACTGAATCAGCAAGTTGTATGGACACTACGGATGTCGTGACTCTAACTGTATCAGAAACCGGAACATCAATTAATGAATTAAATAATTCATTGGTTAAATTGTTTTCCAATCCTTCTAATGGCATTATTACAATTACCATAGCCCAGCATTCTAATGGTCAGATTATTTTAACTGATATTCTGGGCAAAGAGGTATTGAGTAAAAGTTTTACTTCTAATGAAGTCCAACTAAACTTAAAAAGCTTAGAATCTAAAGGAACTTATTTTGCAAAAGTTCTTGATTCTGATGGAAATGTTATTGCGATTAAAAAATTGATCTATCAATAACGGTTCTACAACAAGAGCTAAACTGCATTAAAACGCAGTTTAGCCATAACGTTAATTAACATCTAAATCAACCCCCAAGAATATAGGTCGCTCTTGATGGATTCCATATTTATTCCTCATGGTTTTTAGTTCTGATATTAGCTCCTGTTGCGAATAATCCCCTATCACGATAACTTTGAGGGTTAAGCGCACAATTTTATTTCGCTGTTCTCTCGTTAATGTACGAGTTTCTAGCAGCTCTATCAAATCTTCGAATGTACTAACCTTAACTTCCATTAATCATTAAATTGAAATATTATTGGTTCAATAGTATGCCCTAAATCCTGCTTAAATTCCGTTGCCTTTAATGTTGGAATAACGAACCTTGAAAGTTCCAATAGAACCTTTAATCGGTCTTTTGGTTCAAGTTGATCAATGTCGCTTTGCATCTTGTCAAGGTTGTTTTCTAATAGGTGCTGAATCTGTTCCCTTATTTCAGAGGTTAGTTTGTTAGGCAATGACTATACTGTCATTCAAATGAATCATGGCATTTAGATGATGTGGAATTCCTGCTATTTCTGAACTCTTTAGAACAGATAATGTGTCTTTAAAATCTTCTGAGTATTCGACATAACATCCTTTTTCTTCAAAAAAGATGCTCGGATTTATTGTATGTCCATTAGATATATATTCCAATTGGGATAAAGGTATTTTCAACCCCACTAAGCTATCTATCTTTTCATAGCTTAATAGAGAAGTGTTGCCAATAATACTTGGTGTTTTAACACATCCCCAAACAAAGAAAATGAAAAAATATAGTTGATATATAAATGTATACTGAAACATGGTTTTAAAAACTTAATTTCTACTCTAAAAACTTTCCTGTCAAAATCGGTCATTCGATCTCTGAAAGTCACGCTTCAAATACAGTGGTAAACAAATCTCATAGTGTATTAGATTTTCAAAGTTACTTGCCACAAATATAAATTTTAAACCAAGTAATGAACCAATAATCTTAGCCATGTTTATTTTTCATAATCGTATACTATTCAATATAAACCTTCGTTTTAGAATAAAATTTAAATTAATATGGATATAGACATTACTCCAGAAAAACTGATTCAGCTTATTTACCATGAGCTCCCACCCCAAGAATGCATTATGCTATTGGAAAAATTATCCCAGGATGATGAACTTTATGCAACCTATACCGAGTTGAAAGAACAAACGCATTTACTTTCTCATGTTCAAGTATCACCCAGCAACACATCTGTTCAAATTATCCTTGAAGAATCATGTTCTTCATCTCCAATGGAGATGATCTAACGGCATACTTCTTCGTCTAGAACGAAAAGCTAACTGATAAACTTGGTAATAATGGAAGCTGGTTCTCTCGTTTATAATTGATTCGATCAAAGTAGAAGATATTTTCTCGATTATACACATTCGTTACGGAAGCTATAATTTCAACTTTACGTTTGACATAGGCTGATTTTTCTTTAAAATCAATTCTTCGTTTGATGGATGCATCTAATCGATGGTAATAAGGCAAACGTCCTTTGTTTAAATCATCGTATACGATTCCTAAATCCCCATTAGCTGTTGTATAATCGGCACTTGCACCACCGTCAAAATCCAACAACTCATAATAACCCTGTGTCAGTGTAAAAGGAAAACCTGAACCAAAGTTCCATCGAAGGTTTGCATTCCAAACCAGATTTTTACCAAAATCATACGAACCGACCACATTTATATTGTGTCTTCGATCAAAATGAGGCTGATACTCTCTACGTCCATCATATCTATTGACTATATTAAACGAATAGACATTCCATAAATACCATTGCTTATTCTCCAATTTATACGTTACATCAAAGCCATAGGCTTCACCCTTTTCAACAATATAATTTTCATACAAGTAATACGGTCTTAATCGTTGGTTTTCAGCGTTATTATCAAATATTTTGTCCCGATTTATATTTGTAACTTGGGTAAACTCTTTAATATATCCCTCTATGTTGATCTCAGAAATGGAATTTATATCAAATTCAAAACCAGCTACAGCATGTCTCGCTTTTTGTAATTTAGAGACTACTTCTTCACCCAAAAAAGTTTCAGGCAAATCAGTTGGACCACTTAAAAAACCATAAAATAGGTTGACCACATCCCGGTCACTTACCGCACTCATCAGATTTTGGGAATACATACCAGCACTAGCCTTAAAACGTATCCTTCGAGTCATGTTATACTTTAAACGAATTCGAGGTTCTAACGTCGTTTCTTGAAGACTGGCATACCGTTGCATTCGAAGACCCGTTTCTAGAAGTATCTTTTTATTGAAATTCTTTAAATAATTTATAAAAGCATTTATTTCACTTGTATTTTCATTTTGAGATATCCGTCGATTCGAAGTGTTGTAAAATTCAAAATCAGTTCTAAATCCATTCATTTCGACACCATATTTGATTTTATCATTAGCGTTGATAAATCGATTAAAATTAAGATTCACATTATACCCACTAATTCCAGAAGATCTGGGTTTACTATCCAGTTCTATTTGTTGAATTAAATAGTTGCTAAACGTAACACTCCCATCAACAATTACTTGACTATTTTCAGGCACTAAAAGAAATTTGGAACCCAAACCTCTGGATTTCCAATTGTATGACGTGGAACTTGGAAAATCAACTTTATCAGAATAATCAAACCCAAAAATACTCATGTTACTTCCTTTGGATGAATTAAAAGAAAGCTTTGTATATAAATCACTAAAGGAATAAGGCAATACACCCTCATTTACAAAAGGGTATATGATAGGTGCCGATGTATTTAAATATGAATTTTTATATGAAATGATATAACTACTGCTACTTTTTTCGGCCTTATATTTTTTTAAAGGTCCTTCTAATAATAGTTTTCCATTGAACGGACTAGCATTGATTTTTCCAGCTAACCTATTTTTATTTCCATCCCGAGTTTTAACATCCACAATCGCAGAAATTCGTCCCCCATATTCTGAGCTGAAACCAGCTGAGTACACATCAACTGATTTGAGGATGTCACTATCAAACACAGAGAACAATCCAATACTATGAAATGGATTATAAACCGTTAATCCATCCAATAATACTTTATTCATGACAGGTGAACCCCCACGAATGTATAATTGACCTCCTTGATCACCAGAAAAAACAACACCTGGTAAAACTTGTAAATATTGAACTAAATCAGGCTCTCCTCCTACCGACGGTATTCGGGTAAGTTGAATAGGCTTTATCGATGTTTTGGATATATTAATTTCTTTCGTTTTACGAATCTTATTGGCATTTACAAAAACTTGATCTAGCTTTTTGCTTTGTGATTTTAAATAAAAATTATGCGAAATGACTTTGCTAGGCTTAGCTTCAAAATTAAAAAATAACGTATCATACCCTATATTAGTGGCATATGCAGTATAAGCTCCTGATTCTAGATCAGCTATATTAAACAAACCACTAGCATCAGTGTAGGCTCCTTGATTTATTGTCGTAAATGTAACAATTGCTAAGGCCAGTGGCTCTCCAGTTTCTTTATCGAAAACAAATCCACGAAAAGTTGCATTTTGTGCCATAATCAAATTGCTTATACAGAAGCAAACAATAATGGATAAGAATCTTATTTTCATGAAATTAAAGATTGCAAACTAAGGTTATTTATAAGAAACAAACAGAATTAAAATAATTTTACTTAAGTATGGTTTCACTTGTATTCTGAACAGCAAGAATACCTAATCCATTGTCTATGTTCGAATGAATAACGACTGCATTGTTGAATCCACCGTTGAAGGATATTTCTTTAGCATCATCAGCCCTTTGAATAGATCTGTAATATTCAAAAAAATCTGAGGTAATATGAGAAAATTCTACTTTGTATTTGTTATCAGGATTGGAAGAAACTAGTCCATTAGGTGCTACTGTTTGAATAATTTTATTTGAACCATTGAAAAGTTCATCAGAAAATATAACTCCTGCATCACTTAGTACGTATGAATTGTAACCTGTCAAAGAAGGATCTGATTTAGTAAATGCCATCGGTATCCAATCACCAATGGTCTGATTCCAGTAAAAGATATTAAGTTTATAGAAATTACTTTTATTTCCTGGGTCATTGAATGAAACTTGTATCAAATCACCTAGCAATCCCGATGTATCTAATCCCCCATTTTCTGTAAGGGTAGAGATAGCATTCACATTAACAGGTACAATTACAGTTGATGATACGTTCACATAATCTGGATGTCGAACGGATAATTTTATTGGCTTTCCTGAGGTAGGTATGAAATCAGATGAGTAATTAAAATCTCCGGAACTTGAACTCATCGTTTTCGTTTCATCAACAGTTTCAATCATTACCGTTGCATTTGGTATCCCTTTTAATCCCGAACTATCCATGACAGCTGAACTATTGGTTAATTGGAGTTTAGCAGGCTGGCCATTCGTAAATATCGCATTTACTACCATCTTAATTTTATAATTTTCCAATAAATCGGGTTGAATACTATCTTGATAACATCCAAAAAATAAGAAGGTTAAACTGATAATGATATATTTTTTCATTCTATGTAATTTTTTTAAAATTTAACAATATAGGCTACTCCAGGAACAAATGCTAGGTATGCCCTATCAACCACTAATTTGGAAAAATTAGCTGAATCAAAAACAGCAGCCACACTTAATGGATTAATATTGCCGAGGGCATTGTATAAATAAAATCGCCATTCTTGTTCTAATCCGTAAGTGTTTTTTAAACGAATAACACTCACATCAAAACGTTGATACACATTACTTCTATAATTATTTAAAGTATTGTATTCTAATTGCGTATTTCCATTGATATCTCTGAACTTGCCAATAGGCAAAGTAAATAACTGACCAGATCCCAAAAGATAATTAAATCCAAAATTCCAATCACTTCGAGGATTGGTATAATTAACGTACAATTTAAGCATGTGTGGTCTATCAAAACTAAAAAGATATTCTTGATCATATAGGTCTGAAAACGTTCTAAAACTTCGACTATATGCGTAACTCAACCATCCCGTAATATCACCATCACTTTTCTGAATTAACCATTCTGCTCCATAAGATCTACCCGTTCCAAAAACTACACTGGATTGCCAATCCAATTCAGGATTACTCGCATCTGACAAGTTAGATACTCCAACAAGGTTGGTCATACGTTTAGAGTATAAATTAAAAGATCCAGCATAAATTTTACCTAATTTACGTTCATAACTCAACTCAAAAATATCCAGTTGTGTGGGTTTTACCAATGAAGTACTTGGCACCCATATATTATCTGGACTTCCTGTTCTTCCTAAATTGAGTTGGGTAAGAAACTGATTATGCCGATTGTATCCCACTTTAAGAGCATCGCGGTGTTGCAACAAAAAAGTACCATGAATTCTGGGTTCAAATGCCAATTTATGATAACCATCATGAGTATAGTATACTTGACGAAGCCCTAAGTCAAAATACGTTTTATCATTCAATCTCCAGTGATCCTCTCCATATAGGGAGAGTTCATTAGAGAAAACACTTTTTGTATTTCCTGTAATGGTATTGATATCAGCAATAGTTGGATAACCTTGTGAACGATATATTTTTTTTCCTGGTTGAAAAAATCGAAAACTGGATTGTAATCCAAACTGGATTGAATGAGCATTATTTTTGATGAATGTCCAATTGCTTTGGACACCCAAATCTTGAATCCCATTTGTTAATTCAAGTTGAGTGGTAGGTATTGTGGTAATATTGGGATCAAATATTTCTTCTTTGAAAATAGATTTTGCTTTGTAACTAGAAATATAGAGTTGATGTTCAGCATTTAAGCTATAATTCAACTTTTGCTTATACTTGATTGATGCTAAAAGATTAGACCATTTTTGGGTAAATCCTACTACACGAGTATCGTTCGAACTTGGCAATGAATCGTCGCTTTGTAGAGATATGAAATAAAAATCTCGAGTATTCATAAAGTTGAACTCAATTTTATCATTTGAATGAAGAGTTTTACCAAAATTAAGTTGGATATCATAAATATTTGCATTGAGGCTATTTTGGCGACTTTCTAATGGTACCATCAAGTCTATCCATGATCTTCGTGCAGCTAATGTAAAAAATCCTTTGCCTTTATTGATGTTACTAATGTAGATTCCAGCATTAAGTGGTGTCATCTCAAATTCACCGTCTAAACCACTATATGAACTGTTTTTTTCGCTTTCTAAGTCAATATAAGAAGATACCCTACCCCCATATTTTGCTGGAGATAATCCTCTGTAAATTTTTGTGTTTTTAATACTCTTGTTATGAAAAGTTGAAGATATTCCAAATAAGTGATTGTAATTATAAATAGGTATTCCATTATACAACATCATATTTTGATCGACATCCCCACCTCTCACAAATAAATTGCTATAGCCCTCTGTACCTTGTTCAATTCCTGGCAACATTTGCAATTGTCTATTTACATCTGATTCTCCAAGAAAGTAAGGCATATTTTCTAAATTTTTGTTTTTATTTTTAGTAGAAAAATCTAAAAATCCAGCGTGAAATCCTAAGTGATAATTATTATTCCCAACTTTAGGTTGTAAAAAAATAATTCGATCTGTTGATGAGTTAATTTGTAATTGAAGCGTATCATAATCAGGATGAACAAATAATACACGAGCATCCTCCTCAAAATATTTCAATAAAAATGCACCCATATCATTGGAATATGAAACATTGTTTTCTCCTAATTCTATGACCTGTACATGGGGGATTCCATTTTCATCTTCATCCATAATAAAACCAGAAGTATAACCTTGAGCTAAAACATTAGCGTAGAATAGATTAACAATAGCCGTGAGATATAAAAATCGCATACACAAATATGCTTAGGTAAACTAGTTAAAACAAGACTTTACCAAATATAATTCTAGTAGATTTAATTAAAAAAGGTACAAGTTGGTTTAATTCGCAGTGTGAGAAAATATATCCCCTTTTTGAGTTTTTTATTTTTGGCATTTAGAAGCCCAACCCCCACTCTTCCTCCTAAATTGATAGTTTTATTGAGTGTTGATCAAATGAGAGCTGATTATTTAGAAAAATTCGATCAAAATTTTGAAGGAGGGTTAAATTATTTAATTCAAAATGGACAGACTTTTAACCATACAAATCATAATCATTTTTATACAACAACTGCGCCAGGTCATGCAACTATAGCTACAGGTTATCATCCATCTAATCATGGGATTACCAATAATAATATTTATGTTAGAAAACAATCCAAAATACAATATTGCATTCAAGACACATCGGTTAATTATATGGGTATAGAAAACTGTACCCTACCCAAAAATTCTGTTAAAAATTTACTAAAACCCAGCCTTGGAGATTACATCAAGACACAATCATCTAAATCTAAATCATACAGTGTATCGCTCAAAGACAGAGCATCAATTTTAATGGGTGGTCATCTTGCCAATCGATCCTTTTGGTTTGATTCAAAAAGCACACAAATGGTAAGTACAGATTTCTACAAAGAGTCATTTCCCCATTGGGTTCAAAATTTTAAAGCAAAAGATTTAATGAAATCTGAGATAGAATCGGGATGGGAACTTGAATCAGATTTTAATTCTAAATCATTTAAATATAGAGACCATAGAGCAGAAGAGTTTGGTTTTTTTGATACTCATTTTCCTCATACCCTGAAACAAGCCAATGAAATTTCCGATATTGATGTGAATTCGGGTGATTTCCTTTGGCATACTCCTTTTGGTGACCAGTTCGTGCTGAAATTTGCCAAGGAATTGATAGTTCAGGAAAAACTTGGTATAGATAAATGTATAGATGTTCTAACTTTGAGCCTATCTGCTGCGGATATAATTGGGCACCAATTTGGACCCGAAAGTTTTGAAATTTACGATTATTATCAAAAGTTAGATCAATATTTATTAGATTTTATTCAGTTCTTAAACAATCAAGTTGGGGTAGATAATTATTTACTAGTTTTGACATCTGATCATGGAGTTGCACAATTTCCTGAATCCAACACTAATTCTAACCATCCATCAAAAAGAATAACATCCTCACAATTCAAACAGGATATAGACTCCATTGATATACTTATACAACAAGAATTTAAAATTAATCAATCAACCATAATATTCGCAAACTATCAGGGTGTAGAACCAGATTTTTCTGTTATTCAGTCACATGAAATAGATAGTAGTAAATTGGTAAGTCAAATTCAATTCCATTTAGAAAATTTAAATTACATACAAGAAACGTATTCGTTTTTTGAAATTGATAATCCAGCCTGTCACAAATCCTATATTCAAAAAATTAGAAATAGTCACTCCCCCGACCAGGGTTTATTTATTAAAATCCTTCAAACGGAAAACTATCTTATTGATATGCGACCTTACGGGACAACTCATGGAACTCCATTCAACTATGATACCCACGTACCTCTTATTTTCTTGGGACCCTCTATTCATGCTGGAACAAATAATACGATTACTTTTACAACGGATATAGTTCCAACTATTTTAGATTATTTATCAATTAAGACATCAACAGAATTTGATGGAAAGATACTTAATTTAAGCGACTACAAATAATAGATGAAGCATAATTTAAGTGAATATGCTCGCGTAATTCGCTTGCCATCAGTCAGTTTGTTACCATATTGATCTACCCACTGATCTTGTACTTTACCAAAACCATATTTCACATTAACTTCTACTGGTGATAATCCTCTATAAAATTGAACTCCACCGGTAATTGCAGGCATCAACCATGCTTTATTAATTGGTTCAGATCTATTGATTGAAAAATCAATCAATCCAATCTTATTAAACTCATAACCACACCCTATATTAAAGCCTACCTTTTCTTGAGATCGAAATGTGGATTCTGCTCCATAGAAAAAATGAAACATTAGGGGTATTTGTAAATTACCAAATCCTGTTCCGCCTATTACGCTAGTGGAACTTGCACTTGCGTTACCAAATCCTATCGCTACGGGTAAAGATGCAGCTATAGCTAAATTACTATTCAACTCTGCTATGTTGTATCGAGGCACAAAACCTATCGTAAAATACGATGAATAGCTAGTTTGAGTTGCTCCTTTTTCAATGCGTTTAATATTGCCTGGATCGGTATAAACCACATCAACTTCCCCGAGTGGAGATGAAATAAAATCAATGAAATAGGAACTGGATACTCCGGTATGAAGTCTTCCCCTCCAATCATTAAATAAAGGGGTCTTATCTTCCTGTAAATATGCATCATTTTCATCATCTATATTATCATAAACTTGGGCTTGTAAAGACGAAACACCCAATGCACAAAGAAAAAATAATAGTCGTTTTAACACAATGGCAAAGGTAGAACTAGAAAAAAGATATGATGTCATTTTTTATTCATAATTACAGAACCAAAGCCAAATAAAGAATAAAAAAGAGGAATAAACATACAAAAAGTAAATATGCTTGTCTGTCTTTCAAAAAGCGATTCAAAGAACAAAGCGACTAAAAAAACAACACTAATTCCTAACATAGGAAAAGATGCATTTTGAATCAGTGGAATAAGTGATATAAAAAAGATAAGAAGTATACCAATACCTATCCAACCAAATTTCATACCGTAATCCAAAAACTGATTATGTGGACCAATTCTATTTTCTAGATCTAACGGGGTATTTTTTTTTACATACATTGCTTGTAAAGCTTGTTCTTTTTTCTCTATTCCTACTCCAAACGGGTATGCTTTTATAACATGAATAGCCATAGTAGATGCTTCAATACGCATACCCATAGACTTGTGGTTAATCTCATCTCCTTTACCCCAGCTGTTATAATCTTCCAGACTATTTTTTATTTTATTACGGAACGAATCACTATACTGAACCGATAAACCTAGAGTAATGATTATGCTTAAGAAAGAATAAAGTAAAATTGAGTATGATCGTTTTTGAATTGAATAGGCAATCACAGATACAAATGCTCCTACATAGAATGATAATAAACCCGTACGAGAACTTAAAATATGGAAACTAATGGCTATGACTACTAGCATAAATTTAGCTAAATTTCGATGCCATATTTTTGGTATTTTTTTTTGAACCAATAAACCCAATAATAAAAAAAGGATACATGCATTAATGATCCCAAAATGAATGTGATGCATATTAGGAATGGGTATGCTTTTACTTTGAAGAAGCAAGGCATCATAATGGGCTTTATGGACTAAATAATTGGTGATAGCATATATATTAATTACAAAAACAATACCCGTAATAACCAAAGAAAACAAAATCAAATGATTTTTTTTAGCATCAAAAACTAAAAAGGAGGAGGACAACAATGAAATAAAACCAACTACTAACAATAGCTTAGAGAATAATGTGTCTGATGCACCATAAATTCCCATAGATGCTAAATGAGTTAAGAGGATAATAAAAGAAAGGTAACAAACTACTTTGACTCGTTTATCACTATAATTATTAAAAGTTAAAACAACATAAACCAAGGAAAAAAAAGTGGTTAGGCTGACTATAAATGGGGAAATCCATAAACTTAAAAACCCAACCTGAAGTAAGTAAAAAATGAATGAATTGTTGAACTTTTTGAGCGATATATTATTGAGCAATGGCATAACTTAGCATCACTCTCTCATTGTTTTTCAGATCAATACTTTTAGCAGATATGTCTGATAATTTAATAATAAGAGAACTATTTTCTTCCTTTTCGAAATTACCGATCACTTTCACAAAAATTGTTTTTTTGTTTATAGGATTAGTAACCATGATAACTTGACCAATGGGTGCGTTAAAATGATATGCAAAATTCTTATCACTAGGAATTTGAGGGTCATCGAGCATAGCCGTTCCATTTTCCTCAATTTTCTCAATGTCATATTCTTTTAATCGCTCCACTTTTATACTATATCCAGAGTTATCCTTTATCGTTTTTGTTTCAACTTGAGTTTCAAATCCCAGATCTTTATACGAAGAATCTGAAGAAATTTCAACATCAATTGAACTAACAATAGAATCTGTAGTATCTGACGAAACAAAAACAGTTTTTGCCTGTCCATCCTGCACTAATAAGCGCTGACCAACTGTTAATTCATTAGACGTAAGATTATTTAAATTTTTAATCATTTCAACCTTGGTATTGTACTTTACACTGATAGAATATAATGTCTCACCTGGAACAACTTTGTGATACTTAGCAAAAGTACTCACACCATTTGACCGTAAAGGATCATTTTTTATGTTTGATTCTTGTAAAACTGAATTATTTGAAAAAAAGTCGCTAACCACTTCATCTTGAACCGATGATTGAATATCCGTTGGTATCCAAACTATATCATCAATTTTAATTACTTCATCTGACCCGGGATTTTCATTAATAATTGATTTTAGAGATATATTATATTTTCTGCTCAGACTATACAACCCGTCCCCTTTTTCTACCTGATGTAAAATATATGTTTTACCATTTTTTACTCGAGTGCCAATGGAATCGGTTTTATGAGCATAAGAACAAAGCGATGAGAATAGAACTATTATTCCAATTAAATTTTTCATATTACAAATTTATTTAGGATTACATTGCAATAACAGTGAGTTATTCACTTTATTATGCATAATTATATTATTTTGGTCGTAGACAAACAAGATAAATGGATTATAATCTAAATTGTTTTAAATTATACTTTCTAAAACTACTCCTAATCGGATTCGCTTTTAATTTTGGAGTTGCCTTTGGTCAGACAGATGAAATTGAAATTAGGATTCAAGATACCGTATATTTTAATTCCTGCAATACTGAGACCTATCAGTATATTGACTTCTATAAAAAAACAAGATTTGAAGAAAATGATACCCATGATTTAGCTACACTCTACCAATGGGAATTCTATAATACTTTTTTTAATACCGGTGATTTTGATGTAAGCAGAATGCCTTGCTCACTTGCTGGGAAATTTGGTATTATCAAACACATCATGCAAATAGCCAGTGATGATCAAATTTATAAAACAGTTATAATAGCACTGGTTGATTCCAATACTTCTGCGGCATATATTACTGAGGAAGCTTTTATAAATGATGAATTGACATACGTTCCAAAAGAATGAAAATATTAATTATACGATTTAGTAGTATTGGAGATATTGTTCTAACATCACCTATTATCCGTTGCATCAAAAATCAGATTATTGAGTCTGAAATTCATTTTCTTACTAAAGATAGCTTTGCCGGATTATTGGCACATCATCCATATATTCAGAAAATTCATTCACTTAAAAAAAATGATTTATCAGCAATCATTGAATCTTTAAAAACTGAAAATTTTGATTGCATTATTGACTTACATAAAAATATTAGAACCTTTAAAATTAAGCGAGCTCTTCATATCAAAAGTTATTCTTTTGCTAAACTAAATATTCAAAAATGGCTCTTCGTTAATTTTAAAATTGATCTTTTACCAGAAAAACATATTATCGATCGATATTTTGAAGGTATTCAATCGCTTGGTATCACTAATGACCAAAACGGTATCGACTTTTATTTACCTCACAATTTTACTTATGATTTAAAAATACACGCACTCCATAAACATAACTTTTATGTAGTTGCATTAGGCGCCACATATTACACCAAGCAAATTCCAATTGACACGTTAAATGCGTTATTTAAACAGTTAAATGATGCTCCTATCGTCCTTATTGGCCATGGTGAAGTAGATTATAACAAGTCAATATCTATCATGGAAAATCCCAAAAATAAAACAATGATCAATTTATGTAATAAGCTAACCATACATGAATCTGCATCTTTAATACAGCAATCTAAACTCCTATTAACTGGTGACACAGGTATGATGCATATTGCCTCTAGTTTTGATGTACCTATTGTTACCCTATGGGGAAACACACATCCCAAATTTGGTATGTACGCCTATCGAAACTATGGAATTAAAAACTATATCGTAGACTTGCCTTGTCACCCTTGCAGTAAACTAGGAAACAATGCTTGTCCTAGACAACATTTTCATTGTATGAAAAAACAAGATATTGATAAAATAATTGCTGAGTTGCCAATTAATTAACCTACATATATTTGTCCTATGACTAAAATATCCATTAAATTTTTAATTTCTTTAGGGTTATTCCTTTTATTTTTTAATATCCAAGCTCAAGATAAAATAGCTTTTAGTAAATTAGAGAAAAATGAAAACGGAGATTATACACTAAATGGTATAAGATATACAGGAGAATCGTTGCTTTTATGGCCATCAAACAATAAACCTATGCAGCGTGTATTATGGAAAAATGGCAAAATCAATGGTTATTTCAAAAGTTGGTATGAAGATGGAAAAAAAGACCAAGACATTGAATACAAAAATGGCGTCCGACATGGATATTTTAAAACCTATTATTCCAATGGTAATCCAGAAGTAGACTGTCGTTATAATGAAGGAAAAATAGATGGAAGCTACAAGTCATATTACACCAGTGGACAAGTTAAAAAAATAGCCACATTTATAGATGGATTAGAACAGGGTAATTTTATGCTGTACCATACCAATGGTAATTTAGAGCAAAAAGGCGCCTACAAAAATGGTAAACCACATGGCTTGATTACATCCTATGATCGTGATGGGAATATACGAAAAGAAATCCTTTACGCTAACGGACTTCGAAATGGAAAGTGTACTTTTTATCATATTAATGGGCAAGTTGCAGAAACATCTTCCTTTAATAGTGGGTATTTGGACGGT
>Ga0115570_10002294_pt1 | contig 14674 bp, 17 predicted proteins | sample COGITO_mtgs_1205_3_FD_87294 | JGI IMG/M metagenome (GOLD analysis project Ga0115570, IMG submission 87294) | Pelagic marine microbial communities from North Sea - COGITO_mtgs_120524 | ecosystem: Environmental > Aquatic > Marine > Epipelagic | place: Germany:Helgoland, sampling site Kabeltonne... | reverse complement strand
CTGGAAAAAAACTGTATGAAAGCCTAAATTACGTCTGTAATAAATTCCTAAGTCATAACGTTGAATATATAGGGTCCCTTTCTGAAGACCCATTATTCTCAAAGGCTTGGGAGTCTTCGGAATTCGAAATATCATCGCTTCCCTTAGCTAGCGCGAGTACTGAGATGAACAAGATAGCAAAAGCCATTGATTTGCATCCATCGTTTACGGATGCAGGGAAAAGAAATGGTCTACAATTTTTCCTTGACGGGTTCATAAAATAGGGGATTCACGGTGGAGCTAGGAGATACAGAGTATAAGTTGGTTCAGGATATTGGGGCCGCGTCGGTGGACGTGTCCCATAAATTTGGTTTGGTCAAAAAAATCGCGCTCTACCTGAAAGCTCGTGTACCTGATTTCATCGAAGTCGAAGATATGATTCAAATCGGGATGTTAGGTTTATTGGAAGCAAGTCAGAGTTTTGATCCCTCTATCGGCGTCTCTTTTGATGAGTATGCAAAAAGGAGAATCAAAGGCTCAATTTTAGATGAAGTGCGAAAAGCCAGTAGCATGTCTCGCTTAGCTGTTAAGAATAATAGAGAGTACTCAAGCGCAAAGATGTCACTGACTAATTCTCTTGGTAGAGAACCAAGAAATGAAGAAGTAGCGGAGTTTCTTGGATTAACTATTTCGGAGTTAGAACGAAAGCGCTCGCACGCGAATCAATTTAATTTAGTACAGATTGATGATGAATCCCTAGAGACAGAAAGTGGATTTGAAGATCAAGCGGCGAACCCATTGCTTAGCTTGGAGGATTCTGAGTTATCTGATCGACTTACGAATGAAATATCAAAACTTGACGATAGATCTAAGCTAATTATTTCTCTTTACTACGTCGAAGAACTAAACATGAAAGAAATTGGGGCAGTAATCGGTGTAAACGAGTCGAGGGTGAGTCAACTGCTAAGCGGCACCGCGGCTAAACTTAGGGAAAGTTTAATTGCGTAATCACTCACTTAATTTGAATTTTTATCTCGATCAAAGTAGATATATCCATCATCCACCATTTCATCAATCATATCATTATCAAATCCTTCTTTATTTTCAGTGGCCTCAGTCTCTTGTAACGAGCTTATGGCGTCGTAATATTTATTTTTTTCAAGCGTAACAAGAGCGTTTAAAATGCCCTCAAAACCCTGTAGCCTTTGAGTGGCTTGAATCACACGTCTTAGTTCAAGTGATATAGAATTATTTGTCTCAGCTAGCGCAGAAAACTTTTCAACAAAATCTTCAAATTCTCCGCCCAGAACATCGATTTGTTCGTCCACATCTGATTTTTGAGCTTCGTAACGTATTCGAACTTGTTCCATAGCGATATCCAGAGATCCCTTGAATCCAAGAATCTCCCCTTCTAGCTGAGCATTCGAGTCATTTGCTAGCTCAACATCTTCACGTAGCCTTGCTAATTGTCGGTCTAGAGACGAGAATGAGTCTATTCGTTCCGCCATTTTTCCTGAAAGATCATCGAATGTTGAGTTTGACGACCAATTGAAAAAAGAAAGTGCTGTTGCCGCGAGCAGAAGTGCTGCAAGAGCACTACCACCAGTTACAAGCAGCTTATTGATGGCCATAATTTCTTTCTGGCTACGATCAAACCTTCGAGTAACCCCGACGCTCATACTTTCAAAATTCTGATCAAGAGATTGCATTCGCTGATTTAAGAGAACGATAGGATCAATTACTTCTTCTTCAATCCCTTCGGTAGAATCGCTGTCAGTCTCAACGTCCTCCTCATCTACACCTATCTCAGCTTCATTACTCGTATCAGCGAGGCTTGGGTCCACTTCATCTATTTCATCGTTGGCATTATTTATGCCATTATCGGTTGGATCAGCCATTGCCACCTCTTTATTAAGACCATTTATTAACCAATCGACATTACACCCAATTTAATTAATCCACCTGCCAATTCTGAGTAGGCTTAACCTAACCTTCGTTTATTAGTCGACCGCTCTTATCAAATAACATCGATGCGGGCAGATCAACTTCCGGCTTACTCGGTCTAGATCCGCTTCTTTTTAACTCATTAAGTGCATAAATATATGCTATTACTTCTGCAACAGAGCGGTAAAGTGGTGCTGGTACTTCTTGCTTTATATCCGTTGTATAAAACAAGGCGCGAGCAAGCAGCGGAGCCTCAAATATTGGCACAGTATGATCTGCGGCTTTTTCTTTTATTGCAGCAGCAACGAAATCGACACCTTTTGCAAGCACTATCGGAGCTTTATTACCACCAGGCTCGTAAGAGAGTGCGACAGAAAAGTGATCTGGGTTAGTGACGATGACATCCGCATCAGCAATTGTAAGCATCATTTGGTTCATCGCTACCTGTCGTTGTCTCTCCCTAATTTTAGCCTTTACTTCTGGCCGTCCTTCTGATTCTTTATATTCATCTTTTACTTCTTTCAGAGTCATTTTTAATTTGTTATTGAAGCTATAAATTTGGTATGGAAGATCAATAGCGGCAATGACTAATAAAGTAAATGTCGTCAGCAAGACACCGAAAATTAAAATGCCCAGCCCATTCTCGATTGCCACTTTTTCCGGTAGTAGATTTAAAAAGAAAATACTCTCGTACATTGTATAAAGGAGCGCAAAAATCGACGTAGCTATTAAAAATAATTTTGCGAAGCTTTTTGTCAGCTCAACTAGACCTTTTAATCCAAACATACGGCCGAGCCCTGTTAAAGGGTTCATTTTTGAGGCTTTTGGCAAAAATGCTTTTACTGAGAAACCAATACCGCCTGTGAAAAACGCAGTTGCAATAGCAAGCAGGATAGTCAACGCTAATAGAGGCGAAATCGAAATTAATGAGCCTATAAATAAAGTCGACACCATACCAACTATCGATGAGCTATCGTCAATTATCGAATTGTCAAACGTAAAAGCTTGGGTGAATAGTCCGACAAACCGCTCTTCGGCATTGCTTCCGAACAAGTACATAACCAGCGCAACAGAAATTAAAAGAACAGCGATCGAGGTGTCTTGTGATCGAAGAAATTGGCCGTCCTCCTTCGCTTTTTCACGCCTTCTTGCCGTCGGCTCCTCCGTTTTGTCGGTTTGATCGGACTCTTCTGCCATTCTATATTCCTATCATCAAGGTTATTTTATCAAATGACTCTATCCAAAAATCTTGTATTAGTCTTAGGACTCCCGGAAGTGCGACTATAAGAAGAATGCTTCCTATCAGAAGAATGGCTGGAAATCCAACTGCAATAATATTTAGAGATGGCGCCGATCTGGTGATAATACCTAATCCAATATTGACAAGTAAAAGAGAGATCATCATAGGCAACGCGAGTAAAAGCCCACCGGAGAAAACCAGTGGCGTTAATTCTAGTAATGAGTCTAGTAATGGCAATATGAGTAATGGTTGACCTATAGGCAGTTCTTCAAAACTTTGAAATATGAGGTCGATAATTATCAGATGTCCGTCAATTAGTAAGAAGATTAGTGTTGAGAGAATAATAAGAAATTGTGATATGACTGGCACATTTCCCAAATTTGGATCAAACATATTCGCCATGCCAAGACCCATTGCATTTGAAATTGCTTGCCCTCCTACCGTGATTGCTGCGCTCACTAACTGCAGGCTAAAGCCGAGAATTACACCTATAGCGATTTCTTGTAATATATACAAAAATCCAACGCTCGTGAGCGGATCTATCGAAACGCCTTCTAAGAAACTGAAATATAGGAAAGTGAACACAGCAGATATTGCAATTCTGAATCTTATATTGATTGATTCTATGGAGTAGAAAGGAGACGCAAGTAGAAAGGCAGACAGTCGACTAAATGGAAAAAGAAATTGATAAAAAATATCAATCATTTCGGCCATCAAAAGTGTGGTCATTGTAGGTACATTGGTAAATTTAAAAGAAGAGTTTGAAAATAATCTACTAGTGTAAGAATCTGCCAGCCACCAACAAGAAATAATACCAATACCAGCGTGATTAACTTCGGTATAAAACTAAGTGTCATCTCTTGAATGGATGTCGCAGCTTGAAAAATACCGATTACAATTCCTACTACGAGTGTTCCTCCTAATAACGGCCCGGCAATCAGCATTGTTACCCAAAGCGCATCACGTCCGATAGTAATGACATCTGCAATATTCATTTATATCCTGAAACTTCCAGCTAAGGATTGCATAATTAGAATCCACCCATCAGCTAAAACAAAGAGCATTAGCTTAAAAGGCATTGAAATCATCATAGGAGAAAGCATCATCATTCCCATCGCCATGAGTACGCTTGCTACTACCAGATCTATTATTACAAAAGGGATATAGATAAGAAAACCAATTGTAAATGCAGTCTTGAGCTCAGAAGTCATAAATGACGGCAAAAGTATGCTAAGTGGTATTTCTTCATTTTCGCTAAATTCCATCCCCGCTATTTCGCTGAAAACAGCTATATCGTCTTCACGTGTCTGAGATAACATAAATTCGCGTAGCGGAGCTTGAGCGACCTCTACGGCTTGTTCGGCCCCGATTTCAGCATCAAGATACGGTGTAATAGAATCGTTATAGATTTCATTAAATATCGGTGACATTACAAAAAACGTTAAGAACAATGAGATTCCAACCAAAACCGTATTTGGTGGTGTCTGCGCCGTCCCAATCGCTTGTCGTAATAAGGACATTACGATAATGATTCTTACAAACGAAGTCATCATTATAAGTATTGACGGAAGGAGCGTCAGCACCGTCATGAGTATCAATATTTGAAGCGTCAAACTATATTCTGTGCCAGCAGAAGTATCAGTTACGCTCAGAGCAGGCAAACCAACTTGAGCACTGAGTGGCGACACTATCAATAACAGAAAAATTATTGATAATCGGATTTTTGGCAATAGTTGCCGTAGAAGGATTACTGCTTTGTTTTTACTTTCATCGTAAATCGAGGACATCATATCACTCTTGTTTTTAAAGAGACTCTTCTTCAGATGAATTTTTATGTGTCCAAATTGGAACAATGTTATCAGCCGAAAACGCGATAAGAGATACATAAGAATCTGCTTCAACAAGAATTAATTGCGCTTTGAGACCTACTCTTCTTTGCGAAGTGACCTTTAGTCGGTTATTTCCTGCATCTGGAAGCATTCCTCGATATTTTTTTAAAACTATAAAAAAGACCGCCAGAGCAATTGCTACAGCAAGCAAAGGAATTACTATATTCGTTAGGGAATTAACTTCCATTTAGTACTCGTATATTGTCACTTTGACCAACGCTATTGCTTGTTATCACAATTTTTATCTAAGGCGAGCATAAAACTTCTAACCGTTGCCCCCTCTTGGCACTATTTCAGTCAATTTTATTCCATAGTTTTCTTTTATGAGCACGATTTCTCCTTTTGCGATCAGTGTACCGTTGACTCGAAGGTTTAAAGGCTCACCGGCTAAAGAATCGAGGGCAATAACGGAACCTTGGTTCAGCGCCATCATTTCTCCAATTTTCAATTTTGTTGTACCGAGCTCTACAGACACAGTAACTGGTATGTTATCAAGTACGGCGGAATCGACATTGCCATCTCTTGAGTTATGCTCTCTGGCACTGTTATCGGCCGTATTTACGAGTGCTCCACCTAATTCTTGGCTTTGAGATTCAGTTTCTGCTCCGAAATCGTTTGTATCTTGTGTATCCATAATAATTCCCAAGTATTTTCTTTGCTTATTTATCAGAAGGAGCTGTAACTCTCACAGCTACGCTTTCTCCAAGTTGACCCGGCATACCATATACAATCGATACACCATCTACAGTAATTGCAAGTACTTCGCCTGTCACTATCCTGAGTTCATCTCCGACACTTAGCGATGCTATTTCGCCGACGGTAGAATGTAACTTTCCAAATTCAACTTCTAACTCAATGTCAACATCCATACAGCCTTGGCGTAACTCTCGAGTCCAATCCTTATTTATAGAGGACAGCTGAACGAAGTCTAGTAATTGTTTTGCGTACCTATCAACTTGACTTCGAATTGATGTTATCGGATATGCTATCGCAATCTGTCCCTCTATACCCTCTGCCGTACTTACATCAAAACGAGTAACAACAAGAGACTCGTCATATTTAAACCCGCGTAGTTTATTTGGATCAAGTTCCGACTGTACCTTTTCAAATTTTGCTTGAGCAAGCGGCGCCCATCCTTCACTTAGCGAGCTAGATATCAGAGTGCCCATTATTCCAAGTATTGCATCCTCAGTACTCGCAAAATTTCTATCCGTAGAAAATCCTATGGTACTGGAGCCAGCTCCTCCAAAGAACCTGTCGAGAGAATTAAACACAAGCGGTGAACTAATCGTTACTAACGCATTGCGTTCCATTGGTTGTAGGCTTAACGTCATAATTGCGCTCTGTGGAACAATATTCCTTATATGTTCAGAATAAATCTCAACTTCAGTTCGAAGATTAGCAATTTTTGTATAAGTATTTAAAACGCTCGCGAGTCCTTCTTGAAGTTTCTCGGAAAATTTACCGTTAATTTCTTTTAGTACTTGCTCATCTATCTCTAAATTTTCAGTTTTACCAATCAGATCATGTTTTACTACCAGAGCCGGATTCCCGTTCACTATCTTAGTCAAATGATCATTATTCAAAGTTCCCTGTAGGGCTTGAAATTCTTCGTCGGAAATTTTGGACGTTTCTTCAGTCATATATTTCTCTCTTTCTAATTGACAGAAAATTCGGTGAATAAAATAGAATCTATACCGGCAAAAATGTCTTTCCCAGAAAAAAACTCATTTGCAGTGATCGACAATTCGTTTTCGATAGTGACCCTAAAATCACGTGATATGAAGTCATCTTCTGACACTTCAGATAATTTCCTCCGTAGTTGGATATTGAGTTCAGCCTCTTGCTCGATTATTGCGTCTACCATACTACTTCCGTAAAAAGTGAATAATGCGAGCCTCACTCGCATTTCGTAATCAGTTTCTGCGAGAACTGTTATTATATTTTCTTCTAGCTCGTAAAAAATTAAGTCGCCTATTTCTGGTTCTGATTTCGAGTTAAAGAATTCTGAGCTCTTACTTTGAATTACTGATGATTCTATTGCTTCTGACTTTTCGGGTGAATTTGATGCGTCTGATTCGCCTGATTCGCCTGATTCGCCTGATGCAACTGATTCGCCTGATGTCTCTATAATCGTATTTTGAGTTAGATAAAAATACGCGCCGCCAGCCAACAGACATAATCCTATTGTTGATAGCGCAAATAGCAGCCAAACGCGTTTCTTATTTTTAACGGCTGGCATGCTTTCTATAGCATCGTTTTTTTTTGCCATTTTCTGCTTAACTCTTAGGCATACGTATCGATCATACTTACTTGGCGTCTTGAGTTTGTACCGTCAGTAACGGTGGTTTTATCTGCGATCTCATTTTCATCTGTTCCGGTATTGTTCAAATTTTTATCCTGATTTTTACTGTAACCACTGCGATCATGGAAACCGGTATTCTGGTCTTGAATACCACTTACTTGTAATGAGAATTGTCCTTTAGCTTCAGAGGCCAACTGATCTCGGAGTGCTGTTGCATTTACTTGCATCAACTTTACCACTTCGCTATTTTCAGACCGCAAGGTAACGTGAACATCTGAGCCGCGGCTAAATAAAAGATCTACCTCGACTTCTCCGAGTGATTCTGGCGTGAGCAGCATCTTTACTGAGACATTTTTACCAGAAAACGAATTTATAATTTGCTGCTTTATTAGGCTATTAATTTTTTCCTTAACACTATTAATGTCAATATGCGATTCCGCAATTGGAATTGATTCTGAAGACTTACCACTTTGAGTCGAAATGCGTAACTCGAGCTCTTGACCAATGGAGTCTAGTTGTGTGTTCTCTGTTTTTGGGAGTGTGAGTTCTAAATTCTGGCCACCTTTCAACCCCAACACCTTCAACAGACTGTCTTTCTGCAATAACGTTGGATTGTCGTTAGATGACTTGCTAATGGCTTCACGCGCCTTACCGATACCTAGGGTATCTAAAGAGCCTTTGCTAGACTTCAACTGTCCCTCGACGTCAGATACGTTAGCTGACCTTGCAATTAAGACCGATCTTTTCCCACCTAGCGTTAATTGGTCTAGTGTGAACTTTTTCGATTGTATAAGTGGCAATATAATGCCACTTTCTTTCCCTTCCGCGCTGTCTATGTTGTCTTTATCGGTTAATGAAACACCTATATTTTTGTTGAGTTTGGCCTCTTCTTCATTTTCTGAAGTTTCCAGTTCGCTTGTGCTCTTTGACTCTTCCGCGGCGTCAGTATCAGATTCGTTATCAGTACTTTGTTCTGTGGGATTATTGCTAACTCGCGCCATAGTAGCCTCAAAGCTACTATCATCATTTGCATCGCTCACATCAGTCGTATCATTCTGATCCCGGCTTTGCGGCGATCGTTCGACATCTCGGATAATGTTTTGCAATTCAAAATGGTTATTGATCATATTGTCGATACCGTGTTTCTATTTCAGTTGGAAGATTTTTCTGGCTTTTGGCCTCTAGTATATTTTAAGCAATTAGCATGCCAATTTTCCATCACGTTTCTTCTGCGTTATGAATTTTGTCAAATATGCGTCTTCGTCCTGCTTTTGATGATATTTAATTTCTCGCGTATTTATATCGTATGCTTGAGCTTCTGCAAGCTTCTTATATTTTGTACTTTCAAGGTGAACGTTAAGTATGCTACTCCTTAACAAATTGATTTTTGTATCAAGTTCAGAAATTGCGTGACCTAACTTTTTTTTCGCCTCATCTAATTGTGCGATAAACGCTATAGTGTTACTCCTTTTTTCTAGCACGCTTTGTTTTTTAAGATTCTGATCTAAGTCATGATTATATTCTTTAATATAACTATCAATACTTTTTATTTTTGAATCGAGTGTTCGTCTTCGACTTTGAATTTTGTTAATTTCAATTTCTAATAATTTTTTCTTTTGATCGATTTTTTTTAACATTACCTCAAAAATTTTCGCTTTCATCTTCATTCCTACAATATCTTTTCAAGCAGTTGAGAAGTTTCCTCAACTGAAAATATTTCATCTATTCCTTGCGTCAAGAATTCATCTATTTCAAGCTTCCGCTCTATCGCAAGGTCAATTTCTGAGTTCGAGCCAGATTCATAGGCCCCGATTTGGATAATATCTTCGTTCTGGTAATACAAAGCCCAGAGTCGTCGAATATATCGAGCAGTTTCTATTTGGCCCTTAGGTACGATCTTATCTGCCACACGAGAAATTGATCCCTCTAGATCGATAGCTGGATAATGCGCTGAATCCGCCAGCTTTCGAGAAAGCATTATTTGTCCGTCAAGAGTTGCCCGTGAAATATCAACAATTGGGTCTGCACGATCGTCGTTTTCAGCAAGCACTGTATAGAATGCTGATATAGAACCCTCCGAACCTCCTCCCATACCTACTCGCTCTATGAGACTCGGCAGTAACGCAAATACCGATGGTGGATACCCTTTCGTAGTTGGTGGCTCACCTACAGCCAGGCCGATTTCACGTTGCGCATGAGCTACTCGCGTGAGGCTATCGACAAGAAGAAGAACGTGTTTTCCTTGCATGCGATATTGCTCAGCGATAGTGTGGGCGAGCTTAGCTGCTTTTATTCTCCTTACGGCAGAAGAACTCACGGATTCTGCAACGATTACAGCTCTTTGTAGGCCATTTACACCTAAAGTTTCAGTTACAAATTCTTTGACCTCTCGACTACGCTCGCCGATCAAAGCGATTACAACAATATCGGCAGACGTATTTTTAGTTAGCATCGCTAAAAGAACACTCTTTCCAACACCTGAACCCGCTATGAGCCCCATTCGCTGACCTTTACCGAACGTGAAACACGAGTTAATTGCTTTGACACCTGTGTCCAAAACCTCTGTTATATTTCGTCTCTCAAGCGCACCAACTCGTCTACCTTCTAAACTTACTGATTCTGTATATTTTAGAGGTTCCCCATCATCAATTGGTTGACCTAATCCATCGATCACGCGCCCCCTTAGCTCCCAACTAAACCCCCCCAGTGGAGTGGTGGATTTAATAGTTACTCCCGCCCCCGGAGAGACGCCTTCAATATTTTCAAAGGGCATTAAAAAGATTAGCTCTCCGTCAAACCCAATCACCTCAGCATCGACCGGCCCATTTTCACCACTTGATTCAATTACGCACTGAGCACCTATGGGCGCAGAAAGTCCGACAGCTTCGACAGTAAGCCCTATGACTCGTTTTACACGACCAGTGCTTGTTTGGACCGGTTTTGTAAAGTTGACATCTAAGGCATCACGATATTTTGAAAAATCGTATTCACCTGTCAGGTCGGACTCATCCATTGCTTAATACCTTATTAACAATATCCGCTAATCGCTCCTCAGAGAGATCATTTATTGTTTTGTCGTTCATTCTCCCGTAAGCGCTTCCTTGAGATAATTTTTGATCGAGTATAAATTGAACTAGTGGAAATTCTTGTCTCATCTCTTCAGTTAGCTCATCATAATCTTTTTCACCTAAAGCTAATTTAACTGGATCATTGGACAGTGACCCGAGAGAATTGATCACGTCTTCTACAATTTTTTCAACACCTTTCCGAGATTCGACAAGCTCAGCTTTTAATACGGCCTCAACGATTCGAATAGTCAGAGATTTAAGGGGTGAATAAAATTCCGATAAATCACAGTGCCCCTCATTTAAATTGTGTAAGAGTCTATTTACGTTTTCAATTTTTTTACTTAAGTTATTTTCTGCAGACTTTTCTCCCTCAATAAAGCCTTTTTCATACTCTGCGATCAGTCTCTCAGATTCAGAAGAATCAATAAGATCTTGTCCGACTACTTTTTCCTTTTCTGATGAATCACTATCATTGGCATCAGATGTTTTTCTTTCTTTACTCTGCGCTGATGTTTCAAATTCGGGTTGTTGTGAACCAGGATTCCAAGCCATAAATTCTGACGTATCAATAATATTTTTTGTGAAAGTCTTATCTTCAAAAAAAATAGTTTCACTCGGCTTATTAGTAATTAATTTATTTAATATTTTTTCCCCACTAGACAAAGTCATTGCCAGCTCCAGGAAGCATAATTTCGCCTTCCTCAGATAGTTTTCGTGCAATACTCGCTATTGCTTTTTGGGCTTCATCTACTTCGGTGACCCTTAGCGGCCCTGTGTTTTCAAGATCGTCGACAAGTATCTCTCGAGCTCTTTCTGACATGTTCTCCAAAAATTTTTCTTTGAGAGTTTCGTCGGCGCCTTTTAGAGCCGGAATTAATTGGTCATTTTCTAGATCTCGGAGCAAAATCTGCATACTTTTTGCGTCTAATCCAATCAGGTTGCTAAATGTAAACATATTTTCTTCAAGAGCAGATGCGAGTTCGATATCAGAATCAGTCACTGATTTTAATACGCCGGATTGAATTTCTGCTCCGGAAAAATTAAGTATCATGGCCGCTGTTTTAACGCCTCCAAGCGATTTAAATCGAACTCCCTTTTGCTTTACGAATTGGGATTTCAGGAGGTCATCTAATCTGGCTAGTGCAGTAGGATCGACCCGTTCAAGTGTTGCGATACGCGATATTACTTCTGCACGGATATCGACTGGCAACAAATCCAAGAGCTCTCCTGCTACGTCGTGGTCAAGTACAGACAAAACGATTGCAAAAACCTGTGGATGTTCATTTTGAATAGATTCATAAATTGACCTTGCATCCATCCATTTCAGCATCGAGAGACCTTTTGCTGCATCCGGCCTTATTTTTTCTAAAATGTTTTCAGCGCTTTCTTCGCCCAACGCCCCTTTGAGGACTTTTGAAATATATTCAGATGATCCTGCGCCCAAATTTACAAGGCCAGAATTTTTATCCAAAAATTCATTCAATACTAGATGTAGAATAGCCTCTGAGGATTGCTGTACGTTAAGCATCGCCTTTCCTAATATAGTTATATCTTTTGGTTCAAGAAGCTGTATTACACCCGACGCATAGGTTTCACCGAGAAGCATCATCACTATGGCTGCTTTATCGACCTTCGATAAATTTACAAACTCACGCCTTGCTTGGTCTTTGTCGCCTGGGCTCTTTTTTTCAACAGTTTTTTTCGGCGTCTCTTTCGATTTTTTATCTTTTTTTGCCATAATTTATACGCCTTAGCTATTAAGCAGTCCTTTGATAGCACCGGCCACTTTCCCAGGGTTTGAGCTGGCTAGGTGTTTTATTTGCTCTAACTTTGCGTCATAACCATTGCCTGCGCTAGCTAGCCCATATTTGGAATCCATTTCTCTTTGGAGTTTTTCTTTATTTCTAGCCATCATTGACGTTAGAACAGGTCGTATTACGAAGATTACGGTGATTGCAAAGGCGATCACGGCCGACGCTATTTGTATCAGCAAAATAATTGACGATTCTTCATACCACGGAGTTTCAATTTCCTCTGTTACGATTTCTGTCATAAACGGTGAACTTATGACTAATACTTGGTCACCGCGGGCTTCGTCGAATCCAACGGAATTTTTAACGAGTTCCGTAAGTTGTTCGATATCTATCTGCGGAGTGGGCGCAATATTCGTTTGTTCTATTGCTTCGCTCTCTTCCACGTCGTCGGGTGAGTTTTCCTCAACATCTGTTATAGGTTGGCTTACCCGGCGATTCAGGATTGCTTCATTGATCACTACTGCAATGGACAGTCTGGTTATTGTACCAACGGCATCTCTGGAGTACTTTATGGACCGATCTAACTCGTAATTTCGCGTAGTCCGCGTACTTGATGGCTCGTTCGATACTGTTTCTGGCCCTGTAGCGTTTGTTTGATTGTCGCCATCCGTGCCATCTAACACGGTGTCGTTTGGCACTATATTAGATTGCGAACCGGGTATTCCTCCAGCGGCGAGAGAGCCTCGATCGCGGTCTACTGCGAGCACTTCCGATCTCGATATTGGACCCCTTCCCGTTTCATCAAAGACTTCAGACGTTGTTTCCAGTTGAGAAAAGTCGATCGAAGCATCGACATCAGAATTCACGTTTTGGATTCCAACAATTGGCGCGAGTAACTGTTCGATTCGAGCCTTGTAGTCATTTTCAATTGAGCGTTTATAGGTGCTCTGTTCGTCGGCCATGCGAAGGCCAGCGTTCATCTCCATTGTCAACAAGTTACCTTGCTGATCTACTACAGACACATCTTCGACCGCTAAATAGGGAACGCTTGAGGCAACTAGGTTGGTAATTGACTGTACATGTCCCTGTGTAATTACGCGGCCAGGATAACCGATTACTACGACAGAGGCTTTGGCTGGCTCTCTGTTACGTACATAGGAACTTTGTCTCGGCGCTGCTAAGTGAACTCGCGCATTCTTTATTGAAGATATTTGTACAACACTTTTAGCTATTTCACCTTCTATTGCTGCGCGATACCGCGCCTCCTCCATAAATTGGCTAGTCGTCAAAGAAGACTGCTCATCTAATAGAGGCATTGATTGGGAAGAGCCTGGATCAGAGAAACCAGAGTTTGCGAGGAGCATGCGCGCTTCATAGTACTGCCCAGCAGGGACCATCAGATCGCCTGTCCGGCTGTCTAGGTTAACGGGAAAGGAAGAGCTCGCTAATACGTCGTATGCCTGACTCTTTTCGGTTTCTGGCATTTCTGGGTATAAGGGGCGATAGTCGGCTGTGTTTATCCAATTGTAGAGCAACACCAATGCAAACAGTGTCACTATTACAATGACCCCCGGAAGAGATTTTTGGATTAATGATCCGATTTGCACGCCTGGCTGCGCTACGGGATAGTTTGCGTTATTCGAGGGATAAGAATTGCCCACCCTTGACTCTCCTGCGCTCATGCTTGAGCCTGAGAAACTGGTTCCAGGCAGAGCTTGTTGTATTTCAGCCACGTTCATACTCCTAAAGTTGTTCTAATTTTTGCGGCCTTATACAGGCATATTCATTATTTGTTCGTACGCTTGCAGTACTTTATTTCGAACCTGTAGTGTCGCTTCAAACGCCAGTGACGATTTTTGCATTTCAAGTATCACCTCGGTTAAGGGCACGTCTTCACCTGCTTGGTATGCGTTGCTAAGTTCATAAGCATTATTTTGAGCCTCGCTTATTCCGTTTAGCGTGTTTGTTATTACTTTAGACATTTCTGTCCCGAAACTTGTTGAATTTTCTACGCCTCGATTGCTGGTTTCAGATATACCTGAATTCCGCGAATCAGCGATTTGAGACTGGTAGTCACGAATTTGTGATAAAAGTGCATTTGCTTCGGACTTGATTTCCATGAGATTTCCTTTTTAGCTACCAGTTATACTCTGGCATAAGCAGATGGGACCTCCATCCCAAGTGCTCGTAACTTTGTAATTTTGTTCCGGAGCGTTCGAGTGCTTATACCCAGTCTCTCGGCTGCGTCACTTCGATTTCCGGTGAGCTCCATAGCTGCCATAATATTTTTATGCTCAAGTTCATTTCGTAGAGATTTTATGAGCAAATCTTTGCCTTCTAAAAAACCTGATCCTGATATTTGTGTTTCAGGCGGGTTAGTTAACTTTTCTTGGAGATTCATAAAGTCGTGAATTGGGTCGTCGTCGTCAAAAATAATATCTTCTTGCCTGATTTCTTTGCCATCACACATGATTAATGCGCGCTGAATTAAGTTT
>Ga0115570_10002293_pt1 | contig 14676 bp, 19 predicted proteins | sample COGITO_mtgs_1205_3_FD_87294 | JGI IMG/M metagenome (GOLD analysis project Ga0115570, IMG submission 87294) | Pelagic marine microbial communities from North Sea - COGITO_mtgs_120524 | ecosystem: Environmental > Aquatic > Marine > Epipelagic | place: Germany:Helgoland, sampling site Kabeltonne... | reverse complement strand
GCACCACCTTACCAAGGGTGAGAACGAGATGGACGAAGATTTTTTGCAGATGCTTGACCATGCGCGGGAACTGTCAGGAATTCCATTCGTAGTGAACAGCGGGCTACGGTGTGAGGCAAACAACAAAAGCGCAGGAGGGAAAAAGAACAGCGCCCATCTAACGGGTTGCGCGGCGGACATTCATTGCACCGACTCCCGGTCACGGTGCTACATTATCGGAGCGCTTTTGGAGGCCGGTATCAACCGAATAGGCGTTTCACCCACCTTCATCCACGCTGACAACAGTTACGACGCTGAACACAGCGAAGATGTTATATGGCTTTATAACTGATGCAACACCGGCCACGCGTTACACCACAACAATTGAAGGCCCTGGAAAGCCTGCGCCGTAAAGAGCGTCGAATTTTAGTGATTGGGGACACGCATGAGCCTTTTTGCATCGATGGTTATTTAGAGCATTGTATTGACACCTACGACCGTTATAATTGCAATCAAGTTATTTTTATCGGCGATATTTTAGATAACGCTTTTGCGTCATTTCATGAGACTCCAGCCGAACTCCCTTCGGGGCTGGATGAGTTAGACTTTGCAATTGCAAAAGTTCAGCAATGGTATGAAGCATTTCCAATAGCAACGATTATTGTGGGCAATCATGACCGGATAATTGCCAGGAAGTTGGTAAGGTCGGGAGTTCCTCAAAAATGGCTCAAATCCTACAACGAAGTTCTAGGTACTCCCACATGGGATTGGGTAGAGCGCATCGTATTTGATGACGTGCAGTATCTGCACGGGGAAGGCGGGACGGCGACCACAAAGATGAAATCAGACATGATGTCAACGGTTCAAGGTCATATACACACCCAATGTTATGTCACATGGAACACCGGCGTGAAAAGAACATTTGCCATGCAAACAGGGTGCGGATGCGACCGCGACGCGCTGGCGTTTTCATATGCTAAAGCGTTCAAGTTTCAGCAAGTTGCGTGCGGCGTGGTCATAGGCGGCCACACAGCAATCAACTGTTTAATGCCGCTGTAATAACTTGCACCCAAATATTTAACCATGGGTGAACTTATTCAAATGTACTGGGCTGAAATTTTGTTGGGGGTTATGGCTTTCGCCAAAATTATCGTGAATCTCACGCCAACCAATATCGATAACAAGGTTTTCGGATGGATTGATGTGCTAATCAACGCCATTGTGAGCGACCGCAGAAAAAAGCGCAAGGCATCCAAAGAGGAAGCCAAAAAATAGTATCTTAGACCTTTCATGAAGGGCGGTTTTCCTTCCGCTTGACTTGTTTGTTTCTTGTTTAAGCGGCCTCCAAACGTGGGGGCCGTTTTTTTTGTGCCCTAAAACGTCAGCAAACACAGGGAAAGAGAAAAAACTTTCATTTTTATCTACGAAAATACTTGCGTAACGAAATAAGTTGCGTATATTTGTGATAACAAAACGAACAAACACACAGCAATCATGACAATCTTTAGCACATCAGGAAAGAAAGCGGTAAAAATTAGCCAAGACGCAAGCGGAATGTTTCGCGCTGCATACGTCGCAATTGTTTCAACAGGCATCGGTACAACTGAAAGCTTGATTGAATTAAAAAGCTACAACACGCAAAAAGCGGCTGAAAAATTTGCCGCCAAGGTTATCGGATAAACCAAACGCCCCGGCTTTGGTCGGGGCTTTATTTCCCCCACATGAAACATTTAACAATTAACCTAGGCGACAACACGGAACTGCACGTTTCTTTTGAATTGTATATAGGTGAATCAGGTAGCTACGACGAACCGCCCAGCCTTGACATGATAAGCATTGAAGACGTGGAGATTTCGCAAACTAGAAACAAGGAACACCACACGGTTAAGCTTTACGGAATTGATGATACACTTTTCCCGGTTGACTACGGAATGATTGAAAACATGATTCAAAAACACATAGAGCAATGAGAAAAAATAGATACATCTGCGTGCAGTCGTCGGTTAACCCGAATCCAGCACCCAATTTTAACGCGTTCGCTGACAACCTGCGCGACAACTTAGAGTTTGACAAACTGATACAACAGCTAAAGCATAGCATCACAGAAGCACGCACAAAATGAGCAATACAAACGCACTTAAAGCGCTTTCGACCAAATACGAGATGCGCCCTGACCACTTCCACAAAGACCCACGCGGTTTTGTGATTATGACCCGTCAAGGGGTTGAATACTTACAAGCCAAAATAAAGGCCGTGGTGACCTTTGAACCCGTCTTTGAATGGTGTAGCCCCGACGAAGGGAGATACTGCGTTAAAGCATATGCAAAATGCGAAATTGGGCAGGTTGAGACGTTTGGCGAAGTAAGCAAAGCAAATAACCGGAACGCATACCCGATTGCAATGGCTGAAAAGCGCGCTCTTTCCCGTGCTGTTTTGAAACTTGCTGGCTTCTACGAAGTGGGGGTGTACGGCGAAGATGAAATTTCGGAATGAACCTTGACGAATTTTTTAACGAAGCGCAGGAAGACAAGGAAGCGCACGACGAAAATTTGCGTGACTTTGCTCTTTTAATGTTGCGGAATTCCTCGATGCGTGACGATGACGACGGACTAGAGGAGGAGCTAATATGGGGCGAAATCAGCCCGCAAAGATGGCGAGAAATATTTGAGCGCTTGAAATTAAACCAATTGCGCGTGATAGACATGCCGAACTGGTCACAGACAGAATTTAATAAATCATATAAGAAAAATGGAATTGATAATTGAAGGCGTTATAAAGCGGGTTAACGCTCCGCAGGATTGGCCAAGCGGTTTTAGAAAATGCACCATACACGTAGAAACGACGGGTGATAAATACTCTGAAGTTATTCCAATTGACTTCGTAAAAGACGATGTGGACGAAGCTATACAGCTTGCACCCGGTCAGAAAATAAAATGCAATTGCAATGTAAAAGGCAAAGAATGGAGGCGCGAAGAAAGCGACCCGTACACAGTTTTTTTGTCGCTTTCAATGTGGAAATACGAGGTAATTAACGAGAGCATAAAGGAACAGGTTATGGCAAAGGCAGCAGCCAACCCAGCAGCTAAAGACGATGGAATGCCATTTTGAAAGCCTTTATTACACGGTCATCGTGCCAAGCTATCACAGCCGCGTTCGGTTTGAGAACTACAGCAGTCTGGTGCGGTATACTACCGACCTATCAGCCAAGCGAATCAAATACCAACTGAAAATTCAATACAATGAACCTCAAAGAGTTTATACAGACGCACTGGGCGAACTATGACCAATGTGCTTTTGACTTAGGCGTTTCGCACCGGACTATTGTTAACTACGTCCACACGAATCCAACAGGCATCTTGAAGCACACGGCGGCAGTTGTTCAAAAAGACAACGTTGAGCCGCTCACGTTATTCGATGCGGTTGCTATCAGTATCGAGCAAATGAATGAAAACCGGGCAAAAGCCCACAATTAAACAAGTTATGGATGAACAATTATTTGAAATTTGGCAATTGCTTTTTAAAAACAGGCTAGAAAAAACACATGGTTTAATTAACGGCCATGGGACGTTGGAAGCGATAGCTTCTGAATGTATGACCATTGCAAAGCATATACATTACACTTTGACTGAATGAAGCGCAGCGGCGTATTCATACCAATCGAGGTTTGGAATCTTAGCGAGTTGCACCCAAACGAAAGGGTGTTGCTTGCTGAGGTTGCCAGCTTTGAAGACAAAGGCCGGCCATGCTTTGCAGGTAATGACCATTTCGCTGAGTTGCTAAACGTATCAAATGACACGGCGCGCGGTTACATTTCCAAGCTAGTAAACGCCGGTTTTTTGGTCAGAGAGGGCGACAGATACAACCGGCGACTGCGTAGAATAGCGCAGACGAGCGCGCAGATTAGCGCAGACGAGCGCGTAGATTCACGCAGACGAGCGCGTAAATCCACGCAAACGAGCGCGCTAAATTCCCCATATACTAATACAGATACTAATACACTTACTAAATCAATTACTAAAAGGGCGAAAACGCCCGTTCTTGTTTTGCCTTTCGACACCGAGAAATTTGCAGCCGCTTGGAAGGAATGGATTGACTACAAAAAGGCCGCGCACAAATTCAGTTACAAAACGCCCCAAAGCGAACAGCGGGCACTCATCACACTAGCAAATGCTTACGAAGAAGAAACAGACGCAATTGAGCGAATACACCAAGGAATTACAAACGGCTGGAAAGGCTTGGTATTTGACTCATCCAAGGATAGGAGAACTTACGCACCTAGAGCGCGAAACATTGAAACAAGCGAAAACCGCGACAAGCTTAGAGAACTTGCGGAAACTGGACGTATCGACGTTGACCGTGCAAGGATGTTTTGAAGGCACGAACGTACAAACGGCCATGCGCATCCAGCCTGAAGCAACACGGGCGGCCATGATTGCAATGCTGGTCAATTGTTGCAAGTTTATCGACGCAAATAAGACAATGAGCCGCGCAGAAGAGTTCGAAATGACCTTAAACGAGCTTTTAAAGGGCTATCCTTGCTTTACAATTGAAGACTGGAGGCTATGTACCTACAACATGGCGAAAGAGGCGTATGGGCCTTATTACGAGCGTTTGAAGTTGGCGCAATTTGTTGAGTGCTTTCGCAAGTACGAACAGCAGCGTGCGCCCATCGTGGACACCATACGAGAAAACGAACGTAAAGACGCGGAACGCGCACAGGCTGAAGCCATGCGATACATTCAACCCGAATACGCAACAGCCAAAGAGCCGACAGTACGCGACCGAGTTGACGCGGTGGACTGGTTCAAAGGCGAAAACCGGTTAACGTACACCGAGCGGCAGGAGATGGACGAACGATTAACAGAAAAGAAATGAATTTAAAAGATTTAGACGAATTGCAAAAATTGCGCGTAGAAGTTGCAAAGGATATTTACATCCATATTTTCCTTAAAGATGCAATCAATACAAATAGCAAGGTGAATTTTGAAGATAATTTTGGTCCTGCGAATCAAGCTTTTAAACACGCTGATTATTTTATTGCGGCATCACTGAAAGAAACACTTACACTAAGGGCCTTGAACCGTAGGATAAACAAAAAACAGGAGATGGACGAACGACAGAAGCAAAGCAAATGATTGAACTGCACAACATCGATTGCATGGAATACCTTGCAACGCTGGAGGACAACGCTTTTGAGTTAGCTATTGTAGACCCTCCTTACGGTCTTGATATAACAAATCAAAGCCAAGGTAAAGTAGGTGGGGTTGCGAAAAAAATTGACTATGCAAAGAAAGATTGGGATAAAAACGCACCGCCTGAAGAATATTTTAATCAATTAGAGCGAGTAAGCAAAAATCAAATAATTTGGGGCGCAAATCATTTTCGTGCGCGCAACAGCAGTTGCTATATTGTTTGGGATAAAGTAAACGGTGCTTCCGACTTTGCAGACGCAGAATTAGCTTATACAACTTTTACTTCTGCAGTTCGTGTTTTTCGTTTTAAATGGGCTGGGATGTTGCAGGGGGACATGAAAAACAAAGAGCAACGAATACACCCAACACAGAAGCCCGTGAAGCTATACGAATGGCTACTAATGAACTACGCAAAAGAGGGCGACCGGATATTAGACACGCACCTTGGCAGCGGTTCAATTGCCATTGCTTGCCATAACCTTGGCTTTGATTTAGTCGGCTGCGAATTAGACACCGATTATTTTGAGGCGGCAAAGAAACGCCTTGAACAGCACCAGTCACAACTTAGAATTCCATTGACATGAATAACCTTGAAAGATTTTGGCTTGACCTCATCGACACCCGAAAGCATACGATTCGGGAAGTATATGGAGCAGAAGCCGCCGAGCGATACCACCCGCACAGCATCGAAAAGGAATATTTCCTACAGCATGGCGCACAGTTTACAGCGCACCCATATGTGACCAAACACACAGAGGAATTCTTTAAGATGTGCGAAATACGCTATGAGATACAGAAAGCCAACCACATGCGCACCTTACAACAGCGCTGGGCCAATGTGCAGGAGATGCCTGAGTACAAACGCAGCATGCGCGAACGCAAGGAACTTACAGAACAGATAGAGCGCGCTATCTTAGCAGGCAATGGCAAAGAAGAAACCACTAACGGCGTACACGCACGCCCAAATGAAACGCAAGGTTGATGATGTATTTAGCAAATATATCCGGTACAAAGCAGCCGACGCAGATGGTTACGCGGATTGCTTCACCTGTGGCCAGTCGCTGCACGTCACCAAGCTCCAGTGTGGCCATTTCGCATCGAGAAGGTTTACCGCCACTAGGTACGAGCCTGACAATGTCGCACAGCAATGCGTTGCCTGCAATATTTTCAGAAGCGGAGAACAGTGGATTTTTGGCAGAAATATTGACATGCAAAAGCCCGGCAGAGCTGAAGAACTTATGCGACGAGCGAAGCAAGGTAGAAGCTACAAGATTGGCGAACTACGAGACCTATACAACCATTATCGGCATGAGTCCGAAAGGCACGCACAAGGAAAGAAAGTTACCGCTGACAGCAAAGGAACGTGAGCGATACGATAAACTGAGGGCCGAGCGTTTTCAAATCATGGATGAGTTAGCAGCAAAGACTAAGACCCTTCAATTTAGTAGATGGAGCAGGTTTCAAGCTGTTAGCCATGAACTCTATAAGCTGACCAGGCACCACGGTTACTCTGTGTGACCATGGCATACATACCAAAGGGTTCAAGGCGCTCGCCATGGCTACGGCCTAAGGTTGACCACGAACGAAAGGACGGACAGGATAAGCGCTACTGGACACACAAGTGGAAGAAGGCACGCAGGGCATTCCTTAGCATGCATCCAACATGCAACGAGTGCGGACACTTTGCCAACACAGTCGACCACGTCGAGCCGGTGAGACTAGGCACGCATGACTTCTATGACGCAACTAATTGGCAGGCACTATGCACGCATTGCCACGCGGTGAAGAGTGGGCGCGAGCGCTGGGGGTAGGGGTTGCAGAAAATAAAGTGCAAGAGCCTCACCATCCCTGCGAGCTAGCAGATTTCACCTTTTTAGCTTCAGACTAAAAGGGGAGGGCCGTACATTGGGGGCATGAACGACCCACAATTCGAACGATTCACCGAGCGCGTGGCCGAATACAGCACGCGGGGCGACCTCACCAGCGGCGTAAAATCGCTGATTCAGACGCTTTCATGCGTGGAAATTGAGGAAGAAATGCTGCAAGATTTCTGCAATAATGAAGGCACTTGCTACCAAGTAATTGGCAAAAGCGGCGACACATACAGCCGCGCCCGGCCCGAATGGCAGCAACTTAAAGAGGCACGGATGCGAAAACAGGCTATGATTGCCACGCTCGAAAGATTGGTTGGAACAACGGCACAAACAGAAGAAAGCGTTGACGAATATTTTGGATGAATTCCATTTCGATGAGGTTGCAGCGGAACGCGCCGTTGACTTTATCGAAAAGTTCTGCACCCACGTCAAGGGCGAACTCGGCGGCAAAGCGTTCCTGCTTGAAGATTGGCAAAAGGATGACATTATACGGCCGCTATTCGGTTGGAAAAAAGCCGACGGCCGGCGCAAATACAGAACGTGCTATGTTGAAATCCCGCGTAAAAATGGCAAATCAAACCTATCTGCTGCGATTGCTCTTTATATGCTTTTCGCGGATGGTGAACCGGGTGCGGAAGTCATCTCTGCGGCGGGCGACCGCAACCAAGCCAACATCGTTTTCAGCATCGCGCAGGAGATGGTATACAACAACAAGCACCTTGCAAACCGAGGTAAAGTTTTGCGTAATTCCATCGAGTACAAAAGCAGTTTTTACAAGTCCATCAGCGCAGAAGCCAGCACTAAACACGGGTTCAACTGCCATGCCGTTATATTCGACGAACTGCACACGTCACCCAACCGCGACCTTTGGGACGTACTTGTAACGAGTACAGGCGCACGGACGCAGCCGATAATTATGGCCCTGACAACAGCGGGCCACGACCGGAATTCCATATGCTGGGAGGTACATGAATATGCCGAGAAAGTCAAAAATGGAATTGTAAAAGACGAAACATTTTTGCCGGTTTTGTACGCAGCCGATGAGGAAGACGACTGGACGCAGGAAGAAACTTGGAAGAAAGCGAACCCCGGCTACGGAACGATTTGTACAAAAGCATATTTCGAGCAGGAAAGCAAGAAAGCGCAGACCATTCCAAGCTATCTGAACACGTTTTTACGGCTTAACCTCAACATATGGACGAGCGCAGAACACGCGTGGATTCCTGACGACATTTTTATGCGCGGTTCAGACCCGATACCGTGGGAGCGTTTGCCTAATTTGCCTGCATTTGGGGGCTTGGATTTGGCAAGTACTCAGGATTTAACCGCCTTTTCGTTGCTATTTCGCGACGACGAACACGATTGCTTTTACCTAATTCTGCACCAATTTGTCAACGAGGAAAAGGCCAACAGCAAGAAATTAAGCGCAGGAATCGACTATATGCGATACGCCAAAGACGGACATTTGACGATTACACCGGGCAACGTGACTGATTTCCGAATTGTCAAGAACCATATAGCCGACGCATGCGCCAAATATGACGTGCGCAGTATCGGATATGACCCACGTTTTAGCACCTATATCGTGAGCGAATTGGTGCAAGATGACATAGAAATGCACCCAATGGCGCAAAATATCACGACTATGAACGGGCCGACCAAGGAATTTGAGATGCAGATGATGAAAGGCAATATAGTCCACGGCGCAAATGAGGTGCTTAGATGGCAAATGGGGTGCGCTGTTATCTACACCGACGTGAACGAAAACAAGCGAGTCACCAAAGAGCGCAATGAAGCCAAGAAAGTCGACGGCGTGATTGCTTCCATCATTGCAATGAACGAATATGCGCACCATAAAACCAACGGCGCAAGTGAACCGATTTTCGATATAATTTCCCTTTCGTAATTTGCACACCATATGGCAACACTTCGCGACAGATTAAGCGCCCTACTCCGTTATCGAGTGGGCAAATACGATAGCCAAAGTCTACCTAATGATTTAGGTATCTACGGCACGACAACCAGCGGCGCGAACATTAACGAAAATACGGCGATGACCATTGCCACGGTTTACGCTTGCACGTACCGTATTGCGTCGTCGATTGCATCACTTGGACTTGACGTGTTCGAGCGTGAAGGCCGTGAAGTGAATCCGGCATACGCGCACCCGGCATTTGACCTTATCAAATACAAGCCAAACGACTATCAAACAGCATTTGAATTTTGGGAAACCATTATTTCAAACGCGGTTTTAAACGGTGTAGGGTACGCACTAATTGAGCGCGACAGCAGAGGCTATGCCACGCAGTTAATCGGTCTTGACGTTTGGGACGTAGACCGCAAGCCGGTTAACGGCACGTTCGTATATAGCGTTCGCGGCGTAGGTATTGTTCAGCCTGAAAATATGCTGGAGATTTCCAACCTTCAAAGAAAGTCACCCATCCGATTGCACCGGGAGAACCTAGGACTAGCGAAAGCAGCCGAGAACTTTGGCGCGGAATACTTTGGCAGCGGCGGCCAGATGACCGGCATTTTATCGAGCGACCAGCCTTTGAAAAAAGAGCAGATGGACGTGATACAAGGCAGTTGGAACAAAGCGGCACAGCAGGCCGGCACGAAGTTGCTTCCATTTGGTTTCAAGTATTCGCGTATCAGCATCAGCCCGGATGAAGCGCAGTTTATCCAAACGCGTAAATTTCAGGCCGAAGAGATTTGCCGCATTTTCAGCGTGCCGCCTACATTGGTACAGTTGGAAAGCCAAACAACTTATAACAACGTCGAGCAGCAAAATCTACAATTTGCACGGCATACGGTCAGCCCATGGACAAAGCGAATAGAACAGGAGATTGACCGTAAACTAATTCAAGACCGTGAACGCCCACAGCTATACGCAAAGTTCAATTTGAATGACCTTTACAGGGGCGATATGCAGAGCCGTGCGGACTTCTACACGAAGATGTTGCAAAATGGAGTCATGAATATCAATGAAATTCGCAGCCGTGAAGAATTAAATCCCACTACTGGGGGGGACGTTCACACCGTACAAATAAACCAAATTGCTTTGTCAAGTTTACAGGCTTACAGCGACAAGGTTGCAGAACCAACTAATAATGGAGAATAAAGAAAACGAACGCTTAGAAGAATTACGCAAGCAATACGGCGACAACGTCGAGTTGCGGACGAGCGAAGTACGCGCAGCCGGTGATGACTCACTAGTTATTGAAGGTTACGCAGCAAACTTTGACACAGAGACCGACCTTGGATATTTCCGCGAGACAATTGCACGCGGTGCATTCGACGACGTTTTGGAGGACGATGTGCGGTTGCTGCTAAACCACGAAGGCGCACCGATGGCACGAACAACGAACGGCACGCTAGAATTGAGCGTTGACGAAAACGGACTAAAGTACAGGGCCGCACTTGCAGACACGCAAGACGGGCGCGACCTTTACAAACTGATTAAGCGCGGCGACATTTCACAAAGTTCGTTTGCGTTTACAATCACAGACGAGAAATGGAGCGAAGACCGTAGCACGCGAACCGTGCAACGTATGGGAAAACTTTTAGACGTTAGCCCGGTCACCTATCCAGCCTACGCGACTACAACTGTATCAGCGCGAAACATGGCGACGGCGAAAGCGGAAGCGGAGGAATTGAAACCTGAACAGGAAACGCCAGAAGTACGGCAGGAACCTGAAACTATAAAAACCGAGGTGCGTAACTTAGCACCTAACAATTTTACAAAAATGACTTTAAACGATTTAAAAGGCACACGTTCCGCACATTATGAGGAATTCGTAGCCGTTGGCCAAAAGGCCGATTCAGAGGGCCGCACACTAACTGAAGCAGAGCAGGAGCGATGCGATAAGTTAGACGGTCTTATTTCTGACCTTGACAGCAAGATTAAGCACAAAGAGCGTGAACAGCAGATGGTTGCCCGCATGGCGCAAACCGGAAACGCTGGCACATCTGAAAAGCGCGAAGTTGAGCGCGTAAACGGTTCTTTCTCTTTGTCCCGTGCAGTTGAAGCCGTTTCTAACGGTCGACAATTGGAAGGCGCAGAAGCGGAATGGGCAAACGAGGCAATGAAAGAAATGCGCTCGCAAGGTTTGCAATCTGCTGGTCAAATCGCAATCCCTTCTATCGCTTTGCGTGCAGGAGGTGCTGACGATTTCCAAGCTGGAAGCGGCGACGGTTCAGGATTCGTTCCAACTGTTGTGCCTGCTGCAATTGAGGCGCTACGCGCTCCAACAGTAGTCGAAGGGCTTGGCACAACTGTAATCCGTAACGCTACTGGCAACTTGCAGTTTCCACGTATCAGCGTGAAAGCATCCGGAACAGGTGAAACAGAGGTTTCAGCAGACGCAGCGTCAGGCATGGAGATGGACGACGTTACTTTGAATCCACAGCGAGTTGCAGCGAATACAACTTATTCTAAGCAGTTAATTTTGCAAGGTGGTGCAGAAGTAGACCGTTTGATTTCAAACGAGTTGGCGGCCGCTATGAATGCTTATATTGACGACTATGCTTTTGACCTCATCGCTGCATCTACTGCCGTGAACCAGTCAAGCGTAACAGATACTGCGTTGACAACTGCAATCGTTAACAAGATGGAGGAAGACGCATTGGCAGCAGGGGCAAACCTTGCAGGCGCTAATTACGTTATGTCTCCCGGTGCTTACGGCCTTTCGAAAATATTGGCTCAGGTTTCAGGCGTTACACCTTTGTGGGATAACGGACGATTCAACCAATACAACGCGGTTGCAACTCCATACCTGGTTGACGGTTTTTTGAATGACGGCACAACTGCAGCCGCCGGTTCTATGATTTTCGGAAACTTTGCACAGGGCGCAATCCTTGCGTACTTCGGAGGTATCGACTTGCTAGTTGACCCGTACAGCGCGGCAGGTACTGCACAGATTAAGTTGCACGTTAATCGATTCTTTGACTTCGATTTGCGTCAGCCGGGTGCATTGTCTTTGGCGAACCACTTGAATGGCTAATTTCTTTGGTGATGATTGGAAAGGGGAGGGCTTACGCTCTCCCTTTTTTTTTGTCCGTATTTTAGCGACATGATGACCATTGAAATAACGGGAGCGCCGGACTTTGACGGCGTTATTACCGTCGCCGAATTAAAGGAACACCTGCGCGTTGATTCCAGCGATGAAGACACATTGATTGAAGCGTACAGGGACGCAGCAATTGCATGGGTTGAGGACTATTGCAACACGCGACTTGGCGACGTTGCAGCCGTGGGTTATATGGATTATTTTTATAACGCGCGGTTTCCAATTGGCCCGGTGCAGTCAATCACTAGCGTGACGTATTTGGACACGGCGAACGCGTCGCAAACCTTGGCAACAACCAAATACTGGTTTGACATTAAAACGAAGGCAACGCGGATAACATTCGACAGCGTGCCCGATTTATATGACGACACTTTTAACGCGGTTCAGGTCAATATGGTGGTGGGTTATCCAGAGGCAGAAATACCGAATCCAATCATAACGGCGATTCGTTTGATGGTCGGACACCTTTACGAAAACCGGCAGGAGGTTACAAGCGGCGGCGGTGTGCCGCGTGAAATTCCCATGGGTATGCACGCGATACTTTCGCCCTACCGAATTATAACCAGCGTATGAGATTCGGCAAAATGGATAGGCGCATTGTAATTGAGCGCGCTACGTTAACCACGAACACATATGGCGAACGTGCAGAATCTTGGGGCACATACGCAACGGTATGGGCAGAGATTTCTTACAAGTACGGCAGCGGTACGGAGTCAATCCAAAGCGACCAAATTTTAACGAAGCAACCCGTTAGCTTTATCATTCGATACAGCACAACAACAGCCGGAGTAATTCCAACCGACCGTGTAAACTATGACGGTAATTATTACCAAATTGAAGCCTTGCAAGAAATTGGAAGGGCTGAAGGTTTGCGAATCGTAACTACTTTACGCGGCGAATAATGGCATTACAAACGGCAAATGTTGACGGGCTGGAGATGGTGTTAAAGCGCATCGACAGGGCCATTGAATTCAACAAGAAGGACATGGCGCAGATGAAAAAGCTGAACCGCCAAGTAGTTCAAATTTACGTGCGCTATCTACGGCGACCGGGCAGGATTCAGGACGCGAAAGAAGTCATTAACGTGCCGGACCGAAAGCCAATTCAACCGGGAACACTTCGCAATTCCGTGGGAACATGGAACCCCAATAAAAACAGGGCAACGATATTAGGCGGGCCGCGTTCTTTTAACAACGTTCGCAAGGGGCACGATGCATGGTTTGCGCACATCGTTGAGGAAGGTGACTATGCCGACGCGTTTGGAGGTAAGAACCGCAGCGGACACAATTACCAAGTGTTTGAAAAGGCGAAGAAAAAGAAACAGCCGGCAATGAGAAAGAAGCTATACGACGGATTGAGAAAAGAATTTGAACGATACATGCGATGACAGTAGGAAAAGCAATCTTTTATTTGCTGGATAACAGCACAGACCTCACGGAAATTGTAGGGACTCGGATATATCCGGAAGTCGCCCAACAAGATGCGCCGCTTCCGTATGTCGTTTACAATATCAGCAACAACGAACCGAGCGATACCAAGCGCGAGCCGTCGAAGATGGACACGGCGAACATTGAGGTGAATTGTTATTCGACCAGCTACACGCAGGTTATCGATATGAGTGTGGCGGTACGTGCTGCACTTGACCGCGTCACGGGCACATATAGCGGCGTGAATGTTCAAAGCATCGCGTACATGAACGAGGTGATTGACTTCGACGAAGGCCAGCGCGCTTACAACGTGAGTTCGGATTACGATGTACGGATTAGCCGCACGGATTTCGAGATTGCACAAGGCAGCCCGATTACCGGCGTTGACCTGGGCGACCTTGCAGACGTAAACACAACCGGCGTAACTGACGGCCAGGTGATTGCATACGATGCGGCCACAGCGGTATGGCTTCCTGCTACAGATGCAGGAGGCGCGGAACAACTCAACGACCTTTCGGATGTCATTATCTCCCAACCTTCAACGGGCGAGTTTTTTAGATATGATGGCGACGAATGGGTAAACGATTCAGCGAACAAGTCTGACGTTGGACTCGGTAACGTAGACAACACGAGCGACGCAAATAAGCCGGTAAGCACGGCCACACAAACGGCGTTAGATTTAAAGGCGGACATTACATCTGTACCGACAGAGTTAGACGATTTAAACGACGTTCAAATTATCGGAACACCGACACTCGGACAAGCTTTGGTATATGGTGCGGGTAAGTGGTTACCGGGTGCAGCGGGTGCGACGGAATTAGGCGACCTAGACGACGTAAACACAACCGGCGCGGGTGTTGGTTCATTGCTCACTTACAACGGTGCATCGTGGGATATATCCGGTTCACAGTTACCGACGGATGATATATACTTCCATCAGCGGTATGAAACCGAATCCGAGGCACTTAGAACGGGAGCAACGGCAACAACAGAACTGTATTTCACGTGTACGGCTCAAGGTAACGGACTAGCGGAAAGCGCGAGCAGCGACACCCCGACAGCGGGCAAGATTATCAGAAGGAAAATCTACTATTCTGACGCAGGGTTCGCAGACCCCGACACGGGCACATGGGTT
>Ga0115570_10002285_pt1 | contig 14709 bp, 17 predicted proteins | sample COGITO_mtgs_1205_3_FD_87294 | JGI IMG/M metagenome (GOLD analysis project Ga0115570, IMG submission 87294) | Pelagic marine microbial communities from North Sea - COGITO_mtgs_120524 | ecosystem: Environmental > Aquatic > Marine > Epipelagic | place: Germany:Helgoland, sampling site Kabeltonne... | reverse complement strand
CGCTGACTTGCGCGACTTGATTTCTTCGCCTGTTTATTCCCGCGATGTTCAGGGCGGCGCAGTCAACGCGATCTCCAAAAAGATGAAGTTGCAGCCGATTATGGCAAACACGCTCAGCCTTATGGCAACAAAGCGTCGTTTGTTCGTGTTGCCGCAACTTGTTGCTCAACTGCGTGCCCTTATCGCAGAAGACAAAGGTGAAGTGACTGCGGAAGTTACCTCCGCAACTGCAATGACCAAGGCGCAGTCAGATAAACTGGCGAAAACGCTGAAGGCCAATGTAGGCAAAGACGTTATTATCAAAGCGACCGTTGATGAATCCCTCATCGGCGGTCTTGTCGTTAAAGTTGGCTCGAAGATGATCGACACGTCGATCCGCTCCAAGCTCAATTCCCTCCAGAATGCAATGAAAGAGGTCGGATAAATGGGTATCCAAGCTGCAGAAATTTCTGCGATCCTAAAGGACCAGATCAAGAACTTTGGCAAAGATGCTGAAGTTGCTGAAGTTGGCCGAGTTCTGTCCGTTGGTGACGGTATCGCTCGTGTGCACGGACTGGACAATGTTCAGGCCGGCGAGATGGTCGAATTCCCCGGTGGTATTCAGGGCATGGCCTTGAACCTCGAAGCTGACAACGTTGGTGTTGTTATCTTCGGTTCTGACCGTGACATTAAAGAAGGTGACACAGTCAAGCGCACCAACTCTATCGTTGACGTTCCCGTCGGTGATGAGTTGCTTGGCCGCGTCGTTGACGGCCTTGGTAACCCGCTTGACGGCAAAGGCCCGATCAAGACATCCAAGCGCGGTGTTGCGGACGTGAAAGCGCCCGGCATTATTCCACGTAAATCCGTTCACGAACCAATGGCGACTGGCCTGAAGTCCGTAGACGCGATGATCCCAATTGGTCGTGGCCAGCGAGAGCTGATCATTGGTGACCGTCAGACAGGCAAAACTGCCGTTGCTCTGGACGCGATCCTGAACCAAAAATCCTACAACGAAGCTGCTGGCGACGACGAGAACAAGAAATTGTACTGCGTTTACGTCGCGATTGGCCAAAAGCGTTCCACAGTGGCGCAGTTGGTTAAGAAACTCGAAGAAGCTGGCGCGATGGAATATTCCATCGTTGTGGCTGCAACTGCGTCCGAGCCTGCTCCTTTGCAGTTCCTCGCACCATATGCTGCAACATCCATGGCAGAGCACTTCCGCGACAATGGCCGTCACGCGCTGATCATCTATGATGACCTCTCCAAGCAAGCGGTTGCGTATCGTCAGATGTCCTTGCTTCTTCGCCGCCCACCAGGCCGTGAAGCGTATCCAGGCGACGTTTTCTATCTTCACTCCCGTTTGCTTGAGCGTTCCGCGAAGCTGAACGAAGACAACGGTTCCGGTTCTTTGACGGCTCTGCCGATCATTGAAACACAGGGCGGTGACGTTTCTGCGTTTATTCCGACAAACGTGATTTCGATTACAGACGGTCAGATCTTCTTGGAAACAGAATTGTTCTTCCAAGGTATCCGTCCAGCTGTGAACACAGGTCTTTCTGTTTCTCGCGTTGGTTCCTCTGCACAAACAAAAGCGATGTCTTCTGTTGCTGGTCCGGTTAAGCTTTCCTTGGCTCAGTACCGCGAAATGGCGGCGTTTGCTCAGTTCGGTTCCGACCTTGATGCATCCACTCAGCAGCTCTTGAGCCGTGGTGCACGTTTGACAGAGCTGATGAAGCAGCCACAGTATTCTCCGCTGACGAACGCGGAAATCGTGACTGTCATCTATGCTGGTACAAACGGCTTCCTCGACAAAATCGAGGTCTCAGCTGTTGGTCGTTTTGAAAAAGGCCTGCTTGCGCACATGCACTCCAAGCATTCCGCTGTACTCGACGAAATCACCAACAAAGATCAAAAGATCAAAGGTGAGATCGAAGAGAAGTTGAAGTCCGCAATCGCCGAATTCGCCAACGACTTCGCGTAAGGGGATCTGGTAGATGGCAAATCTCAAGGATCTCAAAAATCGGATCGAGAGTGTGAAGAACACTCGTAAGATCACGAAAGCCATGCAAATGGTTGCCGCGGCGAAACTTCGCCGCGCGCAGGAAGCTGCCGAGCAGTCACGTCCATATACAGAGCGTTTTAATGCTGTGATGGCGGGTCTGGCAGCTTCGGTTGGTGGATCGGACTCTGCGCCCAAACTGCTGAGCGGTACGGGCAAAGATGACGTGCATCTGCTTGTTGTTATGACGTCTGAGCGTGGCCTTTGCGGTGGTTTTAACACCAACATCGCCAAGAAAGCACGTGGTCACGCAGAAAGCCTGCTCGCAGCTGGCAAGACTGTCAAAATTCTGACAGTCGGCAAAAAAGGCCGCGACAGCATGAAGCGTGACTTTGGTCAGTATTATGTCGGGCACGTTGATCTGTCTGACGTCAAACGCCTTGGCTATGTAAACGCGCAAGACATCGCATCTGATGTTCTGTCGCGTTTTGACGCCTCCGAGTTTGATGTCGCGACACTGTTCTATGCGAAGTTCCAGAACGTGGTTACCCAAATCCCAACGGCGCAGCAGATTATCCCTGCCGCGTTCGAGCAGGAAGAGGACGCCGAAGCGGCAACGCTTTATGACTACGAGCCTAGCGAAGAGGCCATTTTGGCTGACTTGCTTCCACGCGCTGTCGCCACTGCTATTTTCTCAGCTCTGCTGGAAAATGCGGCGTCCGAGCAAGGCTCTCGTATGTCTGCGATGGACAACGCAACACGCAACGCGGGTGACATGATCGACAAGCTGACGATCCAGTACAACCGTTCCCGTCAGGCCGTCATCACCAACGAGCTGATTGAAATCATTTCGGGCGCGGAAGCGCTCTAAAATATCGGAGTTTACGACATGGCAAATTCTGTCGGAAAAATTACTCAGGTCATCGGCGCTGTCGTTGACGTGCAGTTTGAAGACAACCTACCAGAGATCTTGAACGCTCTGGAAACACAAAACCAAGGCAAAAACCTTGTTCTCGAAGTTGCTCAGCACCTTGGCGAGAACACTGTTCGTACCATTGCGATGGACGCGACTGAAGGTTTGGTTCGTGGTCAAGAAGTGACCAACACGGGCAACCAGATTTCTGTTCCAGTTGGTAACGCCACACTAGGCCGCATCATGAACGTCACAGGCGATCCTGTTGACGAGCAAGGCCCTGTGAATTCAGAAGCACGCCGCCCGATCCACGGCGACGCGCCAACGTTTGAGCAGCAATCCACAGCGACAGAAATTCTCGTGACAGGCATTAAGGTCATCGACCTTCTCGCGCCTTACACGAAGGGTGGTAAGATTGGTCTCTTCGGTGGTGCGGGTGTTGGTAAAACAGTTCTCATCATGGAATTGATCAACAACATTGCGAAGGTGCACTCCGGTGTTTCCGTTTTCGCGGGTGTTGGCGAGCGTACACGTGAAGGCAACGACCTTTACCACGAGATGATCGAATCCGGCGTTATCGTTCCTGACAATCTGACAGAGTCCAAGATTGCTCTGGTTTACGGTCAGATGAACGAACCTCCCGGTGCGCGTATGCGTGTTGCTTTGACTGGTTTGACACTGGCCGAGCAGTTCCGCGACGACACAGGCACAGACGTTCTGTTCTTCGTTGATAACATCTTCCGCTTTACACAAGCGGGTTCCGAGGTTTCCGCCCTTCTTGGTCGTATTCCTTCAGCGGTTGGCTACCAGCCAACACTGGCGACCGACATGGGCGCGATGCAGGAGCGTATTTCTTCCACGAAGAATGGTTCCATTACATCGGTTCAAGCGGTTTACGTTCCAGCGGACGACCTTACTGACCCGGCTCCGGCGACATCCTTTGCGCACCTCGACGCGACAACGGTTCTGGATCGTTCGATCTCTGAGAAAGGCATCTACCCGGCTGTTGACCCACTTGGTTCAACATCGCGTTTGCTTGACCCATTGATCATCGGTGACGAGCACTACAAGGTTGCTACAGACGTTCAGCAGGTTCTTCAGCGCTACAAGTCGCTTCAGGACATCATTGCCATTCTTGGCATGGACGAACTGTCTGAAGAGGACAAACTGGCCGTGTCTCGTGCGCGTAAGCTAGAGCGCTTCTTGTCCCAGCCGTTCGACGTTGCAAAGGTCTTCACGGGTTCTGATGGTATTCAGGTTCCAATGGAAGACACAATCGCGTCGTTCAAAGCGGTTGTCGCGGGCGAGTACGATCACCTTCCAGAGGGCGCCTTCTACATGGTTGGCGGCATCGACGAAGTGATCGCCAAAGCCGAGAAAATGGCCGCAGACGCAGCTTAATCGTTGATTTGGTAGGTGCTGGTTTCGATCAGCACCGCCGACAAAGGAGACGAACATGGCAGATACAGTGCAGTTCAATCTGGTTTCTCCAGAGCGCAGCCTTGCGTCCATGCAGGTGAACGAAGTGCAGATCCCAGGCTCTGACGGTGACATGACAGCTATGGCGGATCACGCGCCAACGATCACGACATTGCGCCCTGGCGTTTTGAAAGTGACCGGTCCAGAGGGTGATGCTGAGTATGTGGTCACCGGCGGTTTTGCAGAAATCGGTGAAAGCGGTATCTCCGTTCTTGCTGAGCGTGCAATCGCGAGAGCAGACATGGATCAAGCGACTCTCAAAGGCATGGTTGATGCGGCGACAGACGCATTTGCGAAAGCACAAGACTCCAAAAGCGAAGCGGCAGACGATATTGCTAAAACGCTCGCGGATACGGTTGCCTTAGGTGATGCGCTGGGAATTAGTGTGAACTAAGTTAACAACCGTTTCAGAATTTGAGCCCTTCCGACCCTGTCGGGAGGGCTTTTTTGTTGCCAGCACTTTTGTGGCTTGCCAAATTTATGGCATCATTCAATGCTAGTCATTCTTTACACAACAAATTTTTCAATTTGAAAGCCCTATGAAACGCATTCGCAGCCATCTGTTTGGGATCGACCAAGGTGAACACATCATGTTCTCGGACTACGAGAACGATGGAAAGATGTGGTCAGGCAATGGCACGCGCCAGCGCAAGAAAAACATCGTGTTCTCAGAGCCTTTCGAAGCGCCACCTTCGGTCCATGTGTCAATGTCACTTATGGATTTGGACAAGGAAACAAACGTGCGCTCGGACGTCTTGGCCAAGAACATCTCGACGACTGGTTTCGATCTTATCTTTCGCACATGGGGAGACACGCGCGTCGCCCGCGTGCGCCTATCCTGGATCGCCATGGGCGGTTTGCGCGATGATGATGAGTGGGACGTGACTTGACCTAGTCAGTTTGAATCCTTGGTGCCTCCAGATGCCGCCAACATGCCGACAGTGATCCAAATCCCGACAGCAACTGCCGAAGTCCAAATCCAAGTGATAAGCTCAGACCAACCATCCCCGTAACAGCCAAACTGCGGGTTCTCGAACCAGCATATCAAAAGTTTAACGGATAGGTATAAAGCTGAAAGAGCGAACATACTTACGACCAACAGCAAAAGCAGCGCGACCCAGTCCAGCAGTTTTCTATTGACTAGGACCACGATGAATGGCGCGATTGCCAAGACAATAGAAAGACCGAGTAAGAAAACGATCACTGACATCGCTCCTCTTGTTTGCTTTTGTGAAAGGGGGCCAATTTAAACTGTGTAAAGCCCTTCATAAATCGGACCCAAGGTCTCAACATCAAACAAAGACGATACGGATGTGCCGTTCCAAATGTTTAACGTCGCTTGTGCAAACATGGGAGCCGTTGGGACGATGCGAATGTTAGGGCAGGCCAAAACCGGATCAGTTGCTTGGATCGTATCCGTGATCACCAAGCTTTTCATGACAGAGTTTGTAACGCGCTCGACCGCTGGGCCGCTAAGGACACCGTGTGTGATATAGGAATGTACTTCCTTAGCACCGTTCTCAAGCAGGACTTCCGCTGCTTTACAAAGTGTTCCTGCTGTATCGCAGATGTCGTCGACGATAATACAAGTCTTGCCTGTGACATCGCCAATAACCGTCATTTCGGCGATCTCGCCGGGCTTTTCACGGCGCTTGTCTACGATGGACAAAGGCGCGTTGATCCGTTTGGCCAATTCACGTGCACGGGCAACTCCGCCCACGTCAGGTGAAACGATCATCACATCATCCATCTGATCCTTGAAATGGGTCATGATATCGAGCGCAAAGATCGGCGAAGCATAAAGGTTATCCACCGGGATATCGAAGAAACCCTGAATTTGGGCTGCATGCAAATCCATAGTCAAAATCCGCTCAACACCGGCTTCGACCAACATGTTAGCCACCAGCTTTGCGGTAATAGGTGTGCGTGCCTTTGTGCGGCGGTCCTGACGGGCATAGCCGAAGTAGGGGATCACGGCCGTGATGCGCTGCGCAGAGGAGCGGCGCAATGCGTCCGACATGATCAGAAGTTCCATCAGATTGTCGTTGGCAGGGTTCGACGTCGGTTGAATGATAAACACATCCTCGCCGCGCACGTTGTCGTACATTTCGACAAAAATCTCACCGTCGTTAAAGCGCTCGACGCGGGCATCGACCAAATCGACACTCATCCCGCGATGCATCGACATGCGGCGCGCGATTGCGCTTGCGAGGGGTTTGTTTGCGTTGCCGGAAATAAGCTTGGGATCGGTAAGATTGGGCATGAGCAGGGTCCTTAGCAGCCAATTCGCGACCACAGAATCGCGAGGTTGACACCGCTTAACACGAGGCTACCGTGCAGCAAAGCGCGCACCGCGCGTCATCCCCTAGGAGAAACCAAATGGCTCATATTGACTACTATTTTTCGACGCTTTCGCCCTACGCCTACCTCGCAGGCACTCGTCTTGAAGAAATCGCGGCCAAGCATGGCAAAACGGTGAATTATAAGCCGCTTGATTTGCCTGCTTTGTTTTTGCGCACAGGTGGTCAGTTGCCTAAGGATCGCCACCCAAACCGCATGTCTTACCGTGCCCAAGAATTGCCGCGTCAGGCAAAGAAAGCGGGACTGCCGCTTAACATGAAACCCGCGTTTTGGCCAATGAACGCCGCGCCGTCCTGCTATGCAATTATCGCGGCGTCGCGTGATGGCAATGGAGACATGGGCAAATTTATCCACGCCATTGGCCGCTCTATTTGGGTTGAGGACAAGGATGTCTCGCAAGACGATGTTGTGCGCGCGTGTCTGACTGAGGCGGGTTTTGATCCAGCTTTGGCTGATAGCGATATGATGGCATCTGCCGATACATATGCCTCAAATCTGGAAGAGGCGATCAATGCGGGCGCATTCGGCGCGCCTTTCTATATCACAGATGATGGGCAGCAATTCTGGGGCCAAGATCGCCTTGATGATCTGGATGCATACCTGTCAGGCGATCTCTAGACCGTGGTGAAACGCGTTCTAGCAGGTCATCCGAGCAATTTGACCAGCTATGGCAATGGACCCCGAAAGGGGCTGTTGCTGCATTGCTCGCTTGCTCATGGCGGCGTCTATTCGCATATGGGGGCTGCTCTTGGCGGTGCGCTGAACCTTGTGAGTTTTGATCAACCGGGCCATGGGCGCGCGGGCGATTGGGACGGGCAGGGCGATCTGCAAGATCGTGTGACAGAAATGGCGCTGGATTTGCTGACAGAACCCATGGATGTGATTGGGCATAGCTTTGGCGCAACCGTTGCCTTGCGGCTCGCGGTAGATCGGCCAGAAATGGTGCGCACGCTCACGGTGATTGCACCTGTTATGATGGCGATTGCAAAAGCAGATAGCCCGAAAATTGCACTAGATTTAAGCCGCGATATGGTAGGGTTTTATCAAGCCTTGCAGGACGAACAGTTTGAAGTCGCCGCACAAATGTTCACGCAAAATTACGGCGATGGACGCCCATGGGACAGTCTGGGAAAAGAGACGCGCCAAGCTATTATAGACCGCATACACCTGATTGGCGCAGGTGGCCGTGCCGTTAACGAAGACCACTATGATTTTATCGGCTCTGGCGCGTTCGAGCGGATCGAAGTGCCAACGCTTATTCTAGATGGCTGCGAAAAGGGCGAAGCGATGAACGTCGTGTGCGAAGGACTTGCGCGCCGCATTCCGAACTCTATTCGCGCGCGTATCGCCAATGGTGGACACATGGTGCCGCTGACGCGACCCGAGGCAGTCGCGCGCGAGATATTGCAGATGATCAGCCAGTCGCAAGCGTGATGAACTGATCTATCTGCGCTTCTGAAATCGACCAATCACACACAAGCCGACATAAAAGTGTTTCATCTGGATCATCGCCGATCAGTTCCCCTTGCATCAGATAATACACAGCGCCGCCGTCGTGCAGTCGTTTGTGTACGGCGCGTGGCATGAGCGCGAAAACCATGTTCGCGTCAGGCTCAGCAAGGAAGGAAACACCCTCGATTTGGCGCAACCCGTTGGCAAGGCGCGCCATATTTGCGTTCGCGTGGCGTGCGCTGGTCAACCAAAGATCGTCGGTGAGATAGGCTTCCATCTGCGCGGCAAGATAGCGGGTCTTCGAGAACAAATGCGCTCCGCGTTTGCGGCGCAACTCAAATTCCCAAGTCTGTTTGGGATCAAAGAAAATGACAGCTTCGACGCCCATCAAACCATTCTTGGTTCCGCCAAAGCTCACGGCGTCAACGCCAAGTTTCCATGACATTTCAGCAGGCGTACAGTCGAGCTTTGCGAGAGCGTTGGCAAACCGCGCACCATCAAGGTGCACTGGCAGATCAAACTCTTTCGCGACAGCAATCAATGCTTTCAGCTCATCGAGCGTGTGAACAGACCCTTTTTCGGCAACCTGCGTGATAGACACGGCACCACGTTGCGGCCCATGCACACCGCGTGTTCCCTCGGCAGCGATGCTGGCGCGCAGATCATCAGGTGTCATCTTGTCGACGGCACAAGGTACGATCGTCAGCTTGGCACCGCCTGTGTAGAACTCAGGCGCGCTGCATTCGTCTTCATGGATATGCGCGACTGCGGAGCAAAACGCAGTCTCGAAAGGTTGGCACATGCAAGCGAGCGCCAATGAATTCGCAGCGGTTCCTGTGGACACCAAATGCACCATCGCGTCGGGCGCTTCAAATATTTCGCGGATCTGTGTACGCACGCGACCCATCCCGTCGTCCGCACCGTAAGGCATCGCGTAGCCCTCATTTGCGCGGTTCAACGCAGTTAGAACTTCGGGGTGCACAGGACCCGCGTTGTCAGAAGCAAAAAACATCAGAGTGGCTCCTCGATAATATGGTCTTCCCAATCGTCTTCATCGACCTCAAACTCGGGAATGGTCATGTCCTTGACCGATACTTTGGCGTCATGCACGCTTTGGGCTGTACCCGATTTGAGCGGATGCCATGGCTCCAAGTCACGCCCCTCATAGACCAAACGATAGCCGCAGGTCTGTGGCAGCCAATAAAGATGTTCTTTGATATTGCTCGGGGTCATTACGATACATTCAGGCACAAACTGGTGACGAATGTCATACTGCGCGCAGCGACAGGTGCTGTCATCCAGTAAACGACAAGCGACGCGGGTTAAAGCGACTTCGCCACTGTCTTCATCCTCAAGCTTATTTAGGCAGCATTTCCCGCAACCGTCACACAGCGCTTCCCATTCTTTCTGAGACATCTGTGCCATCGTTTTGTGACGCCAGAAGTCTTTGCCAAGCCCGCTGCGCTCAATCGGATCGTCGCTCATAAAGCGGCCAGAATGGCGCGTGATTTTACGCTGTCCGCATCCATTTGCGTGATCAATGCGTCAAGTCCGTCGAACTTTTCCTCACCACGCAAATATTCGACCAATGCAATCGAAAGGGTTGATCCATAAAGATCACCCGTGAAGTCGAAAATAAATGTCTCAAGGTTGGGACGGTTTTCACCAAACATCGGGCGCACACCCATGGATGCAACGCCGTGGTATTTTCCTGCGTGCGGGCCGTCTTGCACTTCTACGAGCACCGCATAGACGCCAAAGCGTGGCGGATGCAGGCCATCGATCGACATGTTTGCAGTGGGATAGCCAAGCTCACGGCCGCGCTGTTCACCGCCAATAACCATGCCCTCGATGCGATGCCAATGACCCAACATACTGGCGGCATCACGTGGTTTACCATCGGCCAACGCTTGGCGGATACGGGTGGACGAAACTTGTCCTTGTGTGCCCTCAATCAACTCAGCGACGCTCACCCCAAAGCCTAGCTCGTCGCCAAATTTCTGCAAATCAGCAGACTTGCCAGCACGCCCTTGACCAAAGCAGAAGTCAGCACCTACGACGACATGCTTGAGACCAAGTCCCTCATGGATCACGCGCGTTGCGAATTCTTCGGGTGTTAAAGCGGCCAGCGCGGCGTTGAAGTTCAACTGATACAGCCGCTCAACGCCGATTTTGGCAAGTTCTGTGGCTTTTGCGGCAGGGCCCATCAAACGGAATGGATCAGCTTGGGGCGCGAAATATGCACGCGGATGTGGATCGAAGGTGAGAACGCCACATGGTGCGCCAATCGCTTCACCGGCGTCGCGCGCGATATCAATCACCGCGCGGTGCCCTAAGTGGACACCGTCAAAATTACCAATCGCGGCGCTCGCCCCGCGATCTTCAGGATTTACGAATGTATAGTCACGAATAATGCGCATGGGACTTGGCCTAGCTCGCCTTGTAAGGCGTTGCAAGTCGTGATGCGGATCAGTCGAACTTGCGGCTAGGTGCCAGCACAGTGGCTTCGCCGATCAGGACTTTCTTACCGTTCACCATGCAACGACAATCCAGCTTCACGCGACGTTTTGCGTGCTCGATATCAATCACTTCGACCTCTGCATGTACCATGTCACCGGGGCGTACAGGCGCGAGAAACTTAAGGCTCTGACCCATATAAACCGTGCCATGACCTGGCAATTGCTCACCAATCACAGCGGAAATCAGACCGGCGGTCAGCATGCCATGGGCGATGCGCCCTTCAAAGATCGTGTCGTTGGCATAGTCATCATCAAGATGCACAGGATTGCGATCTGTGGACACTTCAGCAAACAACTCGATATCGCGGTCGGTTACGACTTTGCGCAGATGGCGTACCATCCCCATTTCGATGTCTTCGATACAGATCGTGCCGCGCGGCATATTATCCAACATGAAAGCCTCCAAAGGTTCGCAAAGTAATAAACGAGCGCCCTGATGGGCAATCTTGAAACTTTATTACTTTGCAAATGCAGCAATTGGCAAGTGAAAACTGCTAGCGTAGATAACCAATCGAATAAGTTGGGGCCGATTGTTCCTTTGTTAGATAGCTTTCCAGTGCTTTTGCGTCTGGATCATTGACGGTTTTCGTCTCTTCTCGCGCCAAACCACCGGTGATGAACAGAGAATCGATATCCTCACCCATCGCGCCAGCAACGTCCGTGAGAACGCCATCGCCAATCGCCAAGATACGATCATCCGCAATCGGCTTGCCAAGTGCACTTAGGCGACGACGGGCCAAGTCGTAGATCGGTGGATGTGGCTTACCAAAATAGAGGCTTTCACCACCCATTTCAGTGTAAAGTGCCGCCAAAGCTCCGGCACACCACTCACGTGTCTCGCCGCGATCCACAACGAGATCAGGGTTTGCGCAGAGCAGCTTCAATCCCTTTTGCTTGGCCAGTAAAAACTCAGGACGCATCACAGCTGGATCCGCCATTGGATCAAACGGACCAAGGCACACAATGCCTTCCGCCTCATCCAAAGGAACTTGTGTGATGTTTATAGGGTCTTCCACCAGATCGAGGGGTTTGAAGAAACTTTGATCGCGCCCTTCGCCGATGAAATACACTTTCTCACCAACGGCACCGCGAAACATTGCGGATCGCGCCGAATCGCCAGAAGTCGCAATCGTGTCCCAAGCATCCTCGGGCACACCAAAGTGAACGAGCTGCTTTTTGACGCCAGCACGTGGACGCGGCGCGTTCGTCACCAGAACAACTTTGCCTCCGCTCGCACGATAAGTTTGCAAAGCTGCGACCGCTTCAGGCATCGCTTTCACGCCATTATGCACGCAGCCCCAAAGGTCAACGAACAGCGCATCATATTGATGGGAAATTTCGGCAAGGGTGGAAACGATACGACTCATAAGTGCGCCTCAAAGTGATTTCACTCTCTAGCTACACGAAGGAGCGCAAAAACGGCACCCTTCCTCTCTTCAAAAATATCCCCGCCGGAGGCAAACCAAATAATAAAGCGCGCGCCTTTTGGGCGCGCACAATTCTGTCAGCTCAAACTTTGAGGTTCGGAATGATTTGCTTTTTCCGGCTGACCACGCCTTCAAGAACAATGGTGTCGCCGCTAGCCTCAGCGCCAAAAGACTTCGACGCAACTGATTTCACCAAGTCATTCGGGACCAAAAGCGTGCTTTGTTCGTTGAGAATATCCACAACAAACAGCAGAACCTGATCCACACCGTCCTCGGAGGCGACAGTTTTCATCGTCTCCATCAAGCTCGCTTTGCGATCCAGAACCGTCGCGGGTGATGTTGTCTCAAGTACAGAGACACGGAACTTAGTGCCATCAACAGCGTATTCCTTGGAATCCATGCGCAACAATTCGGCGTCAGAAAAGCTAGAGACATCGGACTTCGCTGCGAACATCTCAGCCGCATAGGACGGGATGTCGATGCCGAGCGTTGTGGCCAGACTTTCAGCAACAGCGCGGTCATGCGGAGTTGTTGTCGGGCTGCGGAATTCAAGCGTGTCGGACAAGATGCACGTCAGCGCAGCACCCTTCAAGGCGTCGGGCATTTTGGCGACATCGTCGCCCATCAAGTCGTGCATGATGGTGGCTGTGCAGGCCAAAGGTTTGATCGTGATGTCGATTGGGCCTTTGGTGGTCAAGCCGCCGATAAGTGCGTGGTGATCGATGATCGCTTGTAGGTCTGCGTCGTTGATGGATGCAGGCAATTCGGCTGGATTGTTTGTGTCCACGACGACGCAAGGCGCGCCAGCCTCTACGTCTGCGATGATCGCAGGTTTGTCCAAATTCCAACGTTCGAGCATGAACGCTGCTTCGGTATTTGGCTCGCCCAGCAGTTTTGCTTGTGCTGGCGTGCCTTTGATCTCGGAGAGGTACCAAGCCCAGATGAGTGGCGATCCTGTGCTGTCTGTGTCGGGGGATTTATGGCCAAAAACCTGAATTGTCATGTCGTGCGTCCTGTCTCTGAAATGCGTTTGCGCGCCTTATAACAGGCGTAAAATGAAAGTCACCCGTGCCAAATTGGCTCAGATTGTTTGATCGTATTCGCCTACCAATGGCTCTGTGCGGATCACGGCATCAAGCTGCGCAAAAATTGCGCGCAACTCTGCATCGCTTTCAGGGCTTTCGCAGACTACGACCAAGTTCGGCGTGTTCGAGCTGGCGCGCACAAGTCCCCAAGATCCGTTATCCAAGATAACCCGGGCACCATTTACTGTCACAACCTGCGTGATCGCTCGTCCTGCAAGCGTTCCGCCACCATCCGCCATAGCGACAAGCTTGGCGACAATACGTTCAAGCACAGCGTATTTTTCTTCATCCGCGCAGTAAGGGGACATCGTAGGTGTCGCATAGGTCACGGGCAAAGCTTTGCGCAGATCTGACATCGACATATCAGGATTGCGGTCCATCAGTTTGCAGATTTCCACCGCAACCCGCATGCCGCAGTCGTAACCGCGCCCCAAAGGTTCCGCTAGGAAGTAGTGACCCGATTTCTCAAACCCCGCCAGCGCGCCCAGCTCTTTCACACGGCGCTTCATATGGCTGTGACCTGTCTTCCAATAGTCCGCGGTCACGCCGTTCGCGCGCAATTCAGGATCAGAGGCGAATAACCCTGTGGATTTCACATCCGCCACGAAAATCGCATTCGGGTAAATCTTGCTTAGATCACGCGCCATGATGACGCCGACCTTATCCGCGAAAATCTCTTCACCCTCATCATCCACGACGCCGCAACGATCCCCATCGCCGTCAAAACCCAGCGCGAAATCAGCGCCTGAGGCTTTTACGGATGCGGACATATCATGCAGCATTTCCATCGCTTCGGGGTTCGGATTGTAGTTGGGGAAATTGTAATCGAGCTTATTGTGACTCGGAACAACTTCAACACCGAGCCGCTCGAACAGATCGGGCGCAAACGCAGACGCGGTGCCATTGCCTGTCGCACACACGACTTTGAGTTTACGGCTCATCTTGAAATCGCCAACAAGATCATCAAGGTAAGCTTCGCGCACGCCATGCACAAATTCATAGCCGCCACCTGCTGTTGCTTGACCTTCACCGTTCAGAACAATCTCGCGCAGTTCGCTCATCTCATCAGGGCCGTGCGTCAAAGGTCGCTCAAACCTATCTTCACACCGGTCCAACCGTTGGGATTATGGCTAGCCGTGATCATCGCAACGGATGGCGCGTTCAGATGAAATTGCGCGAAATAGGCCATAGGGGACAGGGCAGGGCCGATGTCTTTCACATGAATGCCAGCCCGCATCAGGCCCAACATCAGCGCGTTTTTCACTGATATAGAATACTCTCTGTAGTCATTGCCAACAGCAATCACAGGTTCGATCCCGCGCCGTTGCATCTGTGTGCCAAAGCCATGCCCCAGCGCTGTTAGCCCTGGAAGGTTGACGTCGTCAGGGTATTTCCAGCTCGCGTCTTATTCGCGAAAACCTGTCGGCGTGATCATCTCGTCGCGTAGGAATTCCCACGTGTTCTGGGTGACTTTAGGGGCAGGTTTGCTCAT
>Ga0115570_10002258_pt1 | contig 14791 bp, 14 predicted proteins | sample COGITO_mtgs_1205_3_FD_87294 | JGI IMG/M metagenome (GOLD analysis project Ga0115570, IMG submission 87294) | Pelagic marine microbial communities from North Sea - COGITO_mtgs_120524 | ecosystem: Environmental > Aquatic > Marine > Epipelagic | place: Germany:Helgoland, sampling site Kabeltonne... | reverse complement strand
TTTTATTATCTAAAATATTTCCAATGCAAAGATAAAACGTAGCTGGTAAATTTAAATTATTTAGTATTTCAGCTGCCTTAATATTATTTTTAAAACCATCATCAAAAGTTATAACTATATTTTCTTGTTTGATATTTTTTCCTGTAATCAAATCATCAATAGAAATTACATTCTTATATCTTGATAAAAAAAGCATTTGATTAAAAAAAGTGTTTTCCGAAATATGTTTTCCGTTGACATTTAAAGCTTTTGATTTTGACAAATCAGACTCTGAGGCAACTCCATGATAACATAAAATATAATTTTTCATACTAATAAGGAAGGAATAAATGAGTAATATCTACCTTTTTTTGTTAATGGTTTAGAACTAATATCATCAATATTATTTAACAAAAATAAAAGCATATCAGCAGCTAGTTTTGTCTCGGCAATTCTCCATTTATGTAATGGTTTGTTTTTTAAACTAATCTTTTTTTGCACGAGAACATCACCTAAATCCAAAAACTCATTTACATAATGTAATGTCACTCCGATATTTTCAAAATCTTTGTGATATCTAGCCCACAAATTTGAATCCAATCCTCTATATTTTTCCATTATTCCCCTATGAATATTTATAATTTTAATACCCATATTTTGAATAAAATTTTTACTTAATTTTCTTGTTCCAAAACTGACAATAATATCGTTATTTACATCTAATTTTTTCAAAATCATAGACTGACAAAATTCTGAGTTCATATCATCAACTTGAAGAATATTTAATTTACTGTTATTACAATTTTTCTGGGATTCTAAAACTTTTTTTGTTTCATAAGAAAATTCCTCTTTGCTGTAAAAGTAGTTTACATCAAACTTTGGTTTAATTAATTTACTATCAAAAATTATATATTTAATTTCAATGCCAATCTTAATGCAATAATTAATAAAAAACTTACGGTGATTGCTTTGACTTGCTAATAAAATAACTTTTTTCATAAAATTTCTGAATATGTTGAAATCTCATGTCCTAATCTCACTAGTTGTTCAAATTCATCAGGTGTTGAACTCAAGACATGATCTCTGATTGTAGTATCTGATTTATCTAAAGTGAAATGTTTTTCAATTATCTTTGCTCCCCTTGAAATTGCTAACAAACATGCTGAGATTCCTAAACAATGATCACTATAACCAACAAATTTATTTTCATTAAAATTAATTGGAAAACTAGTTAGATCATCATGATAAGTTGGATATTTAGATCTACAATACAGAAAAGTGTTTAAATTTTTATCAAGTTTAGGAATTTTGTTAAAATCTATCATCCCAACTGAGGATATTGTTTTAATACCAAGGCTATGAATTTCTTTAACTAACTCAAGATCATTTTTTAATATACGACTTGCTATTTTTATTAATTGAGGTTTAAATGGCAATAACAAGTCTAAAGATTTTTTATTGAAAACACTAAATAAGAGTTTTACATTATATAACTCTGAATATTTATACAAATTTTCAATATCAGTACTGTCTATCTCATTCATCTCTCCTTTTTCACCTCTCCATCCTAATTGTAGTTTAACAAAATCCACTCCTGTAAAACTTGCTTGCCTTATCATTTCTTTTATTAAATCTTTATTACCATTATGATTTAAATCAAGCTCTGCTATTATTGTTAATTTTTTCATATTATTTTTTATTGAATTTTGCATTAAACATATTAAAATTTATTTAAAAGTAAAGAAAATAAGAATTAGTAAAATCTAGATAGTTAATTTTTGATTTATAAGGTCTAAAAAAAATTAGTTAAGTGTTAGCAAAAAGAAGTTCTTAAGAAATATCCTTCTACAATCAAATTTGGTTAGTTAAATTATTTATGAAACATACGAGTTTCAATATAAAGTTTTTAAACTAATAATATATTGCTTAACACTCAGCTGAATAGCTCTCTTAGTTGATTCATCACAATCAAATAATTTTTCTTTATATAGGTTTTTAACAAATAGAAAATTAGCGATTACGTCATGTAAAGCAAAACATTTTCTAAGATTAATAATATCAGTAAACCAATCACTTGTCTGGTAAATATCATTGTATATTTTCTTTGAACTGTAAAAATTAAAACCCAAAATAAAAATGTTTTTTGGATTAAAGATTAAAATATCAAATAAAATATTTTGAAGCATCATTGGACCTCCAGAGGGAAGAAAGGGGTTTCTATTAATTATACTTGTTTTTTTATAATTAACTTTATCTTTTGTTTTAAACAAACTAATATCATGAAAATTTTCTTTGTAAAATTTTGTGAAATTTCCATTCCTAATGTTAAAAGAATTGAAATATATTACAATATTCTTATTAGTAAACTTATTAATTATTTTTTTTGGGTAGGACTTAATTAAAATTATTGTGTCAAAATCTTTAATATTTGTATTATAATCAGCTAATGGTCCTAAAACTAAAATTTTTCTATTTTTAAAGAATTTTGAGTCATTATCATTTCTAATAATAGAAAGGTCTTTATAAAAATTATTAAAATCTTTTTTGAAATTTAATTTTCTAAAAGCATTGAAAATAATATTTTGTTTTTTAGGTTTTATTTGAAATTCTTTTTCAAAATTTCCACATTCAATATTTGCTCTAGATCTTAAATTTTCATTTTTATTACTTAAAGAATTAAAAATAAATTTTTCTCTGTATAATAGCGCTATTTCATATAATCCAAAGAAAAATAAAATTTGATATAATTTAAAAAACAAAATTGTTCTATCAAATTTTAAAGAATCTAACTTATCAATCCAAAATTTTGATTTTACGTTTATATTAACTTCAACATTATTTAAATAATCTTGAAAATTATTATCTATATATATTAAATCTTTTTGTGAAAAGTTTGAGGATGATATAAATCTCTTTAAAAAATTAATTCTATTTTCAGAATTATACTTTTTTTTATATATATCTAAAAATTCTTCAAAGCCAATTTCAATTGAATTACCTTTTAAAAAATTATAAACTTTTATTATAATTGAATTACCTTTTAAAAAATTATAAACTTTTGATGTAATCATATATTTTTTTTGCCATAAAAATTCTAGCTCCATAAATAGACTCAAATGTACAACCACCAATATGAGGAGTTATTATTAAATTTTCATTTTCAACAGAATATTTCATTAACGGATGATCTATTTTATTAGAAATCCATTCTCCATCAATCATATCCAAGCCAGCTCCCATAATTTTTTTATCTAAAAGTGATTTCAGAAGATCTTTTTCATTAATCAAAGCTGCCCTACTTGTATTTATAACAATAGCATTTTTTTTCATAAGATTAAAATGTCTAAGATTAATTAAATTTTTTGTTTTATTTGTTAAATGAACATGTAATGAAATATAGTCTGATTCTTTACAAAGAGTTTCAAGATCTACTTGTGAACCTAAATTAGAATTAATTTTTTTTATATCATTATAAATGACTTTCATTCCAAACCCTTTAGCAATTCTAGCTGAGATAGTTCCAAGTCTTCCCATACCAATTATACCAAAGGTCTTGTTTAATAACTGATAACCAGTAAATTGTTCTCTTCCCCATTCATTATTTTTTGTAGAGTTTACAGCCTGAAAAATTTTTCTATTTACATTTAATAATAATGTAAATGCTAATTCAGATGTAGCAGTAAAACTATTAATGACTTCAAATTCCTTAGAAAGGTCGAATAATTCAATTCCTTTACTAAGTAAATATTCTTTATCAATATGATCAGTTCCAGTTGAGGGTGACACTACCAATTTTAAATTTTTTGCTTTGTCTATAATTTCTTTATCGAATCTAAAAGAAAGTGATGAAAAATATATGTGATAATTTTCAATTATTTTTAAAACTTCTTTTCTTTGAGGTTTTACACTTTTTACTATTGCTATTTTGGATAATCTTTCAATACTATCCTCACAACCAGAAAAATTAACTGTATTTAAGACCTTTATTTTTTTCATTATTATAGCTTTAGTGGGTTGAAGTTACTTTTGTTAGATTTTATTAGACTTATTACATCAGCTATTGAATAGTCAGGGCTATCTCTTAACATGAAATGAATTTTTCTTATTGAATCTAACTGATTTTGAGTATTAACTGCAAAATTAAAATTTTTTAATTTGAAATCCTGAAAAGGATTTGAAGCAGTTACAAAACAATGTTTAAAATCAGATAAATTTTCGATAATATATGAGGATGAATGTTCCTTGTTGGAAGCTGAATTAACTTTATTAATTACCTTATTTATTGTATTAAAATTCATTATTTGGACTCTAATTCCAACTGGAAAATAATCTTCAGAATCATGATATTTTGAATACTCCATTGAATGAGTAGTTAAAAAATCTAATTTATTGTCTGCTCTATATATATCAATACAATAATCTAAAATTCGATGATCCACTAAAGGATTGTCACCTAAGATAAAAGCAAAATGATTAATGCTAAAAAATGTTATACAATCCGAAATTCTTTTTAATACATTTTCAGAACTTCCTCTAAAAACTAATATATCATTACTTAATGCCCATCTATGTAAAACATCATCATTTTTTAAATTTGAAGTTGCTAATATAATTCTACCTATCTTTTCTGACTTTTTTAATCTATTTATTAAAAAATGAATCATTGTAAGATTATCAGTAATTTTTTCTAGGGTTTTTCCAGGTAATCTTGATGAGCCCATTCGAGCAACCATAACTATATCCATTATATTTTATTTTAAATAATTAATTAAGTCAGCATTTCTTTTAATTTGAAGACTATTTGATTTCTCCATAGTAAAATGTCCAATCCTTCCCCTGAACATTGAGTATTTATCTAAAAATTCTCTCCAAAAATAATGTACTGCACCATTATTAACATATAATGCTTCTCTTTCGTACCTTATAGCATCTAAATTATTTGGATTTAGTGGCTTCATTCCTAATTTTGAGTGAGTAAAATGCATGTCATAATCTTCATAAGTGCTAATAACTTGATCAACATTATTTAAAATTAAAGTATTAAATCCTTCAATTATATCATTATATGTCCTGTAAGGACAATGAATTGGAACAATTGCAATTATGTCATTTTTTAATTTAAATTTTTTTTCAATCTTTTTTAAAGTTGAAAAAACAACTTTTGATAAAGGAATTAAATCTCCCAATAAATTATCTTCACGTAAGCTTACATTACAAGATTTATATTTTTCTTTTACATAATCAATAACTTTAGGATCATCAGACTCTACAATAATATTTTGGAAAAGATTACATTCAATAACATCTAATATTGTTTTGTCAAGAAAATTTATATTTTCCTTAACCTTTTCAAATGCAAGTTTGGCATATGTGTTAGATTTATTTCTTATTGGGATTATTGCGGTTTTTTTAAGTTTCTCGTGATCTGATTTATTGCTAACTATTTTATTTTTAATATCCCTTCTAGATGATATTAATTTTTTTTCATCCGAGGACATAGATACCCCATGTTTTCTATAATAAAACAAAGGAGTATTGATATTTCCAACTTCATATTTCTGTATAATTTTAAGCCACAACTCGTAACCATCTTGTTTATCAAAGTCAATATCATAACCACCTATTTCTTTTAAAATTTGAGTTCTTATTAGAGTACAAGCACCGTGACTAGCTAAATCATTTACTAAAGTTTCTTTATTTAATTTTTTTCTAGTTTCTTTTCCAGTAAAAAGACCTGACTCATTAACATAAATCCAATCTGGATAAACTAAAGCTACATTATTATTTTCTAAATAGTTTACCATTAACAGTATTGCATTTTCATCAAAAAAATCATCAGCATCGAGTCTAATAATATATTCTCCCGTTGCTTTTTCTAAAACAGAATTTGCACAATTTCTTAAACCCTTTGGAGTAATGTTTCTACTAATAAAGATTTTATCACTTTTTGCATATTCTTTCATAATCAAGAAAGAATCATCTGTTGATCCATCATCAATAATAAAAAGTTCCCAATTATTATATGTTTGAGATAATACGCTATCGACTGACTCACGTAAAAAATTTGAGTAATTATGAGATGTTATATAAATTGTAACTTTTTTATCGAAATTCATTATATAATTTCTAACGGGATTTATTCCATTTATATGTTTTTTTTAATCCTTCTATAAACGAAATATTTGGATTGTACCCAATTAAATTTTTTGCTTTAGTAATGTCTGCATTGGAATGCTTGACATCTCCAGGTCTAAATTCATGAAATTCTGCAATTAAATTCTTTTTAGAAATTTTACATAAACAATTAACTAGTTCATTCAACGAAATTTGATCACCACATCCTATATTCAGAACACTACTACCATCAATTTCAGTTGTTAATGCTTTAAAATTAGCCTGAAGAACATTTTCAACGTAAGTAAAATCTCTAGAAGTTGTTCCATCTCCAAAAATTTTTGGATTTTGATTTGTAATAAAGCAATTACAAAAAATAGGTATCACTGCTGCATAAGGGTTATTGTGCATCTGATTTGGACCAAAAACATTAAAATATCTTAGACCTATGGAGCTAATTCCGTAAGTTTTGTAATAAATATTAGCATAATATTCATTTATTTTTTTTGTAAGAGCATACGGAGAAAGTAAATCACCCAACTTATTCTCTTTTTTAGGGAGGCTTTGACTATCTCCATAGACCGATGAGGAAGATGCATAAACTAATTTTATTTTTTTATTTGAAAGTCTAATTGATTCCAGAATATTTAAAAAACCATTAACATTATTATCATGAGATTGCAATGGATTACTAATTGATCTTCCTACAGATCCCAGTGCAGCTTGGTGAGAAATATAATCAACCCTTTTAATGACCTTTAACATCATTTCACTGTCTCTGATGTCTCCTTCAATTATATCAACATTATTCGAATTAGAAATCTCTTTCAAATTTTCTACATTTCCTATTGAAAAATTGTCAATTATAGTAACTTGAGTATTTTCTTTTTCAGAGAAAAACTTAGCGAGATTAGAGCCAATAAAACCTGCTCCTCCAGTGATTAGTATATTAATTTTATTCTTCATTAACAAGAGTTTTATTTTTAATAGTGTAAATTTTATGAACCAGTTTAAAAATTCCTTCAGTGTGAGAAATTATAATTATTGTTAAATTTTTATTTTTCTTCTTAAGCTCTGAAATGACATTAATAACATTATTTTCATTTTCTTTATCAAGTGATGAAGTGGCTTCGTCCAATATTAAAATCTGTGGATCCAAAACTAATGCTCGAGCTATAGCAATTCTTTGTTTTTGTCCACCTGAAATGTTTGAAGAATTTTCATTTATTATGTGATCTAGTCCGTCTGAAAAACTAGATAATAATGAGGACAAATTAACATCGTTTAAAATTTTAATCAATGTTTTATCATCAACTTTAGTATTTCCCAAGGTTAAATTATCTCTAAGACTAGATTCAATAAGAGAAACATTTTGAGAAACAGTTCCTATTATTGACCAAAAACTATTTTGGACTTTAATAATATTTTCTCCATCAATTAAAACTTTTCCTTCAATAGGTAATAGTAATCCTAATAAAATATCAATTAATGTACTTTTGCCTTGTCCAGACTCTCCTTTTATTCCAATTATATCTCCTCTATTAATAATTAAATTTAGATTATTAAAGATTTCTATTTTGGAAGATGGATAACTATATTTAACAGATTTAAACTCAATTTTTTCATTAAAATTATAATTATCTATTTCTTTATTATTATAATTTTTGATTTTAATTTGATCTATAACTTTTAAAGATATCTTAGAAAAGTTCAAAGTTTGAAGTAAACCAACAAATCTATTAATTGATGGCATCAACTTGTAAGAAATTATAGCAAAGAAACCTAATCTGAATAATAAGGAATTATAGTCATCAAAAAAAAATAATGTGATAATTAAAATTGATATTGAACTTATAGTAATAAATTCTATTAGAGGCTTAACGTTATCTCTTACATATGAAAATTTAAATAAAGTATATGTAGATTTTTTATTATTATTTTTAAAAAGATTCAAAAAAAAATTTTGTTTATTTGAAATAAGAATTTCCTTGAAAGAGGAGTAAGATATTTGAAAAATTTTAAATCTTTCTCTTTCATGGTTTTTTCTTATTTGCCCAAGAGAGTTTAAATCATTATTTGAAAAATACTCCCATAATGAAAAAGTTATTGTAAAAAACCCTAATGCTAATAATGTTATAGTAGCATCAAAAATAAAAGAAGTAATAACTAACACTGTTATTGTAAAAATTTCAGTAAATAATAACGCAATTGAATTAATAATATTCCTGATCTGATTAGTTTCAGTAAATATATTTTGGATTAAATTTGAACTACTAGAATATTTGTAATCAATAAATTTTTTTCTTTGGAAGTTTATAAACAATACATTAATTAAGTTTTCTGTAAAATCATTAATGAATTTTAATCTTTTCCAATTAAAATACCTGTTGAAAATTAATTTGAATAAGTATATAGAAATAATAATAATTGATATAAAAATTGAAACTTGAGGATAATTATTTTCTAAAAAATTATTTCTAAATAAAAAATCAAATAAAAAGTTGTTAGTAAATTGTGAAGTGTCTCCAGATTGGATTAATGCTATTAAAGGCAAAAAAATAGCAACCGAAATTAATTCTAATATTGAAAAAAAAATTCCAAGAATAATAATAATAATAAAATCAATTTTTTGATTTTTATTAAAAAGAAAAAGAATTTTATTTAAAATCATTTAATTGATATTATATGTTTTTACAGTTTCCAGAGCCTTTTGAATTACCTGGTGCATATCGTAATATTTATATTCTGCAAGTCTTCCACCAAAATATACTTTATTATTATTTAGAGCTTCATTATAATACTTTCTATATATATTATTGTTTTTCAAATCATTAACTGGATAATATGGTTCAGTCTTTTCAGGAACATAAGTAGTAGGATATTCCCAAGAAACCCATGATATATCAGATTTAATGTTTTCAAAATGTTTGTGCTCTATTGTTCTTGTGTATTTAATTTCTGCATCAGTATAATTCATCATTGCAGTACCTTGAAAATTTGATGTATGAATTTTTTTATGATCAAAACGAGTAGTTTTATATTCTAGCTCTCCAAATTTATAATTATAAAATTTGTCAATTGGACCAGTATAAATAACTTTTTTCGATTTTGGTAAACGAGATTTAAAAAAATCAGTGTTTAATCTTACTTCAATTTTTTTTAATAAAGAATCAAAAATCTGTGTGTAACCACCAATTGGAATTCCTTGATACTTGTCATTAAAATAATTATTGTCATAATTAAATCTTACAGGTAATCTTTTAATAATTTCGCAGGGTAAATTTTTTGGGTCTTTTTGCCACTGTTTAGCAGTATATCCCTTAATGAGCTTTTCATAAATATCTAGGCCTACTAATTTAATTGCTTGTTCTTCTAAGTTCTTTGGATTATTAATTTTCTTGCCTTGCCTTTTTATAATTTCTTTTGCTTCACTCGGAAGTGTAATATCCCACATTTTTGAAAATGTCCACATGTTAAATGGAAGAGAGAATATTTCACCCTTATAATTAGCAACTGGCCTTAGTTGGAAATCATTGAACTTTACAAAATTATTTATCCATTCCCATACTTCTTCATTAGAGGTGTGAAAAATGTGAGGGCCGTACTCATGAAGATTAATGCCATCTCTATTTGAAGTGTAGCAATTCCCTCCGATATGATTTCTGGAATCAATTACAACTACAGAATAGCCTTTTTTTTTCAACTCATAAGCACAAATTGAACCATAAAAACCCGCGCCAACAATTAAAAAATCATATTCCATAACTAAAAATTAAAATGATTGAAAAAATATTTGATTGATTTATCAAAAAAAACTTTTTCAAAAGAAATCTTATTTCTGTAAACAGCAAAATCTTTATGAGCTTCATCAAAATTATTAAATATAAAATCAATTTTATTTTTTAGGGATTCAAAAAAACGATTATCCATACTAGCATTGATTTTATAAAAATCTGGGATCGGAATATCAAATTCATTTTTTGACGATCCAAATTTTCCTGTGATAATACAGCAATTTAGTTTAGCAGCTTCCCTAGGAATTCTATCTTTACCTGGATGCAGGCCGAAATCTAAATAAACTTTAGATTCAATAATTTTAGTTACCATTTCGTCTCTTGTTAAGTTAATTAACGGAACAAAATTATAATCTTTATAAATATCTTTAAATTTTTCTATATATTTAGAACCTTTTTTGGGATTATAAATTATTGTATCTTTTTTTGAATAATGATTTTCAGTAAAATCATTGTGAACATAATCACCAATGTGATAATGAGTATAACCTCTTTTCACTATAAAATTTGAGGCATAATAGCTTTGTGTAAAATGATAAAAATCATTCATTTTATAAATTGAAACTGCATTAATACCTAACAAATATTTTAATTTATTTTTAACCTGATTTTTAAGAGATAAGTTTTCTTTGTTACCTAAATAATTATCAATTGAAGCCCAATAAATAATTTTTTTAGATTTTAAAAATAGTTTTGAAAGTAAAGTTGCAATCTCAGGAAAAATAATGAAATTTTCTTCTAGATCTATTTCTTTAAAACTCCCAGAATAAACCGGGCAATTGTATTTAGAAAAATACTTAATTGCTGTGCCACCACTTCTTCCATTATAATATGTGATATAAGCATCAAAATGAGAATCATTTAATGACCTAACTATTTGATGCATACACTCAGCACCTCCAGCAACTGAATTAGAGGGCGAAAAAACGTAAATATTCATTTATTTTAAGCTATTTAAATCTGATTTATAGTGAATTTCTTTTGCATTTGGGTTATATCCAAAACTCATGTAAGTAGAAATGATTGATGAATTTTCAATCACATCTCTATCGAAAATCATTAAACCATTCTCTACTCCATCAGAACCAAAAGATCTGAATTCTTTAGAATTAGAATCATCCATTATTTTAATTGATTTTGAAATAAAATCGGAACTATGGCCAGGACAATTTGCTAATATTACAACCATTTTTGAATATTGTGAGTCAATATGGAAATGTACATATTTTAAAATATTAAATATAGGTTCCTCATCCTTGCTTAAATTTATTGATCTTCGAATCGGAATAATTTGTTTTAACTTTTTTTTCTCTAAGAAATTAAAAACAAAATCAGAGTCAGTAGGAATATATATGTTACCTATAAATTGATTTTTCAAGAGTGGTTTAATTGAGTGCCAAAATAGAGGTTCGCCATGCACTAGTTCAAAATTTTTTCCAGGAAATCGATTTGATTTTTTCTTTATCGGAACTACTCCAATAAAATTTTCACTTTTCATAGTTCAATTTAATTTTTCAAATATATACCTTTAAATATTGATTTAATAATGTTAAAATTGACCTTAAAGCCATTACCAAATCTATTTTCGTCAAATCTTTCTCTACATTTTATAGGAACTTGAACTATAGATAGTTTATTATTTAATGCTATAAAAAGAAGTTCCATGCCAATTAAATTATATTCTTCAAATGATCTGTTGTTTAAAAAGAAAAATTTCTGAAGATTGTATCCTTTAAACCCACATAAAGGATCTTTTATATCATAAACAAGATTTGTTATAAATGATCCAAATTTTTCAGAAAATCTTTGCATAAAATCTCTTTCACCAGAAACTAAATCAAACGATTGTAAATTATCATAAAAAGTAGAAATATATTTTGGATCGTGTTGACCATCAGCATCTAAAGTTATAGCATATTTGTATTTTAATAATTGTGCTTTCTTTATTCCGAAATTAAGTGAATAACTATATCCTTTGTTTACTTTATTAGAATGAACTCTTGCTCCATTTTCAAAAGAAGCTTCTCGAGTTTTGTCCTTAGAACAATCATCAACTACCAAAACGTCACATGTTTTTTTTATTTCCAAAACTAATTTACCAATAGTTTTTTCTTCGTTGTAAGCTGGAATAACTGCAATTAAATCTTTGATGAATTTAATATTATTCAAAATCAATATTTTTAATATTCTCTCCTTTATTCTTATTATTAGTTAATTTTTTCCCAATAATTTCATTTAAATTATATGGTTGAATCCCATCTTGTGGTGAGGGTCTTAGAATATCAATATCATTTTTTTTAATAATATCTCCTTTAACTAAACTTTTATTCAGCCATAATGATCTTCTTTGTACAACGACGGTTTCCTTTTCATTATTTTCAACTTTTTTAACTCCATTTCCTAAAGAGTTTTCCAACTCCCTTGTTCTTAGAACCATTTCAGCCCAACTTTTAGGACTCATCGAAAACAAATGATCAGGACCAGTCCTGTTATTGTCGTCTGTAAAATGTTTTTCAATAATCCGAGCCCCTAAAGTAACTGCACCTAAAACAGTAGAATGACCAGGTGTGTGGTCGCTTAGTCCTAAAATTAAATTTGGAAACAGCTCAGCATATTTTTTTAAAACATTTAATTGAATAAATTTAAAATTTTCTAAACTAGCAGTGTAATTAGTATTGCATTGAAGCAAAGCCAAGTTTTCATTGACATTTAAAGCAGCGTTAACAGCTCTCCTTACATCTTCCATAGTTGATGCACCGGTTGCAAGGATATATGGTTTATTTTTAGATGCAATATACTTAATTATTTCTATCCAAGTTATATCGCCAGATCCAATTTTATATGCAGGGACAAATGGATCAACTTCATCAACTAATTCGATTGAATATGGGCTTGTAAAAAAAGAAATTCCTGCTTTTTTACAAGTTTCCTTGAGAATTGGTGTCCAGCTTAAGTTAACTTCTGCATTTCTATATACTTCAAAAACAGATTTTCCCCATTTACTCTGATGAGATTTTTGATCTTGGAATTTTTCAAACCCTTCTTTACTTACAATTGTTTTTGCATTGAAATGTTGAAATTTTGCAGCATCTGCACCAGCTTCCGCTGCTTGATAAATTAGATCTTGAGCTCTAGAAATATCTCCATCATGATTAGCTGCAATATCTGCAATAAAATATGTTGGTTGATCTAAAGCAATTTTATTATTTTCTATAATCATTTTTTCTTATTTATTGTATTGTGAATATAAATTTTCAATTTCATTTTCAAGATTAGGCAGTTTTAATTTAAATTGATTTTCGAACAATGAAACATCTGTTCTCATATCCTTAGGTCTTTTTGCACTGAAATTAAATTCAGATGAATGGCCAACTTTAAAATTACTTTTAATGTTAAGCTTATTCATAAATGATGTTGCAAATTCAGATTTTGACATTCCTTCGTTAGAACCTAAATTAAACGTGCCTGTTATTTTTGAATTAATAATACGATTAGAAATCAAATCACACAAGGTTAAAACATGTAATGGATTAAAATAAATATCATCGAAAATAGTAATCTTATCTTTGTTAAGAGCTGATTTATAAAGCCAGTCTGAAAAACTATTACTTTTTAAGTAATTTTTTGCGACAAAATTAGTCCTCAGTATTATATAATTCAATTTACTACTTATCATTTTTTCTCCGAAATATTTAGTTATTCCATAAACATTTATTGGATTTACAATGTTTTCAGAATGGCCTCCGTTACCGTTATAAACTTGATCAGTTGAAAAATGTATTAATTGAATTTCAGATTGACAATCAATAATAGATTTGGAAATATTTTCTACAATTTTAGTATTGGAAATAAATGCTTCGAAAGGGTTTTTTTCACAAAAATCAACATTCGTTAACGCAACTAAATTTATAATAACATCGGGTTTGTGTTTTTTTAAAAAATTAAGTATTTCTAGCTGACAAGTTAAATCAATTGAATGATCTGCATTTAAATGACGACCATGTCGAAGCACATCATTATCCAACTCATTTAGATGAGTACACAAGTATCTTCCAAAAAAACCATAAGCACCTAGAACTAGAACTTTTTTAGTTTTCATTAATAATAATATGTTTATTAAGTTTAGAAGATTTTCTTATTGCTTCACAAACCTGAACATTATGAATAGCTTCATCAATAGATGTTTGAGAATTCATATTATTATCAATAAAATTAATAGTTTGCATTTTAAAAATTTCATCCCAATTATCATCAAGCTGAATTTCTTGAAAATTCCCTGAATCGTTTTTTTTTATTTTAATAACATTACTAATTCTGTCAAATGAAATATTAGCCTCTGAACATATAAACTCTATTTTATCATAGTTAGGTTTTTGAAATTGATTACAATGAACATCCCCTATTACTCCATTTTTAAAAATAAAATGATTGAGACTAAAATCTTCTCCTTCAACACCACTAAAAACTAAATTTTTAGATAATGAACTAACACTTTTAATTTTACCAGCAAAAAAAATTAGTAAATCAATGTGGTGAGTTAAAGCATCAAAGATTGCACCTCCGCCATAATTGATTTTTGAGTAATAAGTATTTTTGTAATCAGGTCTATATTTTCTAAAATCTTGAGAAAAATTAGATTTAATTATTCTTAAATTTCCAAATTTACCTGAATCTAAAATATTTTTAATTCTCATAACTCCCTTTGAAGACCTTCTAGGATATCCAACACATGATTTGATATTAGATTTTTTTAAAACTAAATTAAATTTATCTAAACCACTTAAACTATTTGAAAAGGGTTTTTCACATAAAAAAGGAATCTTGTGTTTAGTAAGAATTTTACAATATTCTAAATGTGTTTGAGACGGAGAACAAATTATTGAAAATTTAAAATTAAAAGAATT
>Ga0115570_10002249_pt1 | contig 14816 bp, 12 predicted proteins | sample COGITO_mtgs_1205_3_FD_87294 | JGI IMG/M metagenome (GOLD analysis project Ga0115570, IMG submission 87294) | Pelagic marine microbial communities from North Sea - COGITO_mtgs_120524 | ecosystem: Environmental > Aquatic > Marine > Epipelagic | place: Germany:Helgoland, sampling site Kabeltonne... | reverse complement strand
GGCAGATTCTCACGTATTACGCACCCGTTCGCCACTAAAGTTAAAAACTTTCGTTCGACTTGCATGTGTTAAGCATACCGCCAGCGTTCATCCTGAGCCAGGATCAAACTCTCCATGGTACTTGTAATAATCTTAACGGTTTGTTTGAATTAAACTTTTAATCTAAAGAAGATAATACCAAAGGATATAAAATTATGTCAAGAGGTTGATCGTAGAAAGATAAGATTTAAATTTATTTTTAAAGTACTCTTTATGACTTAAACCATTTATCTGTGAATGATTTTTTTACTTTGTTAGCATATTTCGTTGACAAAGAATCGCGGAAGAGTTCTTTTCTTCCCTTTTTCAAAAACTTTTAAGGTTTACTGTTTTTTTATCGAGTAATCCATTACAAAGTAAGTCGCTCAAGTTTAACGGATTAGTGTAGATTTTATAGATTATAAAAAACAAATATAATTTATATTGTGAAGATCGTATAAATAAAGTTATACTTTTACTTTAAAGACCTAATATAATGTTATGTAAGACTTTGGGTAGTTCGATAGAATCTCACCTATTACTTACGTACAGCAACTATTTTATACAACCTGAACAATGTTCACTTTAAAAATTTTAGTTTATACTGTTGTAATTTTCTTTGTTTCCCTTTTTACTTTTGGTTTCTTATCGAATGACCCATCACGAAACCCAAACAGAAAAGACTTAGAATAATAACAAAAAGTCCCCAGGAAATTTATCCTGGGGACTTTTTTAGTCTAGATAACTTCTTTGAACTTGAAGCCTAGCAGCTTCGGAAATTACGGGGATTTTTGGATAACGCCCATAAGCAATTAGTAAAGTTGAATATCCTATCATATAAAGAATACCAAGATATAAAAAATTTGCTAACAAGACTCCAATTATACTTTCTCGTAAAACGATCGGTGTATAAGCAAAAATAGAACCAATACAAGAGCAAATAATGTTAATTAAGATCGCTTGTATTACATTAAAACGGACAAATTTTGTTAAAGCGATTGTTCCTCGAGAGCATATTATAAAGATAGCCACCATGACGATAAAAACGAGATACACATTTGCTTCGTAGAAGCTTGAAAGCTTTGCAATATAGTTAAAGTAAAAAACTTTTAAGGCTAAGCTTTCAGTATTTAAAAATACTTTGCCTCCAAAATAATAAGATATTTCCATAAAAGGAAATATAAAAGCTAAAATTGCTATCCCTCTTTCAAATACTTGTTCGAATAATAAACGAAATTTCATTTCAAAAAATATTAAGGAAAAGAATTTAAAGCATTAGTAAAAATATACAATTTAAGTACGACGTTTAAGTCGTGCAGATTTACCTGTTCGTTTGCGTAAGTAATAAAGTTTTGCTCTTCGAACTTTTGATCTTCCAAGAATTTCTATACTTTTTATCCAAGGAGAATTTAATAAAAACACTTTTTCCGTGCCTCCACCTTGAAACATTTTTCGTACTGTAATTGTTGAATCAATTTTTGCACTCGATAAATGTTTTGAAATTACAACCCCTTCAAAGGCTTGTATTCTTTCTTTGTCCTTTTTTTCTCCTTCTCCAACTTCTTTAGGAAGCTCCAGATAAATAATAATTTTAACTTTATCCCCTAATTGAACGTCTGGTAATTTGGGGTTTTTATAAAAAATTTCTAGATCTAAAGTACTATTTTTTAATGGAGTCATTAAAATATTAATAATTTATTCAGTTTTGCCACACCTTTTCTAGAAACATCATACCACGAACTAAAGCTAAAAATATAGACGTTTCAAATTTAAATTAACGATATTTTGAAGCGCTTGTCACATTTCCTGATTCAGACCACTCTTTTAGTATATTAAGTTCTTTACTCTTTGTTCGAGCTAACGGAACTAAATTTTGTATAGTAGTTAAAATATCTTCATTACTAAATTCTCTCGTTTCATTAAAGCCAAGACGCATAGCTTCAATAACGACTTGTTCAATTTCTGCCCCTGAAAATTCTTTGCTTAGTTCACTTAAAAGCTTCACTTGGAAATTACCCAGGGCATCTGGTCGGTATTTATTTAAATGTACTGTAAAAATTGCTTCACGCTCCTCACGTGTTGGTAGGCCTAAGAAGAACATTTCGTCAAAACGACCCTTTCGAAGAATTTCGGCTGGGATACTATCAATATTGTTTGCTGTTGCAACCACAAAAACAGCTGAATTTTTCTCTGATAACCAAGTAATAAACGTTGAAAGTACACGACTAGTTGTTCCACTATCTCCACTACTCTGAGCACCCGCGAAGGCTTTATCGATTTCATCAACCCAGAGTACACAAGGCGAAAGAGCTTCAGCAATTTCAATCATTTTTCTAACACGTTGTTCAGATTGACCAACCAAAGAAGCAAAAAGTCTTCCAAAGTCTAGTCTTAATAGTGGTAATTCCCACTCGTATGCTATTGTTTTAGCAGCAACTGATTTTCCTGTCCCTTGAACGCCAACAAGTAATAATCCTTTTGGATAAGGTAAACCATAATTTAATGCGTCTTGGGAAAACGCATCAGTACGTAATTTCAACCACTCTTTAAAATTATCTAACCCACCTAAATCGGATACACTTTTATCATTTAAACAAAATTCAAGTAATTGGGTTTGTTGTATGATCTGTTGTTTTTCTTGAAGGATTATAGCAGGGCTGGACTCATTAATTTCACCATACTTCGCAATAATTTTGGATAATACACGGCGAATTCGTTCTAAGGATAAACCTTGGCATGCCGTTGTAATATTATAAAGTGTTGCCTGGTCTATTTCTTGTTGGATTGATGTTGTTAATCGATTGAGTTCTTCTAAAATTTCGGAATATGTAGGAAGAGGAAATTTTAAAACCGTTACGATTTCTTTTAACGAGTCAGGTATATTTAATTCCGAAGAAATAATTATAATATTTTTCGGTTGTGTTTTTAAAGTTTTAGTTAAATTCTTTAATTTCCGAATAATAGAAAAGTCTTTAAAGAAATTATCATAATCTTTAAGTATAAAAATTGCTGCAGTTTCAGGTGTTAGTTTCTCTGTTAAATCTAATGCCTCTAATGGGTTTCGAGCTGCGAACCCGATATCATTAGGATTACCTTGATAACCTTCGACGAAATCCCACGCGTAGTAAGTTCGCGCTACATATTTTTTAGTACAATAACGGATTAAGTACTCAATACGTTCTTCTTCCGTTGTTGAAATGTATATAATCGGATAACGTGCTTTTAGTAGGAGCACGAATTCATTTAAAAAATTCATTTCTAAAAAACCATTAACGTTTAAATTAACATGGGGATTTTTGAATTATCCAACGGAACCCTCTAATTTTAAACTTAATAAACGATCGGCTTCTGATGCAAACTCTAAAGGTAACTCATTGAATACTTCTTTACAAAATCCGTTTACCATTAGTGATACAGCTTCTTCCGGTTCAATTCCTCTCTGTAACAAATAAAATAATTGCTCTTCTGCAATACGGGATGTTGAAGCTTCATGTTCAATTTGCGTATAACTATTTTGAGCCTCAATGTACGGAAATGTATTTGCACTACAAGTTTTTCCAATAAGTAAGGAATCACATTGGGCATAATTTTGCGTTTTAAATGCCTTAGGACCAACTTTTACTAAACCACGATAACTATTTTTTGAATAACCTGTTGATATACCTTTAGAAATAATATGACTTCGGGTCCCAGGTGCCAAATGAATCATTTTTGTTCCAGTATCCGCTTGCTGTTTATTACTTGTTAAAGCAACAGAGTAGAACTCACCGATAGCATTTTTACCAGATAAGGTACAACTTGGATACTTCCATGTTATTGCTGAACCTGTTTCAACTTGTGTCCAACTGATACGCGAATTTTCACCAGCACATAAGCCTCGTTTTGTTACAAAATTATAAACCCCCCCAATACCATTTACATCTCCAGCATACCAATTTTGAACTGTAGAATATTTAATTGTTGCATCTTTCAATGCAATTAGTTCAACAACAGCTGCGTGCAATTGATTACTACTAAATTGTGGAGCTGTACAACCCTCTAAATAATTTACTAAACTTCTTTCTTCTGCAATAATTAACGTACGTTCGAATTGGCCGGATTCTTCATTATTTATGCGAAAATATGTAGATAATTCCATTGGACAAATAACGTCCTTTGGAATGTAACAAAATGATCCATCACTAAATACAGCGGAATTTAATGCTGAAAAATAATTATCTCCAATTGGAATTACACCGCCTAAAAATTTTTCGACCAAATGTGGATAAAGGTTTACTGCTTCCGTAATGGAACAAAAAATTACCCCCGATTTTTGTAATTGTTTTTTAAATGTTGTTCCAATTGAAACACTATCAAATACTGCATCAACTGCTACATTTGCTAGCATCTTTTGCTCATTTAACGAAATACCAAGTTTTTCAAATGTATTTAAAAGTTCTGGATCAGCATCTTCGAGACTTCCTAATTTTTTCTTTGTTCTAGGAACTGAATAATATTGTATCTTTTCATAATCAATTGGGGGTATTTGTAAATATGCCCAATTCGGGCTAGACATTTTTTGCCAGTTTAAAAAAGCTTTTTCTCGAAATTTTAGGAGAAAATCGGGCTCATTTTTCTTTTTACTAATTTTTTTAATAACTTGAGCGTTTAAACCTTTCTCAAACTCTTCAACACCAATATCCGTAGTAAAACCGTACTTATATGGGGTGGTAACAATTGCGTCAATAGCTTCCGATTCATTTAATTTTTTTTCTACCATTTACGTATTATATTAGATAACGATGACTAAATAATAAAACTGTTATAGGTTTAATTATACTTGATTTATGTTTGTAGCTTTTTAAAAGTTTTTACCGTTAACTTTAAAAAGCTAATTTATTTAAATTACTAAGAGGCCTTGTAAAGGTATTATGTCAGACTTGAAAGAATATCAATCAAGAATGTGATTAAAAGAAAAGCAAGAAGCGGGGAAATATCAAACGCTAATAAAGGAGGAATAATTCCTCTAAAGAGACGTAGATAAGGATCTGTCATTTTTCCTAGGGAGTTAAAGGGCTGTTGATAAAAGTTTATATTCGGAAACCAAGTTAAATAAACTCGTAGTGTAAGCATGACAGAATAAAATTTGAAAAAACCAACAATCCCGTCCCGCAATGTTTCGGCTAATAAATTCATATTTTAATTCAAGAAAAAGTGTCTAAAGAATATTATTACATAATTATATAAATAGCTAGTGAAGAGACTTGAACTCATAACCGACTGATTACAAATCAGTTGCTCTACCAATTGAGCTACACCAGCTTTTAATATTAGATTTAAACTAGATTATAACAAAGACTAGGGAAATAAAAAAGATCTATTTGAAATAATTTTTTAGAGGGGGATAAGATCATTGTCTCTTTTTCCATCCTGGTAACAGTAAGATTTACAGTAGTTTGATGTAAGCAACTCTTTTTTAAAATGATTGATTAATTAAATCTTTTTGTTTGTCGTTGAACAGTTCGCTGGATTCAGATTTGTTTTTCGAGCCAATAATCTCTAATTTAAGCTTTATATCTTCGCCACCATGATTGGCTGTCAATATACTCGACAAACATTGAGACAGCTCAACAGAAGACTTATCTATTATTATTGGTTTTAACTTTGAGAATTTACTTTCATCCAAAGGTTCAACAAAACGATCGCGGATATCGATATCGAAATTTTATAAAGCTGAAACGATATGTAGCAAAAAGGCACCCTATAAGTAGGTTTTAAACTGCTATTAATTTCTTGAGGTAATAATATTTTTGTATTTACATAAATGCAAAATTACTACAATGCTATATTTAAATAAATTCATTATTTATCTCTTTCTTCTAAATTAAATATATTTATTTGTAAGGCATCAGTTATCAACCTTAGCCGAAAAATTGACCTTACCAAGCGCCTGTATATTACGTTTTGACACTTTACTCATAGCATTGCTAAAAAGATGGTCAATTGAAGTTTCAACACTCTTTACTTGCCTATACTCGGTTTCTGTTTTTCTGCTTTTTAGGTAATCATTACTTCTTTTTCTTAGTTCTGCTTTCAATTGATATAGAAGCACTTGGTAAGGTCAATTTTTCGGCTAAGATTGATTTTTCCGTTGATGGTGGGTTAAAAATTACCTAGTGCTAAAACTCATTAAATAAGATAAATTAACCACTATAGGAAAAGTTATTAAGAACTGATAATTTCTCTTGCTTTTTAAAAATTTTTTCCTTATCCTAAGGAAGGAAATTAAACTAAAGCATAAAATAGAACACCATTATGGCTAAAAGCAAGGGGGCTAGAATTAGTATTACCTTAGAACACCGTTGCTCACAAGGAGTTTATCGATACCATACGTCAAAAAATCGTCGAAATACAACAGATCGTTTGGAATTAAAGAAATATTCGCCGGTAACACAAAAGCATGAAATTTTTAAAGAAATTAAATAACAACACTTTAAGATTAAAAGCATGGCAGATAATATAACATTAAATAATGAACATTCTGCGGCGAAAGAATCCGTAGACTATAACCTATTAACGTACAAAGATACAAAAATTTTGAGTAATTTTATTAGCGATCAAGGAAAAGTTCTTCCGCGTCGTGTCACAGGATTATCTTCAAAGCAACAGAAAAAGATTACTAAACTTATCAAGACTGCAAGAATTGCAGCTTTATTACCTTTTGTTGTTGGGAAGGGTTAAATCTAAATAATAGATTTTGTGAGCTTTATGCTATAATCAGAATCAAAATAGGTTTTAAATTTAGATATATGACACCTTCGTTAAGCGCTTTTCTAAGTAGTATCTTTCTTGCAGTTATTATCGTAGTTATTCCAATTTCACTAGCGTTAATTTTTGTAAGCTCATCGGATAAAATTGTTCGTGGTTAATAACCTACAAGACAATAACGTCTAAAGAGCCTTGGTATTTTGAATACCAAGGCTCTTTAGACGTTATTGTTTGAGTCTTAAAAGTTCTAAAAATTCATTTCTGCTGCCTGAACTTTTTCGAATTGCTTTTTCTTAAGGACTAGTAATATTTGTGTTACTGTCACACTAAAGAAAAATACAATCATACCTTTAATACGATTTGGATTCTGAAGAATAATTTCTGTTTCCGCTTGTCCAAATCCACCAACATTTGGGTTATTTGTTAAAGCCTGATCAGGTTTTACTGTATCATTTACTTTTACAAGAATATCTAGTGCTGGTGGTACAGTTATCGTACTACTTCCGTCTGCAGTTGTAATTACGATGTTAGTTTTTCCTTTTTCTTGAGGTTCAATAGCAGTAACTTTACCTGCAGCTGTAGCTGTTAAAGTATTATTATTACTCTTTTCACCTGTAGGGTATACTTGCCCTCTTCCTCGGTTACCCCCAACGAAAATTGGATAGTTTAAAAAATTGACTTGCTTATTTGTTGCAGGATCCGGAGCTAATACAGGGAAGACAATTTTTTGGTTTTTGTCCCCTGGAATTGGACCTACTACTAAAATATTTGGTTTTTCCTTACTATACGGTTGAATAAAAGTACCTTTAGTTTTAGCTTTTAACTCTGGAGTAAGACGATCTTTCGGAGCAAGTTTGAATCCTTCAGGAAGGATTACAACAGCACCAACATTAAGAGATCCTTTAGTACCGCCTGCCGTAATTTGCTTATTTGAAAGATCATAAGGAACACTTACAACTGTTTCAAAAATAGTATCCGGTAATACAGCTTGTGGAACTTCTACTTCTGTGGGTTTTTGTGCTAAATGACAGTTTGCACATACAATTCGTCCTGTTGCTTCACGCGGATTTTGGTATGCATTTTGTGCAAAAACTGGGTAAGCATAAGACACTTTAGGAAATAGAAGTGTTCCTACGATCCCAAAAACTAAAAAGATCGATTTAAAATTTTTGATAGCTTTTAGCATATCTATTTTTATTAATATTAAGGGTTTCTAGTATACCATTTTATTATACACCTAATATTTTAATAGTGCTTCAGATAACTATTTTGTTAATAAAATTACAAATCCAGAACCACCTAGATAAAGAGCTAAAAGTGCAGAAGACATCAATATTTGTGTTACTGGATCTGTTGATGGTGTAATAACTGCTGCCAAAATAGTACAAATAACGACAACATATTTCCAATAAGAAAGCATTGTTTGACCTGAAACAATCCCTAATAAGCCTAAAACTACTTGAACGGCAGGAACTTGAAACGAGATACCTGTAGCAAATAATAGCACAGCAATAAAATCAAAATATTGGTCAAAGGACCAAAAAGGTTCAACCACTTCTGAACCGTATGAGATAAAAAATTTTAGTGCAGCGGGAACAAGAAAAAAATAAGAAAAAGCTAAACCCCCAAAAAATAATACACCTGATCCAAAACTTACAGGAAGAATAATATTTCTTTCGGATTTTGTTAGACCTGGAATTAAATACAAAAGTATTTGATAAAAAACAATGGGACTACTAAATAATAATCCACAAAAAGCTGCTATTTTAAAAGATGCAAAGAAATATTCGCCGGGTGCAAATTGTAAAAATTTTACTCCAATAGCCGGTGCCTGAAAAATTTTAACAATTTCTCGTACATCCGCGAAACAAACTAATGTTGCTAAAATTATAATAATAATACAGAAAACAGTTCTTTGACTAAACTCTTCAATATGTTCTGAAAGTGCCATCTCATCATCGGCACTCGTATTCATTTTCACAGGCTTAGTTCGTGAAATCCAGGTCGTATTTTTAAGTAGGTTAAAGTTTAGAATCATATTAATGAATAATGGAACCTTTTTTTTGACGTTAAAATCAAGTTTACATTAAGAAACCTTCTTCTCACTTACTTTATTAACAATAATACATTCTGTTGTTAGCACCATACTAGCAATAGAAGCAGCATTTTGAAGTGTAGAACGGGTAACTTTTGCTGGATCAATAATTCCAATATCAAACATATTAACTAATTCGTTCGTAGCAGCATTATAACCAACTTCAAATTCTGCCTCTTTTACACGTTCAAAAACTACAGCACCATTTTGACCTGCATTGGATGCAATCTTCTTTAAAGGAGCACTTAACGATTTTTCAACAATTAATGCGCCAATTAATTCGTCACCTAAAAGATTCTCTTTTGCCCAATCGAAAAGTTCTTCAGAAATATGAGCAAGTGTTGTCCCGCCTCCTGGAACAATCCCTTCTTCTACAGCAGCTTTAGTTGCATTTACTGCATCTTCTAATCGTAATTTACGATCTTTCATTTCTGTTTCTGTAGCAGCCCCTACTTTTATTAATGCAACACCACCACTTAACTTAGCTAAACGTTCTTGAATTTTTTCTTTTTCATATGTAGAATCCAATGTTTCGAGTTGTCTTCGTAATTGTTCACAACGAGCCAAAACCTCCTTCTTATTGGCATCGGAAATGATTGTTGTTGAATCTTTTCCGATAATTACTCTACGTGCTCGCCCTAGAAATTCTAACTCAACGTTTTCTAATGTTAAGCCAGCATCTGCGCTAACTACCTGACCTGAAGTTAAAACAGCTAAATCTTCTAATAAGGCCTTTCTTCGATCACCAAAACCAGGTGCTCTAACAGCAACAACGTTTAAAATACCTCTTATTTTATTAATAATTAAAGTCGCTAAAGCTTCCTTCTCGACATTGTCACTTATAATTAATAAAGGCTGATTTGTTTTCGAAATTAATTCCAATGTTGGTAATAGATCTTGTTTTACGAGAGTAATTTTCTTATCTGTTAATAAAATGTACGCATTGTCAAGAACTACTTCCATTCGTTCTTGGTTTGTAACAAAGTAACCAGATATAAAACCTCGATCAAAGCCCATACCTTCAGTAATTTCCAGTTCATTTACAGTTGATTTACCTTCTTCAAGTGAAATTAAACCTTCACGTCCAACTTTATCAATAGCACTAGCAATAAGTGAACCAACTTCAGTATCATTACCCGCGGAAATTGTTGCCACTTTAGTGATATCTGAAAGACTTTCAATAGGTCTAGCGTAATCAGTAACTTTTCGAACAACAAATTGTGTGGCTTTTTCTATGCCTCGTTTTAAAACGATTGGGTTTGCCCCAGCTGCTACATTACGCATTCCCTGTTTAATAATCGCATAAGCTAAAACGGTAGCTGTTGTTGTACCATCTCCTGCTACATCATTTGTTTTTGATGCGGCTTGACGAATTAAACAAACCCCTGTGTTTTCAAGATTATCTGTTAGATTAATCTCTTTTGCGATAGTAACCCCATCATTGACAATTTGAGGAGTACCGAACTTTTTACCAAGAACGACATTTCGTCCTTTTGGCCCTAACGTAATGGAAACTGCTTCAGCTAGTGTATCCATTCCTTTTTCTATTGCTTTTCGTGCTGCTTCCTGATAAAGAATTGTTTTTCCCGCCATGATAATCTTTCTAAAAAGTATCTCAATTTGAATTATGGTATAAAACTCTTTATGTAACCTGTTCTCCACTACTTATTCATACCTAATCAATTTAGGTACTTACTATTATTTGATTTTTTCACTGGCTCAGGCTGGACTTGAACCTGCGACCTTGGGCTTATGAGTCCCCTGCTCTAACCAACTGAGCTACTGAGCCTGTAATACGATTATAACAAAAGGTATCTTTGTTAGCAAATGTGTTCGATTAAATATTTTGCCTTATTGAATTTAATATTGCAATTTTAAGGTACTTAAGATAGAATATGTTTATTCTATTTAATTGATGAGGATTCAATTATTTGAACGGGTCACTAACTCAATGGTAGAGTACTCGGCTTTTAACCGAATAGTTCTGGGTTCGAGTCCCAGGTGACCCATAATTATGATACTCTAAAGGGTTAAATCTAAATCTTAAAGTTCATATTTTGTTAAGTAAATACTAGATTTAATAAAAAGTCTTTAGAGCTTCATGCTATTATTACTATCAAGACCAATAACTAAAACTTTTAACCTATGTTGGAATCCCTTTTTCAAAACACCACACAACAAGTCTTATCAAAATATAATACCCACATACAACAAATTAATATTATAGGTAAAAATTTTAAATTTTTAACTGATAAGGAATTACAGGAAAAAACTAACGAATTAAAACAACGTCTACTTAAAGGTGAACCTCAAGCGTCCATTATAAATGAAGCATTTGCACTAGTTCGTGAAGCAAGCGATCGAGTTCTTGGTTTAAGACACTTTGATGTGCAATTAATTGGGGGCTTTATTCTTAATGAAGGTAAAATTGCTGAGATGAAAACTGGTGAGGGTAAAACAATTGTTGCTTTACTGCCAACATTTTTAAATGCCTTATATGGTAAAGGTACTCACGTTATAACAGTAAATGATTATTTAGCTAGAAGAGATGCTGAATATGTTGGGCAAGTGCATCGCTTTTTAGGATTAAGCGTTGGACTTATTCAAGAGAATATGACTCCTGAAGAACGTAAAGAAAACTATAACTGCGATGTTGTTTATGTAACAAATAATGAATTAGGATTTGATTATTTGCGAGATAACATGGCTTATACCCCAGAAGAAATCGTTCAAAGATCTTTTTTTTATTGTGTTATTGATGAGGTCGATTCTATTTTAATTGATGAAGCTCGGACACCACTTATTATTTCAGGGGCAAGTAAAGCGCCTACTGAAAAGTATGATCAAACAGCTAAACTGGCGTTAACTTTACGGCGTGATATTCATTATAACATTGATGAAAAAACACAAGGTGTAACTTTAAGTTCAGATGGTGTTTCTTTTTGCGAAACTGCATTAAGCATTCTCGATCTTTATGATCCAAGTGAACCTTGGATTTCTTACATATTAAATTCCATTAAAGCAAAAGAACTTTATTTAAAAAATAAAAATTATATTATTAGTGAAGAAAAAGAAATTATTATTGTTGACGAGTTTACGGGACGCACTATGCAAGGTCGACGTTGGAGTGATGGTCTCCATCAAGCTGTTGAAGCCAAAGAGAATGTCCCAATTCAAGATGAAAGTCAAACATTAGCTTCTGTAAGTTATCAAAATCTATTTCTTCTATATACAAAATTATCTGGGATGACTGGGACTGCTAAAACTGAAGAAGCAGAATTTGAAAAAATCTATAACCTTAATGTTATTCAAGTACCAACTCACAAAACTATTAAACGAAAAGATCTCTCTGATTTGATTTATAAAAATCAGTATATAAAATGGAAGTCCGTTGCCCAAGAATGCTTAGAAATGTATAACATTGGTCGACCTGTATTAGTTGGTACAACAACAATTGAAAAATCAGAACTTCTAGCAGCTTTACTAAGTGAATATAATGTTCCTTATCGAATTTTAAATGCAAAACCTGAAAATGTTGAAAGTGAAGCAGAAATTATTGCTCAAGCAGGTTATAGGAAAGCAGTAACAATCGCAACTAATATGGCTGGTCGGGGTACTGATATTGTGTTAGGTGGTAATCCAACATTTTTAACCCGATCCTTATTAAAGGAATTCTTTTTAAGTGATGATAAAAGAACTAATAATGAAGAAGTAGAAAAACTTTTTAACTCAATAGATAATAGTACCAAATTAGAGCTTTCTGAAAAGTACCCTGAATTAATTAAACAAAGTTTAACTGACTTAGAAACAGCTAAAGACCCTACTAGTCAACTTTTTATAAGTGTCTACAAGGCCTTTTTTAATGAAACAAAAGAAATTACCGTTTCAGAAGGTCGGAAAATTCGTGATCTTGGTGGTTTACATGTAATAGGAACAGAAAGACATGAATCAAGACGAATTGATAATCAACTTCGGGGACGATCTGGTCGACAGGGTGACCCAGGTTCTTCTCGCTTCTTTTTAAGTTTAGAAGATAAGCTTCTTCGTATTTTTGGGGGCGAACAAATATTAACAATGATGCAAAGTATTGGATTTCAAGATGATACCCCTATTCAGTCCTCATTATTAAATAAAAGTTTAGAATCAGCTCAAAAAAAGGTCGAAGCTTACTATTTTGACACAAGAAAACAACTTTTTGAATATGATCAAGCATTAAATACTCAACGGAATGGAGTATATGCGGAAAGACGTCGAATCTTACAACAAGATAATTTAAGAAACTGGATTTTAGATTATGCCGAGAGAAGTCTAGATGATTTATTTACATGCTTTAAAAATGATACTACCGATCCAACAACCCAATTATTAACAATAAAACTGCAAAATTTATTAGGTATTCCTTTTAACATTAGTAAGGATAATTCAGAAAGAGATTTAAACCAAACTTTAGCTTTTGTAAAACAACAACTCCATATTACTTATGAATTAAAAGAACTTGAAATGGAATCTATTGAGAAAGGTTTATTGCGAGAGTTAGAAAAATCTTTCATACTTCAACAAATCGATTATTCGTGGCAAGAACATCTTCAAAAAATTGCTTTTCTACGAGATTCTATTCGTTGGCGTGCTTATGGCCAAAAAGATCCTCTTACAGAATACAAAAAAGAGGCATTTAATTATTTTATTATGATGCTAGCTAGGATAAGACATAGGGTAGTTTATTTCGTTTTACGTACAAAGACAATTATTATATAATTAAAACCTCAGCTTATGAAATTAAGCTGAGGTTTTTTTAAGAAACAAAAATAGATCTACAAAACCTTTAAATGTTGTTTTTATTCGGAAGAATTTACGATTACATTTTTCGTACGTATGTATGGGGAACCGAACGAATATAGATTTGAAATTAAAATTACCCAAAGTGGGCTTAATGTAAAAGGTGTGGGTAAGGGACGATGAAAGCAAGTGGTACGATTTTTTGAAGCCTTCATTTATTTACAATATACATATATAAATTCTTAACGGTCCAAGCTTTATAATGGCTGACTTATGAATTAACTCGAAAAGACGACCAAATTAAAAGATTTCGAGAACAAATTTTTTTACATTGTGGTATGAATTTAAATATTTTTAACCTTCCAATTCAAACTCAAGCGGCGTTCTGGTTCATGCTTTTTAATTGGATAGAATGCAATAATTATTCGATTACAATTGGACCAGAAAGAAGGAAAATATTGGCTAGTTACTATAGCAGATCAAATGACCCAAATAGTAGATCGGTTCAAAATATTTTCCGTGGACTCACAAAAAGTGGGTTAATGGTTAAGTGTAAAAAGTCAGATTTGATTTGCAAATCAAATACGGCATATGAGGTGACTTATCGTATCCCATTTATCGTATCTCAACAAAAAATGAATGCAAGTTTTATTAAACTACATGAAGAAATAATTCAATTAAAGTCGGAGTTACATAAGCGGAGTTATGATTACCTATCATCTAAAAAGGATTACACAGATTATAAAGACATCGATAGGTCCGTTAACGATGTTTTAGTTAACGTTATTAACAAAGTATCAAAACGTAATATTGAAGCCCTTGGAAGGGTCGAATTTTCTGCACGCATTAATTTCTCGGCCAATGATGGATTACGAATAGAAGAAGTTGAAAATGTCACCAGTATTGAACCTAGAAAACTGAATGTAGATTTTACTCCTAATGAATTAGAAGTAATCTTAACTAAAATCCGTACAAAAAAACAAAAAGAACTGTTAACCTCTCACTTTTTTGATCTGAAGCACATTTATGTCCTTGAAGGTACTAATGGCTTCAATAAAAAATACAAATCTATAACTGGTTTGGGTAGAGCTACAAAAACCTTATTATTAAACTCGTTTAAAGAGAATTAATCCCATTCATCTAGTACCCTCTTTGGCCATTCATCTAGTACCCTCTTTGG
>Ga0115570_10002235_pt1 | contig 14913 bp, 11 predicted proteins | sample COGITO_mtgs_1205_3_FD_87294 | JGI IMG/M metagenome (GOLD analysis project Ga0115570, IMG submission 87294) | Pelagic marine microbial communities from North Sea - COGITO_mtgs_120524 | ecosystem: Environmental > Aquatic > Marine > Epipelagic | place: Germany:Helgoland, sampling site Kabeltonne... | reverse complement strand
GGTCGCTGCGATGCACTCCCTTGTGGGTCTCGCGGCGGTATTCGTTGGTCTGATTGCGCATATTGAACTGGGTCGTGTCCTTGCTATGGACGATTCAGCCAAGAAAGCGCTTGGGGGCTTCGCAGCACTTCTGGCCAAGAAAGACGGCGTCGAGATCGGCATCCTGCGGGTTGAGCTGTTCCTCGGTATCTTCATCGGAGCGATCACGTTCACGGGATCTGTCATTGCTTACGGCAAACTGGCGGGCAAAGTGGACAGTGCGGCGACGAAGCTTCCGGGTGGTCACATGCTCAACGCTGGTGCTGCGATCCTATCGCTGATCTGCTTGGTCTGGTACATGAATACAGGCGGGTTCTTCCCGCTGTTCTTGATGACTTTGGCGGCTTTGTTCATTGGCTATCACCTGATCATGGGCATCGGCGGCGCGGATATGCCGGTCGTTGTGTCGATGCTCAACAGCTACTCTGGCTGGGCGGCGGCTGCGATTGGTTTCTCTCTCGGGAATGACCTGTTGATCGTTGTTGGCGCACTTGTTGGCTCTTCCGGTGCGATCTTGTCCTACATCATGTGCAAGGCCATGAACCGTTCGTTCGTCAGCGTTATATTGGGCGGCTTCGGCGGCCCTGCGGGTGAACAGATGGCAGTCGAAGGCGAACAAGTCGCAATCGACACAGACGGTGTGGCAACAGCTTTGAACGAGGCGGATAGCGTCATCATCATACCGGGCTACGGCATGGCGGTTGCGCAAGCACAAGCGGCTGTGGCGGAACTGGTACGCAAGCTGCGTGCACAAGGTAAGAACGTGCGCTTCGCGATCCATCCTGTTGCAGGTCGTCTTCCGGGTCATATGAATGTTCTGCTGGCTGAAGCAAAAGTGCCCTACGACATCGTGATGGAAATGGATGAGATCAACGAGGACTTCCCTGATACGGACGTCGCCATCGTGATCGGGTCTAATGACATCGTAAACCCAGCGGCGCAGGACGATCCGAACTCACCCATTGCAGGTATGCCTGTTCTGGAGTGCTGGAAAGCCAAGCAAGTGTTCGTGTCCAAGCGTGGTCAAGGTACGGGATATTCCGGCATCGAAAACCCGCTGTTCTACAAAGAGAACACGCGCATGTACTACGGCGATGCGAAAGAAAGCTTGAACAAGCTTTTGCCAATGATCGACTGATCAAAAGCCACCTTTAAGTTTAAGAGAAAGTCCTGCCATTTGGCGGGGCTTTCTTTTTGGCTGTTACGATCTATTTATCACGAGACGGACCAAGGATCACACACAATGCTTTTCAAACGAACTTTGACACTCACAACCCTGGTTGCGTTCAGTGCAACGCTCGCACAGGCCGATATTTCAGCGCGCTTTATCGAAGGCGCGCCAAAAGACCGCTTTGAAATTACTTCCACATCCGAGTGCCTGAAAGGGCCTTTGACGGTGACGATCAATCTTGATGGCTCCGCGGGCGGTTTGATTTTTGACACAACCGCAGCAGGGGCGGGCGTTGAGGTTTTCCAGCCGTTTGAGCTGACCTCTGGTGGAGCTCTAGTCGAGCAAGCGCCAAAGGTTATGGATGGCGACAAAGCGTTGAGCATCGGTTTGAGCGCGTTGCCAAAAGGGCAAACTGTCGCGTTCACTTTGGATGTTGATGATACAGGCGGCGTGCGCGAAATTACAGTGAATGGCGCAGAAATTGCAGGTGCGTCGATCATGCTTTTGGTTGGTGGTGAAAGCAAACAAGCAATGTTTGGGTCGGATGCAAAAGCCACGCTTTCGAACAGCGGTTGTAGCTCTTAATCCATGGAAGGGGATGCAATGTATGCCGTTGCATTCTCTTAACGCATTATTATTTAACGATTTTTCCCTTTGCAAAGTAAAGTCTGAGGTCTAGGTTAAATCCCAACGTCCTTAGTACTCAGGTAAATGCTGTGCCCCCCGTCCAAGATCACCCTTTGCGCTTTCAACTCTCTAACGAGCTGCACGCGCGCCCCTTTCCCACACTCTCAGCTGGGTCACGCGCAATTTTTCTTGCGCTGAAGCACCGACATGAGCCGGGTATAAACGCTGCGCAAGCGGATCTGGACCACCTGATCAAGCTGCTTGATCGTTATGGTGCGCAACACCCCCAGCCGGGCGCGACGCATTATTTTGGTCAGTTGGGCAAGCACCGTCTCAAGTGGGAGCGGCACACTGAATTTGTCACCTTCACTTTGCTTGTTGAAGGTATGGGCGAGCGCGCTTTTGACTCGGCTGATTTTGAGTTTTTCCCCGAAGACTGGCTGTCTGAAGCCCCCGGTTTGCGCATCACATCTTGCTTTTTGCGCATAGAGCCGCAGCGCGATACGGGGGTGATGCGTGAAAAACTGTCTGAGTGGTTTGTGCGCGAAAGTCTCGCGGCCAGCTCTGTTCTAGATGGGTCCGCAATCATTGCTGGGGATTTTCACATTGATCCTGCGGGTCATTCACGTTTCGCTGTATTCATCGCGGATGGTGTCGGGCAGGGCCGTACAGGACGCATTGTTCAGCGCTTGTTTGAAATCGAAACCTATAAAGCAATGTCTATGTTGGGCTTGGCAAAATCGCGGGAATTGTCGACCCGTATGGGGCCGCTTGATTTTGAGCTCACGCAGTTGATGGAGCAAATGCAAATCAATGGCGACGATGCGGCAGGTCAGCTTGATGAGCTGCTGCGCATTTCGACTGAGTTGGAGGGTTTGCAAGCAAAGACTGCATTTCGTTTTGGTGCCACAGGCGCGTATGAGGCCATTGTGAACCAGCGCATCCAAATCCTGAGAGAGATGCCTTGGGAAGGACGTCAAACGCTCGCGGAGTTTATGATGCGTCGATTTGATCCTGCGATGCGCACGGTGAAGTCTACGAAAACGCGTCTAGAAACGATGTCAGAACGTGCAATGCGGGCCTCTGGATTGTTGCGGACACGCGTGGATGTTGATCGCTCCGCGCAGAACCAGAAGTTGCTGGAAAGCATGAACAAACGCGCGGATTTGCAGTTGCGTTTGCAACAAACCGTTGAGGGGCTTTCTGTGGTCGCGATAAGTTATTACGCAGTGTCTTTGGTGAGTTATTTGCTTTACCCTCTGACGGGTTTGACTGGTACGAGCAAAGGAATACTGACGGCCGCAGTTACGCTTCCTGTTGTTTTACTCGTGTGGTGGATGGTGCGCCGAATTCGCGATCACTCACAGGATGAGCGCTAGGTTTACTTTGCTTTCGCCCACCAAGCTGAGGGTTTCGCGCGCGCCCCTCGGCCACGATCCAGAGCAAGTGCGAGTTTGCGCCATGAGGACAGCGCAAGTTTGAGCCAGAGCTTGTGCTGCACTTTGGAAAAGTCACGGTTAAACGGGCAAACGCGCATGCAAATCGCGCAATCGGATGACATTTTCGCCCAGAACCCAAAGCATTTTTCTGCGTCAGCCGTCCATTTGCGCACCCCTTTGATGGAAGATGTCTGTGTCGACACATCCGGTTGGCCAAACGGCAGGGCTTTTACAGGGCAGGCGTCAGCGCATTTGGTGCAAATGTTGCAAAACTCCGCAACGCCAAGCTTTTTGGGTGGATCTGATTGAAGCGGCAATGAGGTAAAGATTTTTGAAAATCTTAGCCGCGGACCGAACTCTGGCGTGATCACCATTTGATTGCGCGCGTATTCGCCAAGACCTGCTTTCAGCGCGTAGGGGATAACCAGCCCTGTGTCGTTCATCGATGCGACTGCCTCGTAGCCGAGATTGCGGATATAGGCGGCGACTTGCATCACAATGGACGCCTCATGACTGTATTCACGCCCCGTCGCAGCCCCTGCGAGGGCGGATGGGTAGGTCGCGACCAGCCCTTCATCCATCTGATGTCCAAGCACGATAACATGGGTAATCCCAGCAGGAAGCTCGTTTGCGGCTTCGCTCATGTCGCGGGTGTCAACGCGGGTGACGTAGTGCCAACGCTCATCCAGCTCAGTGACAGCGCAAAGATCAGCACCAAAAAATTGTGCGATGCGTTTGATTTCTGCGCTCATAAGGCTCGGATCTTCTACCTGCATCTGATCAGCAGCAATAGGTGTGTCATAGGAAATGGGGGCTTGAAATCCCTCGCGCTTACCTTCTTTTGCGCCACGTTCTGAGAGTACGTCAGAGATGAGCCACGATGCATTTCTGAGCGCGAAATCACGTTGCGTGAAGCCATCTCCGCGTCTTGGGGCCGCTTCCATTCGATATGATGCGAAGAAGCCGTCGGTCTTAGCGCTTCGGATGGTGTCATCCCAAAACGCGCGGGTGAAGATATCGTTTCTTTGGGTGAAACGCTGAAAGTCTTGTGTGACTTCGATGCCGGCGTCCGCGTCTGATGGTTGTGACGGGTGATTGTGTAAGTTGCTCATGTGGCGAGCTTAGCTAGCGCTGCGTGTGCTGCAAGTGTTGGGTTTAAGTTTATCTAGAAAGATGAAGAGGATGCGCTGTGCTATGTCTTCATCTTTTAAAATAAACTTACTGTTGGGTGCGATGACATGAGGAGAACCGTCGCGAATAGGCGCGACGTGTCGCAACGGCGCTTTCACTTATGGTGCAAAGCATACGGAGAAATACATGAAAATCGGATTTATCGGACTTGGCAATGTGGGCGGGAAGCTTTCGGGAAGCCTCCTTAGAAATGGCGCGGATCTTTCAGTGCACGACTTGGATACTGATTTAGTTGCGGCCTTTGTCGATAAGGGTGCGAAAAAGGGCGTTAGCCCTGCTGAGCTTATGCGGAGCTGCGACGCCGTAATCACGTGTCTCCCAAGTCCGGCCGCATCCGACGCAGTTATGCAAGAGATGTTGCCCGAAGTGCGCGCAGGCAAGATTTGGATGGAGATGTCCACAACCGACGAGGCCGAAGTCAAACGGCTCGGTGCGCAAGTGATCGCGGCAGGCGGTGCGGCGGTGGATTGTCCTGTATCAGGTGGTTGTCACCGTGCGGATACGGGTAACATCGCGATTTTTGCAGGTTGCGAGCGCGAAACATTCGAGCGCATTCTACCGCTTTTGACAATAATGGGGCGACGGGTTTTGCATACAGGCGACCTTGGCTCTGCCAGCATTTTGAAGGTCATCACCAACTATCTGGCTACGGCCAATCTTGTCTCTGTCGCAGAAGCCTTGACCGTGGCGAAAGGGGCCAACATGGATCTTGGCACAGCTTTTGAGGCGATCCGGATTTCATCGGGCAATTCGTTTGTGCACGAAACCGAAAGCCAAGTCATTTTGAACGGAAGTCGCGATATTTCCTTTACGATGGATCTTGTGGCTAAAGACATAGGGCTTTTTCAAGCGGTTGCGGATCGCGCAAATGTGCCGCTTCAGCTGAACCCTTTGTTGATTGATATCTTCAACGATGGGATCGAGCGGTTTGGCCCGCGCGAGCTTTCCCCCAACATTATCAAGCGTTTGGAAGAAGTGACGGGTCTTGACGTCACAGCACCGGGCTTTCCGGCAGAGATGACGGATGATGAGCCAGAAGAAAAAGGCGCAGAAGTGATCGTGCGTCGTTAGCGCACTTGCGCGAGCAAGAGCACTCGCATTTTTCATGCAGAGCGGATAGAGGAGCGCCAAAGCAATCTTTGCATAAGGTGTTCCCATGTCTGATCCGGTAATTGCCACACTTGCAGCGTCGCCCCCGCGTCGTTGGACGGGTACTGTTATGCTGAGCTTTTTGGGTGGCTTGCTGATTTATCTGGCCTTGTCAGTACCCTTCAGCGCTCCGCAAGTAATTTTAATACTCTGCGGGCTGTTTGTTCTGTTTGCCGCGAGCCGTTTGTTGGCGGCAACAGCGCAAGTGATCGAGTTGACCAAAACAGAGCTGCGCGTGAAGGATGGGGTCGTGCTGGCAAAGCTTGCGGATATCACCAAAGTGGAGCGTGGGGCCTTTGCTTTTAAGCCGTCCAACGGCTTTTTGGTTTCTACCAAAGAAAGTGGCCCGCGCAGATGGTCGCTGGGCATGTATTGGTGCTTTTCGCGCCGTATCGGTGTGGGCGGTGTTACTGGCGCACCGCAGAGCAAAGGTATGGCAGAGGCGATCGCTGTGTTGATCGCAGAGCGCGATCTAAAGAACTAAGATTAATCGTGAAATGCAAAACGCCGCGCTGAATGTTCTTCAACGCGGCGTTTTTAATCAAGTTTTAGACAGATCAGCCGTCTTGGTCCCAAACGATTTGGGGCGCGTAGCGTGGCCGCGTGAAGACGAAGGTCTCAATCACCCGAGGCTCTAGGCCAACGCTGAAGGCCGGGTCATAGTCAGATGCTGTTTCCACCAAAATGATCCGTTCATTGTTGATCAGTGTCGGAAGCATAGTGTTATACTCTGTCACGTCACGGGTGCGCAGGCGAGGAATGTCACCGCGACGCTTGGACCAATCGACTTTGAACACGTTGTTAGAGCCATCCCAGCGCAGAAGCGTGACGCGTAGAGCCGTCTCACCAGGGCTTAGACCTGAGAGGTCTTTGTAGATGTTGCGTGCATTGGTCATATAGGTCGGCGTGATCGGCTGTGTTTCACGGCTGATCATGTCGCTGATGGCATAGGCCGACTTTTCAGCAACCGCTTGTGCACGGAAGGCTTCAAAGTAAGTGAACATCGCCGCATAGGCCCAAAAGACCGCTGGAAAGATGATCGCCGCTTCGACAGAAGCCGTCGCCTTGGTCTCAGAGACGAAGCAACGCAGCTTGTCGAGGATCAAGTGTTTTGTCAGGACTGAATTTTTCATAGCGATTACCTCGGTTCCTGGGTGAAGGCCGACACAGCGACAAGGGCGCTTTTGCCGTTTTGATCCGTGGTCCGCTCAAGGGCGAGCTGCGACGTCGGGAAGATCGGATCATAGAGCATGCAGGCACGCACAATAACCAATTCGTTGGACTGGCCTGCAGTGAAGCTACGCACTGGGTTCAGAGCTTCGCTACCCCCAGCGCCATGCTGGACACAGTCCACGGTGCTTGGCAGTTGTGTGTAGTTGCGCGGGTTGTTCGGGATCATTTCCAAACGCAGGTTCTCTTCGCAGTCGTCAAAGATAGCTGCACCGTCGCAAATCATCGCACGCACTTGGTCGTGTGAGTAGTTTGCACCTGTGCCGACGCGGACTTCGCGCATTGCGATATCCAGGCCACGCTCCAGAAGGGTCTGTCGGATTGTGATCACGCCCATCTCGATGCTTGAGGTCAGGATCATAATGAACACAGGGAAGACCAGTGCAAATTCGACCGTTACGTTCCCGCGCTCAGCGCGGCGGAAACGACGGAGTGTGTTAAGAAGCTTAATCATTGTGTGAGCCTCAGCTGGTTAATCTGGCGCGCGATTGCGTCAAATGCTTCGGAAATCTCGATACCTTCCACTCGGAAGAAGTGGCTTGGCGAAGAGGCGCAGTTTTCCATGACGTTCGCGCCATGATCGTCGACCTCAAAACCGATGGACCAGATCACGATACCTGCTTCTTTAGAAGCGTCGCAAATATTGTCGAGTAGGGCATCGCCTTGTGCAGCGTCGTACTTCCACCAGTAGTAGTTACCACGATGGTAGGAGTTTACGTTACGGTAGAGGTAATACCAAAGGTTGTAGCGGCTCCAATGGTAGTAGTCAGAGCTGGAGTCGTACGCCCAGCTTTTGATACGCTGTGCAGAACTGTTCTTACCATCGGTCATCAAAACAACGGTCTTAAGTGTTTCTACGTCTTCGAACGCAGCAGGGCGGTTGCTAAAGGCGCTATCAATATCGTTGCTGTTCGCCAAAGCGTTCACAACCGGGTTGAAGGCAGGATCAAGCATCGCAGCAGCCCATTTCATACCCATGAATATTCGCGTACCAGCACGTGGTTGCATTTGGGCGATTTGAGCATTTAAAGCGCTCGCATCTTGGCTGAACGGTGTAATGCGCTCATATGAGTAGCGTGGGCAGATGGTATCTGTCAGCTGATTCCAACCAGGATAGTTCCACTGAAAGTGCTGCATCTGGTCGTATTGGACACTCAGATCAAGCTCGGTTTCGCTGTAAGCCGAGTCAGCCATTTCAATGCAGTGCGAGTAGTTGTGACGGTGATTTACGTTCAATTCGTTGTAAATCTTTGGACCTGCGTTCACGTGTTGAGAGTAAGGGACCATCGAAACAGACACGAGGTCTTCGTTCGAAGGGCTCAGTACTGTATTTACGAAAGATGTCGCAGCGGTACGCAGTTGCCCCATTTTGTTGCCATCTCCCATAGAGCCGGAGATATCGAGAACCATTGAGATCTCTACATTTGCGATCCGCTCTTCAGCGACACCGCTTGCGGTAGCGTTCAATGAATCAACGCCTGCAAGCTTCATGAAGGCAGTGGTCGTGATCGATTGTGCTTGGGCACCAACTGTTTTGTAGTTGAGACCCTGCTGCACGGTTACGTTGGACAGAAAGCTTTCAAGGCCCGCAGCTTCAAAGTAATCGTTCACCACTGTTGCGGGTGCGCGATCTTGATCCAAATCCGCAGCGGCCAGAATGGCACGGTCCAGCGTGTGCTGAAGTGTGGCGCGATCTCGCTCAGAGCGCATCAGGTCGACCCCGATACCGCCCATCGTCAAGATCATTAAGATCATAATGACTGCAAAAATGACAAGGCTGCCATTCTCATCGTCTTTAAACGAAGTAAAAGGCGAGCGCTGATTTGCGTTCCCTTTCATCGGCTCAAGGCCGGAATGGTGAGTTGTGTCCCGCATCTTTGTCGGTCCTTTCATGTCTCTCCCCCGTAAACAAAACATGGGTGGGGGCGTATTCATCCGACGCTGGTTTTGCTCTCAGCTTGTGGCGAAATTGGGGCAGTAAACGGGAGATTACGTGCCTTGAATTTCGACTTTCGAAACAGTGTTGGGGGGACACCCTGTGATTGTTTCACATTTCACACGTAAGTGAGGCGACGTGCGGAGCATCAGTCCCAAATTAGCGAAAGAATCGGGTTCTTCTCGTAAGATAGGTCTCAATTAAGTCGCTTATGTTAACGGATTCACTGTAGGATTGTATTATCAAACCTACTCAAGGCTTGACGTCTAATTACAGGAGATAGGTATGACGAACGCGAATGAACCAAGTTTCCGCGAAAGCGTGGATATGATGTTTAATAGGGCTGTGGCCTTGTTAGACCTGCCGCCCGGGCTTGAAGAGAAAATTCGTGTTTGCAATGCGACCTACACTGTCCGCTTTGGGGTTCGGTTGCGTGGCAAGATTGAGACATTTACAGGGTACCGCTCTGTGCACTCCGAACATATGGAACCTGTGAAGGGCGGTATTCGCTTTGCCATGGGCGTGAACCAGGACGAGGTAGAAGCGCTCGCTGCGTTGATGACCTATAAATGTGCTTTGGTTGAGGCACCTTTTGGGGGCTCCAAGGGCGGCTTGCGGATTGATCCGCGCCAGTATGACGAGCACGAGCTTGAACTGATCACCCGTCGCTTTGCTTATGAGTTGATCAAGCGCGACCTGATTGATCCTGCACAAAACGTGCCAGCGCCAGATATGGGCACGGGCGAGCGTGAGATGGCGTGGATTGCGGATCAATATGCCCGCATGAACACGACCGACATTAACGCAAAAGCCTGTGTTACAGGTAAGCCTTTAAATGCAGGAGGCATTGCGGGACGTGTTGAAGCCACAGGTCGCGGCGTACAATACGCGCTGCGCGAGTTTTTCCGCGATCCACAAGGATTGGCCAAAGCAGGACTGTCAGGCAAGCTTGATGGTAAGCGCGTGATTGTGCAGGGACTTGGGAATGTTGGCTATCACGCGGTTAAATTTCTGAGCGAAGAAGACGGCAGTAAGATTACCGGCATCATCGAGCATGATGGGGGTCTGTATAGTGATGCAGGTCTTGATGTAGAAGCCGTGCGCGCTTGGATCACCGAGCATGGGGGCGTGAGCGGCTATCCAGACGCGCGCTACGTTGAAAACGGTGCTGCGGTGATGGAGGAAGAGTGCGACATCCTAATTCCTGCGGCGCTAGAGGGTGTTATCAACCTTGGAAATGCCGGGCGCATTAAAGCTCCGCTGATTATTGAGGCTGCGAATGGTCCGGTGACTGCGGGTGCCGATGATATTTTACGCGAGAAGGGAGCTGTGATTATCCCGGACATGTATGCGAATGCTGGGGGTGTGACTGTCAGTTACTTTGAGTGGGTGAAAAACCTGAGCCACATTCGTTTCGGCAGAATGCAGCGTCGTCAGGAAGAAGGGCGTCATCAGCTGGTTGTAGATGAACTCGAGCGGTTGAGCGCGGACAAGAATCTTGGATGGCAGCTGTCACCTAACTTTAAAGAGAAATACTTGCGCGGTGCGGATGAGTTGGAACTCGTGCGCTCTGGTCTCGATGATACGATGCGTATTTCTTACCAAGCGATGGCAGAAGTCTGGCATGGGCGCGATGACGTAGAAGATTTGCGCACTGCGGCATATCTTGTCTCGATCAGTAAAGTCGCTGCAAGCTACCGTGCGAAAGGGCTTTGAAGGTAAAAAGTTCAGAGCTTTCTTATCGTTCAACGCTCGGATGATCTAAAAAGGACACGCAATGTCGCTGAGGCGTTGCGTGTCTTCTCGAATCCCGCTTAATTCAATCCCTGTAACGTCAGGGAGAGAGGCATGCGGTTTTCAGCACTTCGCATTCTCAAAGAGGGTCTAACAGGCAATAAGGGCTGGGGCGCGCATTGGCGTGATCCTGAACCAAAGGCCGAATACGACGCCATCATCATTGGCGGCGGTGGGCATGGTCTTTCGACCGCTTATTATTTGGCGAAGAACCATGGGCTCACCAATATTGCAGTTCTCGAAAAGGGCTACATTGGCGGGGGTAACGTAGGGCGTAACACGACCATCGTGCGCGCAAACTACTTCCTGAATGGGAACTCAGAGTTTTACAGCCATTCGCTGAAGCTTTGGGAAGGCTTGGAAGAAGACCTTAATTACAATGTTATGCACTCTCAGCGTGGGTTGATTAACCTGTTCCACTCGGACGGGCAGCGTGATGCGTTCGTGCGGCGCGGCAATGCGATGGTGAATCAGGGCGACGATGCAGTCCTTTTGGACCGTGAAGGCGTGCGCAAGCATCTGCCGTATCTTGATTTCGACAATGTACGCTTTCCGATTTATGGCGGCCTTTTGCATCCGCGCGGAGGAACTGCGCGTCATGATGCCGTCGCTTGGGGGTTTGCGCGCGGTGCGGATATGCGCGGCGTTGATATTATCCAGAACTGTGAAGTGACCGGTATTGATATCGAAAATGGTGCAGTCAAAGGTGTGCAAACCACGCGCGGTGCGATCAAGACCAAAAAGATTGGTATGACTGTCGCAGGGCGTTCAGGTCAGGTGGCCGCAATGGCCGGGATGCGTTTGCCGATTGAGAGCCATGTGTTGCAAGCTTTTGTAACAGAAGGGCTAAAGCCCGTTATCGATCACGTGATCAGTTTCGGCATGGGGCACTTTTATATCAGCCAATCGGACAAAGGCGGTTTGGTCTTTGGCGGCGATCTTGATTTTTATGCGTCTTATGCATCGCGGGGGAACCTGCCGATGAAAGAGCATGTGATGGAAGCGGGCATGACTCTGATGCCAATGATTGGCGAAGCCAAGGTGCTTCGTTCGTGGGGAGGGATCATGGATATGACACCCGACGGAAGTCCGATTATCGACAAAAGCCATATCGACGGTCTCTATATTAACGCGGGTTGGTGCTATGGCGGGTTTAAAGCGGTGCCGGGTTCTGGATCAGTATTCTCGCACTTGATTGCGACGGATCAGCATCACAGCGAGGCTACTGGTTTTAGGCTTGATCGTTTTCGCACAGGTGTTGGTTTGATGGATGAAGAGGGCACCGGCTCTCAGCATAACCTTCATTAAGGGCTTGAGGCTATGAGAGCCTTTGGTGTGAGTTTAATTGGCAAGATGAAGAGCAGTGGTGCTCTAAAGGGGATGACATGCGTCTGAAGTGTCCGGTGTGTGGAGAGCGGGATCGCCGCGAGTTTTATTATGTGGGTGATGCGGTTGCTTTAGCGCGCCCTGATCCTGACGCGGGAGAGGCAGCATGGGACGATTATGTGCACAACCGCGACAATCCCGCAGGTGTGACACGCGATTTGTGGCAGCACGAGGCCGGATGCGCCGCATGGATTGTCGTGACGCGTAATACTGTAAGCCATGAAATCCTAGAGACAGCATTGGCAGCGGATGTGAAGCGAGCAATGTCATGAGAGTTGGAAACAAAGGTCTGATTGATCGCACACAGCGCGTGAATTTCACGTTTGACGGCAACAGCTATCAAGTATTTGCAGGGGATACCGTCGCCTCAGCGCTGCTTGCGAATGATCAACGGCTCATGGGGCGTTCGTTCAAGTATCACCGTCCAAGAGGTGTGCTGACAGCGGGGAGTGAAGAACCCAACGCTTTGGTGAGTGTATATCGCGGTAGCGATGTAGAGCCGAACGTGCGTGCGACTGTCCAAGAGATCTACGAAGGTTTGGTTGTGCGGTCACAGAATGCTTGGCCGTCGCTTGGATTTGATGCAATGGCGGTGAACGATTTGGCTGCGCCGTTCTTGAGTGCTGGCTTTTATTACAAGACCTTCATGTGGCCGCGCGCGTTTTGGGAAAAGCTATATGAGCCTGTGATCCGCCGTGCTGCGGGTCTTGGCGGGCTCAGTGGTAAATCCAATGACGCTGAGTATGAAAAGGCGTTCGCGTTTTGCGATGTCTTGATCATCGGCGCTGGGCCTGCGGGTTTGATGGCGGCTTTGGAAGCGGGGCGCGCGGGTGCTGATGTGATCCTTGCAAATGAGGATACGCGCGCGGGTGGGCGTTTGCTGAGCGAGACCCATGAGGTTGATGGACGCGCTGGGCATGAATGGGCTGCTGATGTGGTTGGCGAACTCGAGAGCATGGACAACGTGCGCATCATGAACCGCACGACCGTCACAGGTGTTTATGATCAAGGAACCTACGGCGCGTTAGAGCGCGTGAATGCGCATCTGCCTGTAGGCAGTAAAGCGCCGCGTGCGTGTTTCTGGCGGATTGTGGCGAAACGTTCGATCTTGACTGCTGGTGCGTTGGAGCGGCCAGTGGCGTTCCAAAACAACGACCGACCGGGGATTATGACCGCGAGCGCTGTGCGTTCTTATCTCAACCGTTGGGGTGTCGCCCCTGGGCGCGATGTTGTGGTGTTTGGCAATAATGACGACGCGCATCGCACTGCGCATGATCTGCACAACGCAGGTGTGCATGTGGCCGCATTGATAGATAGCCGCTGGGACGTAACGCCGACAGGTGATTTCCCGATTTTCACAGGCTCGCAGGTCTGTGGCAGTGGAGGGCGCAAAGGGCTTGAGTCTATCAGCGTTCGTACGCAAAGCGGTGTGGAAAAGATTGCGGCGGATTGTTTAGGGCTGTCGGGTGGCTGGAACCAATCTGTGCATTTGACCTGCCATATGAATGGGCGACCTGAATGGCGCAAGGATATAGCCAGTTTTGTACCGCGTGAGGGGATGATCCCGGGGATGCTGACGGCTGGCGCGTGTAACGGCACATTCTCTACACATGGCGCTTTGCTTGAAGGGCAAGTGGCGGCAATGGAAACGCTAAAAGCGCTGGGCAAACGTGGGGCTGCCGCAGATCTGCCTGAGGCAGAAGATACCCCTGTGCGCATGACGCCGCTTTGGGCTGTCGGTGGAACTGGGCGGGCATGGCACGATTTCCAGAACGACGTGACTGTGAAAGACGTCAAACAAGCCGCGCAAGAGAATTTTCGCTCCGTTGAGCACATGAAGCGCTACACGACGCAGGGTATGGCGACGGATCAAGGTAAGAACTCTAATGTCGGCGCTTTGGCGATCTTAGCCGATGTGACAGGGCGCGGTATTCCCGAGACGGGGACGACGACCTTCCGTCCACCGTACACACCTGTGCCTATTGCCGCGATGGGGGCAGGGGCTGAAGGCAAAGGCTTTGCCCCGGAGCGATTGATCACTTCACACAAAAGCACTGTCGCGCTGGGCGCACCGATGATCGAAGCGGGGATGTGGTATCGTCCGAGCTATTTCCCGATTGAGGGAGAAACGAGCTGGCGTCAGTCCTGTGATCGCGAAGTGAATATGGTTCGAGAGAGTGTTGGCATCTGTGATGTAAGCACGCTTGGCAAGATTGATGTGCAGGGGCCTGATGCGGCTGCTTTCCTCGACTTTGTTTACACCAACACCTTCAGCACGCTAAAGCCGGGGCGTGTGCGTTATGGCTTGATGCTGCGTGAAGATGGCACTGTGATGGATGATGGCACCACTGCGCGCCTGTCCGATACGCACTATTTGATGACAACGACGACGGCTGCCGCGGGCGCAGTGATGCGCCATCTTGAATATGTGCACCAGTGTTTGCGCCCTGAACTGGATGTGTCGATGATATCTGTGACGGAGCAATGGGCGCAGTTTGCAGTTGCTGGACCAACGTCGCGCGAATTGCTGAATGAGCTACTAGATCAAACGATTGATGATAAGAGCTTTCCATTCATGGCCTGTGGCGACGTCTCGATAGGGGATGTGAAGGGACGCCTGTTCCGAATTTCGTTCTCTGGTGAGCACGCTTACGAAATTGCTGTGCCTGCGCGCTACGGTGCTGCTTTATTCGACGTATTGAGTGACCATGCCAACGGCTTGGGCGGCGGGCTCTATGGTATGGAAGCGCTAAACGTGTTGCGCATCGAAAAGGGCTTTATCACCCACGCGGAAATTCATGGGCGCGTAACGGCCTTTGATATCGGCATGGAGCGCATTGTATCTGCGAAAAAGGACTGCATCGGCCAGACAATGGCGGCGCGTCCGGGTTTGAATGGGCCAGAGCGTGAACAACTTGTCGGGTTGAAACCTGTAGGCGCTGTAAAGCAGT